>Ga0172382_10005601_pt1 | contig 18678 bp, 16 predicted proteins | sample Leawel138RmetaG_FD_122245 | JGI IMG/M metagenome (GOLD analysis project Ga0172382, IMG submission 122245) | Leachate microbial communities from a municipal landfill in Southern Ontario, Canada - Leachate well 138R metaG | ecosystem: Engineered > Solid waste > Landfill > Unclassified | place...
CCGTAGGTCTTGAAACGGAAGCAGACCGGTGCGAAGGCTGCGTCGGCAACGCTGAAGTTGCCGAACAGGTAGGGGCCGCCGTTGCCAAAGCGTGCGCGGCAGTCGTTCCAGATCGCTGCGATGCGCGTGATTTCGGCGTCAACTTCCGGGCTGTGGCCCTTGCCGTTGTAGTCCTTGCGGATGTTCATCGGCATGTTTTCGCGCAAGTGCGCAAAACCGGAGTGCATTTCGGCGCTTGCCGCCCTTGCGATGGCGCGTGCAGCGACATCGGTCGGCCACAGTTGCGGATTCTTCTCCGCAAGGTATTCGCCGATGGCGAGCGAATCCCAGACCACGAAGCCATGGTCGATGAGGCAGGGTACCTTGCCCGAGGGCGAATGCGACAGGATGTGCTCGCGACTGCCCGGAATGAACAACGGGATGCGGATCTCCTCGAAGGTGAAGCCGCCGGCACGCGCTGCCAGCCAGGCACGCAGCGACCAGGACGAATAGTTCTTGTTGCCGATGATCAGTTTCATCAGGGACTCCGTCAGTGGGAGGGGTTAGCGCCGCGCATGGCGGCGCAGGGGGTTATACAGGTCGCGTTGCGTGGCCTTTCCAAGCCATCCCGGCACGACCGATTCGATCGCGGTCGGGACCAGTCCGAAGGGCAGAGAGGCGCCGCTGGCAACGTTGTCGGCGCGCATTGAGCGCAGGTTGTCGCGACTCATCAGCGGTTGCGGTGCGAGCTCCATCAGCCGCGCCTGAAGCATCGCGAGTCCCTCGGGGAGTGCAATGACCGGGCGCGGGTGGCCGACCAGCGCGGAGACGTATTCGACCAGCTGGCGCAGCGTATAGACGCTTGGTCCGGCCAGCTCCAGTGTCTGGCCATTGGTCGAAGCTTCAGTGAGGCAGCGCCAGACCACCTCGGCCACATCTTCGACATAAACGGGTTGGAAGCGGGCATTTGCACCGCCGAGAGGCAAGATCGGGAAGACCGAGGCGAGCTTTGCGAACAGGTTCAGAAAGCTGTCGTCGCGGCCAAAAATGACCGATGGGCGCAGAATGATCCATTCGACCTCCGGCGCAGCGGCGCGGATGGCGAGTTCGCCTGCGGCCTTGGAGCGTTGATACTCGGAGGGGGCATCGGCGTCGGCGCCCAGCGCACTCACGTGAATGAGTCGCGACACGGCGCTCGCCTTGCAGGCAGCGACGATCTTTGCGGGCAGTTCGACATGGGCGCGGGCGAATTCGGGACCGTACGGCGATGCGCTGCGCGAGTGCAGAATGCCGACGAGGTTCACTACGGCGTCGGCGCGCGCAAACAGGCGGGCAAGTGTGGCTTCGTCGTGACAATCTGCTTCGATTACCTCGACGTTGGGCAAGAGCAGTACACGGCCGGCACGGCTGCGCCGCCGCGTGGGAATCAGTACGTTGACACCGGCTTCAGCCAGCCTGTTGGCGATCGCCGTCCCGACAAATCCGGAACCGCCGACCAGAACGACACGTTGTGGAATCATCGTGGTTATTGCTCCGTCGTGTAGCGCATGAGTTTACCGACTATCGTGGATGCGGTCATCGTGCGTCCGGCCGTGGTGCGATGGTGCCGAGCCGGGCCTTGAGTGACTGTGGCCGGCCGTCGAGCATCGCAGCATAGATCACGGTATTGGCCATGACCTTCTTCACGTAGTCGCGGGTTTCATCGAAGGGGATGGTCTCTGCATAGATGGCGCCTTCCAGAGGGCGCTCGTCCCGCCAGCGTTTGGCACGCCCCGGCCCGGCGTTGTAGCCCGCGCTGGCCAGCACCGGATGGTTGTCGAGGTCTTCGAGAATGAGGCGCATGTAACTGGTGCCGAGTTGCACGTTGGTGTTGGGCTCGGCCAGCAGACCCGCATGATAGCCGCTCATGCCGATCTTGCCGGCGACCCATTTGCCGGTGGCCGGCATCACCTGCATCAGGCCTTGCGCACCGGAGCTTGAGCGCGCCGGGACCACAAAGCGGCTCTCCTGGCGCATCAGTCCGTAAACCCAGCTCATGTCCAGCCCCTGGCTGCGGACCTGTGGTTCGATGAGGTCCCGGTACGGGGTGAGAAAGCGCAGATCATAGGCACCGTTCGGGCTGGCCAGTTCGGCAGTGTTGATGGCGCGATCGAAAATGTCGTACTTGAGGGCGAGGCGAGCGGCAGCCAGCCTGAAGGCCTCATCCTGGTTGCGCAAGGACCAGTTCCACTCGCGCACCGCCTCGGTTCGCATGTCGAGCTGGAACAGCGCGATGGCACGGCGCAGTCCGAGGTCTTCTTCTGCGCGGCGAAGCTGTTCGGTGCTCAATGCCGTGGCATGCGGCGAAACAGCGAAGGGGCGACCGAGCTCGTCTCCGGCGAGCATGCCGTAGAAATGCGGTTCGCCCGCGATGCGGGCATAGAGTGCTTCGGCTTCGCTACGATGGTTGGTGGCGGCAAGGCCGCGGGCGCGCCAGTAGATCCACTCCGGCTGCTTCTGCTCGTCTGCGTTCAGTTTGTCGATGGCCGTAAGCACTGCCTTCCAGTCGCTGTTGCGCAGCGCGGAACGAACCCGCCAGGCGCGCTGTTCGGCCGTCATCGGGATGTCGCCCGCGGCATCGAACCAGTCCATGGCCATCCTGTCCTGTGCCCACGAGGCGCGCAGCGCGAGCGCCGAATAGACATACGCGCGGTCATCCGCGCCGAGCCTGTCCTGCAGGCGGATCAAGCGCGCGTGTGCAGCGGGCATGTCGTCGCGCACAAGGCGTACGAGCGCGGCCAGCGCGAGTTCCCGGCTGCCTCGGTCGGTGGCGAAGTTTGCCGGCAGGCGGTCGAGGTATTGCGCAGGGCTCTTGATGGCCTGTTCGAGTGCATTGCTGTCGCCACCGTCGAGCCATGCAAGGGTGCTGCGTGCATTCCCGGTGTTGCGGCTTTCGACCTGACGGCGGAATCGCCACCAGGCGTCGTCCGTGCTCACGACCCCGCTGCTGACGGCTGCCCGCAAGACGGTGTCGCACGCGCTGTGGGCATCGGTAAGCTCGTGCCATTGGGCGGCGACGTCGCTCAGAACACCACGATCACCGTTCATCAGTCTTGCGGTCCAGTGATGGCAGCGCAACTCGCCATCAGGGTTTTGCAGATCCGGATATAGCCGCAGAAAACCGGCCCAGTCGCTGTCCTTGGCCAGTCGTCGCAGCCAGTCGGCACGCAGGCGCTCGGCAAGCACTGAGCCGGCCTCCTGCATCAGGAAGTCTGCCAGTTCGGTTGCCGGGGGCGCTTCGGGTCGGGCAAGCTTGTTGAGTAGCAGCCAGTACCGGACATAGGGATCGAGGAGATGCGTGTCAGGCTGCTGCGCGAGTCGTTCCAGTGTGTTGCGATCACCCGTGCGGATGGCTTCCCGGGCGGCTAGAATTCGTGCCTCCCCCTGTTGCCCGAAAGCGCTCGTCGAAACTACCAGGCATGCTGCGAACAGCATTCCCCATGAAGCCTTGTGCATCCCGTAACATCCCCATTTAAGATCGAATCACCATATCACAGTGACTGCCAGTTTCCGCGCCCTTACAGACGATATCCAGACTCGACGACGTGCGCTTCGCGACCAGGCGCTGGCGGCGCGCGAAGCGCTTTCGCCTGCATCCCGCGCCGCACTCGTCCGCCAGCTCGAAGCTCACCTTGACGATCTTGTGGCTGTGCTGCAACCGAGGGTGCTGGCCTTCTGCTGGCCCTATCGGGCGGAGCCCGACTTGCGCGACTGGATGGAGCACTGGCTGGCAGCGGATGCGACCCGTAGTGCTGCCTTGCCTGTCGTGCTGGAGCGGGACGCACCCCTGATCTTTCGCTGCTGGCACCCCGGCGCGCCACTGCAAACCGACCGCCACGGCATCCCGTTTCCTGCTGAAGGGGCGGCCGTGGTGCCGGACGTCGTGCTGGTGCCGCTCAATGCCTTCGATGCGCAGGGTTTTCGGCTTGGCTATGGTGGTGGCTATTTCGACCGCACGCTGGCGGTAATGAAAACGCTTACTGTCGGGGTTGGATTCGAGTTGGGGCGGGTCGAGTCAGTGTTGCCTCAGGCGCACGATCAGGCGATGGACTGGTTGCTCACCGAGGCCGGTGCGTTTCGGGCCGGCGCAGTCTGAGCTAGGCGGGGGACGGCCGGATATCCGGTTCGAGCCGCTTCATCCGTTCAGGTGGCACGTGCCGGGCGGTAAAACTGGCTCATGCCCGCTCGGCACAGACGCCCGGTTGGGCAAGGTGGTCACGATCAGCGTGTAATGACGATGGGCTCGAGTCGGTGACGTCGCGCAGCGCGTACCAGTCGTCCGTCCTGCTTGATTGCCTGAAGATAGGTTTCGAGATACTTGAGCCAGGGGGCGTCACCCGGTGCTACAGCCCATGCATAGGGCGTGATTTGGTAAGGCGTGCCTGGCGAGATGAGACGTGCCCAGTCGGACCTGTCGAGCATGCGACGGCTGTAGGGATAGTCGGTGATGAACACGTCGGCAATGCCCGATTCGACCGCCTGCTCGCGCGCACGCGGAGACCCCACTGCCAGAAGCCTGGCATGCCGAAGCTTGTCGATCATGATCTGCTCCTGGATCGTGCCTTTGGCGACGGCAACGACGACTCCCGGTTGATCAATGTCGTCCCATTGCTTGATTCGGCGACTGCTGCGGCTGGCAATGGCATAAATGTCACTTGCGAGGTAAGGGGACGTGAACTCAAGCTTTTCCGCGCGTTCTGTGGTGATGCCGACGCCAAACATCGCGACGTCGCACTTGTCGTTGAGCAAGTCATTCGTCAGCCGCGGGAAGTCGCTGTCGACGAATTCCACGCCGACGTTCAGTTCCCGGCCAAGTTCAAGTGCGAGATCAATATCGATGCCACGCAATTCAAGCGTTGCAGGATCCCGGTAGGTCACCCCGAAGTACTCAGGCCAGATGCAGACCCGGACACGCTTCTCGTCGATGATGCGATCGAGTCGGCTCGCGTGTGCCCGTACGTCGAGCGTGAACCCCTGAATCGCTCCGGTGCCGAAGATCACGAGAAGCCAGCGAACGAGTTGAAGGGGGAGCGGGGAGGTCACGAATATCCTCAATGCAGGCACGGGCGTCGACTGCCTGGCGCTGCAGGGTGGCGCCTCTGAGTCACGCCTAGATCACGTGTATGCAACCGGACCACTTCCGGCAAGTGCATTTCTATTACAAAAGAACTAAGTTATCAAGCGTCGGGAGGTGACAGCGGCCTGTGCCGGACGACGCTTGGGGCAGGATGGCAACACGCGCTTGTGCCATCCTGCGGATGGTTATGACAAAAACATGCGATAGGCCGGGTTCGTCGTCTCGTCCACATACTCGTAGGCGAGGCGCTCGAGAAACACGTCAAATGCACCGTTATCTTCTGGCGGAACCTGCATGCCAACCAGGACCCGGCTGAAGTCGGCGCCGTGGTTGCGATAATGAAAAAGGCTGATGTTCCAGTCCGAACGCAGATTGGACAGGAAGTTGATCAGCGCACCAGGACGTTCGGGGAAGGTGAAACGATAGATCACTTCGTTCTCGGCCTGGGGGGCACGTCCGCCTACCATGTAACGGACGTGGGTCTTGGCCAGTTCGTTGTCGGTCAGGTCGACGGCCGGCAGATCATGGCGTGCAAGCATTTCGACGAGGCGGGTGGCCTCGTTGCGGTTATGGACCGTCACGCCGACGAAGATGTGCGCTTTCTCGGAATCTGCATAGCGGTAGTTGAACTCGGTGATGTTGCGGTTCCCGAGCAGGCTGCAGAACTTGCGGAAGGAGCCGGCGTGCTCCGGGATGGTGACAGCGAGCACCGCTTCGCGCTGTTCGCCAAGCTCTGCGCGCTCTGCGACGAAACGCAGGCGGTCGAAGTTCATGTTGGCGCCGGAGGCAACGGCGACCAGATGTTTGTCGCGCAGCTTGTTACGGCGCGCATATTCCTTGGCGCCGGCAACCGCGAGTGCGCCAGCGGGCTCGAGAATCGAACGTGTGTCCTCGAACACGTCCTTGATCGCGGCGCAGATGGCGTCGTTATCGACCAGAATCATTTCATCGACATACTGCTGGCACAGGCGGAAGGTCTCGCGGCCCACCTCCTTGACTGCCGCGCCATCGGCAAAGATGCCCACCTGCTCGAGCGCTACCCGCTTGCCAGCAGCCAGCGAACGCGTCATCGCGTCCGCATCGACCGCTTCCACGCCGATGATCTTGGTCTCTGGACGCAGACGTTTGACATAGGCCGCGACGCCGGAGATCAATCCGCCGCCGCCGACACAGCAGAACACGGCGTGAATGGGCTGGGGATGGGCGCGCAGGATCTCCATGCCGATGGTGCCCTGGCCGGCGATTACGTCCGGATCGTCGAAGGGATGCACGAAGGTCAGCTTCTCGACCTGTTCCAGTTCGAGCGCGTGGGCATAGGCATCGGAATACGATTCGCCCACCAGCACGACTTCCCCGCCGCTGGCCTTGACGGCGTCGATCTTGATCTGTGGCGTGGTGCTGGGCATGACGATGACCGCGCGTACGCCGAGCTTCTTCGCCGACAGTGCAACTCCCTGGGCATGATTGCCGGCCGAGGCACAGATGACCCCGCGCTGCAGCGCCTGGGGCGAAAGCTTGACCATCTTGTTGTATGCACCGCGCAGCTTGAAGCTGAATACCGGTTGCATGTCTTCACGCTTCAAATACACCTGATTGTGAATTCGGGCGGAAAGGTTGCTGGCGAAATCCAGTGGCGTCTCAATGGCGACGTCGTACACCTGGGCGTTGAGAATACGTTCCAGATAATCCGGGCTGGCGGCGGTCATGGCGATGGCTTTGTGCAAGGGCACAGCGGTAAAGAGATTGAGGGTAGCAGCCGATGCGGCACTGCGGCAAGCGCATTGCCTGAAAAAACGGTGCGGCGCAAGGGCGTGTTCGTCAGTCGGCGAGATCGGAAGATGCGTTGTCCGGCATGTCGGCTTCAAGCAGCCTGATCTGGCGCTCGATGAACTCCTGGGTAGAGTCCACGCCGCGCAGCTGCAGGATGGTCGAGCGCACAGCGGCTTCGAGCAGCACCGCAAGGTTACGTCCGGCAGCCACCGGCAGGGTGACGCGGGGGATTGCATCGCCGAGGATGTTCTGATGCTCGCGCTGCATCGGGAGCCTGCTTGGGTCGTCCTGCCCCGGCTGACGGCGCTCGAGGTGGCAGATCAGTCGCAGGCGCATTTTGCGGCGGCAGGCAGTTTCACCAAATATGGTGCGGATGTTGAGGATGCCCAGTCCGCGTACCTCAATGAAGTCCTGCAGCAACTCAGGGCAGCGCCCCTCGAGCACGCTGGGTGCGATCCGCGAGAACTCGACGATATCGTCGGCAACCAAGCCGTGGCCACGCGAGATCAGCTCCAGCGCAAGTTCTGATTTGCCTGCACCGGAGTTGCCGGTGATGAACACGCCAAGTCCGAGTACGTCCATGAACACACCGTGCAGCGACACCTTTTCGGCAAGCTGTCGCGACAGGTAAAGGCGCAACTGGTCGATGACCCCTGCAGCAGGCTGCGGTGTAGTGAAAAGGCCGACATTGTGCGCCGCACAGACGCCGTGGACGATGTTGGGTACTTCACAGCCATCGGCAAGGATGAAGGCAGGCGGGTGCGCCGACAGGATGTCGTTGAGATGGTGCGCAACCTTGTCGCGGGACTGCCGCTGTGCCCAGGCCAGCTCAGCTGCGCCGAGGATCTGCAGGCGCGCTGGGTGGATCAGGTTGAGGTGGCCGATCAGGTCGGCCGGCCAGATGCGCTCTTCGGCTACTGAGAGAACCGCGTCGATGCTGCCGCTGACATGGGTCAGCTGCAGACGTTCGCGGTTGTCTTCAAACAGCCGCGAGAGGCTTGTCTGTCGCATCGGAACCCCAGTTGCTGAACAGGGAGTGGAGCGCCTGTGCGTCGGGTGCGGCCTGCAGCTGTTCGCGAAAGCCTCGATCACTGAACATCTGGGCCAGTTCCGATAACAGCTGGAGGTGGGTCTCGTTGGCCTGTTCGGGTACCAGCAGCACAAACAGCATGCTGACCGGACGACCATCGGGCGCATCGAACTGAACCGGGGCTTCGAGGCGCAGAAATGCGCCTGCGGCGTCTTTCAGGCCCTTGATGCGGCCGTGTGGAATCGCAATGCCCTGGCCGAGACCAGTCGATCCGAGGCGCTCGCGCGCAAACAGGCTGTCAAACACCATGCTGCGGGCGATGCCCTGATTGTTTTCAAACAACAGGCCGGCCTGCTCGAATACGCGCTTCTTGCTGCTGGCGTCGAGGTCGGCAACCACGTTCGAAAGTGGCAGGAGTTGTGAGATGAGGCTCATGCGCTTTGGGGCTCACGCAACGCCGCTGGAGCGGACGCCACGTTGAAAGGTCTCTCAGGTCCGGGTGAGGCCGGACCGCCGAATCTAGCGGCGGATTATAACTGCACCCGGGTCCGGGAGACCTGATGAAAAATCACACCTCGGGAGTCTGGTGCTTGTGCGAGTCGTGGTGGTGATCGGCGATCTTCTGCTTGTACTTGAGCACCTGACGATCGAGCTTGTCGGTCATCGCGTCAATGGCAGCGTACAGGTCTGCGTCGGAGCTTTCGACGTGAATGTCCTTGCCGCGCACGTGCACGGTGGTTTCAGCCTTCTGGTCGAGTTTATCAACGGAAAGGATCACATTCACACTGGTAACGTTGTCGAAGTGGCGGATCACGCGGTCAAGCTTGCCGGAGACGTATTCGCGGATGGCCGGGGTCACTTCAACGTGGTGTCCGGTAATGTTGAGATTCATGTTAACTCCTCTTGGTATCAAAGCGTTTTACGCAGACTAACCGGCGGGATATTGAGTGATTCGCGGTATTTGGCGATTGTGCGCCGCGCGACCACGATACCCTGCTGGCCTAACAGATCGGCAATCTTTGCGTCGGACAGGGGTTTTTTCCTGTCTTCGGCTTCCACCAGCTGGCGAATCAAAGCACGAATCGCCGTGGAGGAGGCCGCACCACCAGTGTCGGTGGAAACGTGACTGCCGAAAAAATACTTGAGTTCGAATACGCCGCGCGGCGTCGCCATGTACTTCTGGGTGGTGACGCGCGATACGGTGGATTCGTGCAGCTCGAGCTGGTCCGCGATCTCCCTGAGGGTCAATGGACGCATTGCTACCTCGCCATGATCGAAGAACTGTCGTTGCTGGTCAACGATGGCCTGAGATACACGCAAAATAGTGTCGAAGCGCTGTTGTACGTTCTTGATCAGCCAGCGTGCTTCCTGCAGCTGACCGGTCAGACCGCCGCCCTGGCCGCGGTTCTGCTGCAGCAGGCTCGCGTAGAGCTGGTTGATACGCAGCCGCGGCATGGCCTCGGCATTGAGTGACACCGTCCACCGGTTGCGGATCTTGCGTACGACGACATCGGGCAGAACGTAACGGGTTTCTTCGTTGGAGTGCTGTGAGCCCGGGTGCGGGTCGAGTCGGCAGACCAGCGCCTGGGCATCGCGCAGGGCGTCGTCGTCGCAGCTGGTGAGGCGTTTGAGTTTTGCGAAGTTGCGCTCAGCCAGCAGTTCGAGGTGCTGTTCCACGATGACCAGCGCCAAGTCGCGGCAACTGCTGGCGGGCATGGCGCGTAACTGCAGGCCGAGGCATTCCTGCGGGGTGCGTGCGCCAATGCCTGCCGGCTCAAGTTGCTGTACATGGCGTAGTGCGATCGCGAGATCGTCGATTTCGTAGTCGAGTTCTGGCGGCAGCAGTTCGAACAGGTCGTCGAGATCCTGATGAAGGTAGCCGTCGCTATCGAGCGCTTCGATGATGAAACGCACCAGCAGACGGTCGCGGTCCGACAGGGGGGATAGCGCAACCTGCTGATCGAGATAGTCGCGAAGCGATGTACCTGCGGCCTGGAATTCCTGGAAGTCGCTGTCCTCGTCGTCCGCGCTCTTGCTGCTTGCACCGCTGCCGGTACCCGACCAGTCCATACCTTCGTCGAAGTCGGGCGACTCGTTTTCGTTGCGGGATTCGGTTTCCTGCGTGGTTTCGGTGCTGGTCTCGCGAGGGGTTTCAGTCGCGGGCGGCGCGTCGTTGCCGACGGCGGCAGGTGCAAAATCGCTGCCGTCGCCGTCTTCGCGCTCGAGCATCGGGTTTTCCAGCAGAAAGCGTTCGATTTCCTGATTGAGTTCAAGCGTGGACAGCTGCAGCAGCTTGATGGACTGCTGCAGTTGCGGCGTGAGCGTCAGGTGCTGCGAGAGCTTGAGCTGAAGAGTTGGTTTCATGATGCCAGTCGGGTGCGTGCCGGAATCAGAGTCGGAAGTGTTCGCCCAGGTAGACCTGGCGTACCTGCTCGTTGGCGATGATCTCGGGGGGTTGGCCGCTGGCGAGCACGCGACCTTCGGTAATAATGTACGCGCGGTCACAGATGCCGAGCGTTTCGCGCACGTTGTGGTCGGTGATCAGCACACCGATGTTGCGCTCCTTCAGGAAGCGGATGATCTTCTGGATGTCGAGTACCGCAATCGGGTCGACACCGGCGAAAGGCTCATCGAGCAGGATGAGGCGCGGGTCGGTGGCGAGCGCACGGGCAATTTCGCACCGTCTGCGTTCACCGCCCGACAGCGAAATGGCCGTGTTGTCGCGCAGGTGGGAAATGCCCAGTTCGTGAAGCAGTTCTTCCAGGCGCTCGTCGATCTGTGCGGTCGGCAGGCCTCTCAGTTCGAGAACAGCACGGATGTTCTCGGCAACGGTGAGCTTGCGGAACACGCTCATTTCCTGCGGCAGGTATGACAGCCCCAGGCGTGCCCGAGCGTGGATCGGCAAATCGGTCAGGCGTGCGTCGTCGAGGGTGATCTCGCCGCCGTCAGCGCGCACCAGGCCCACGATCATGTAGAAACAGGTCGTCTTGCCCGCGCCATTGGGACCCAGCAAGCCGACCACTTCGCCCGAGCCAACCTCGAACGAAACGTCGTGTACGACGGTGCGCGCCTTGTAGCGCTTTTGCAGGCCGGTGACCTTAAGCAGACTCATCGGGGGCTTCTTTCAACAGTTTGCAGATCACGTCAGTGGAAAAACCACGGGTTTGCAGGAAACGCGCCTGTCGCGCCCATTCGCGGCGATCGTCAGGGGTAACGCCAAATCTAGACTGCCACACTGTACGGGCGCGGTCGAGTTCCGATTCCACACATTCACTTTCGATGGCCTCGTCGATCAAGGCTTTCGATACGCCACGTCTGGCGAGCTCGTGGCGCAGGCGCTGGCTACCAAACCTGGCCGCCTTGCTGCGGATCCATGCTTCAGCAAAACGGGTGTCGGAGAGCAGGTCGAGTTCGCTCATGCGCTCCAGCACCGCTTCGATTTCTTCCGCAGTGCCATGCGGAGACAGCTTGCGTGCGAGTTCTGCCCGTGAGTGATCCCGACGGGCAAGGTGGCGCAGCGCGCGCTCGCGCAGACTCGGCTCGCCCATCAGGGTCAGTTTCCGGACGGGGCGGAAATCAGGCTTCGGAAGCGACAGGTGCCGCGCCACCGAGTGCGGCCATTTCACCCAGTCCGACCGCTGCACGTACCTTGTTTTCGATCTCGCGTGCCAGCGCCGGGTTCGCGCGCAGGAACTCGCGTGAGTTGTCCTTGCCCTGGCCGATCTTGTCACCGTTATACGAGTACCAGGCGCCCGACTTGTCGACGATCTTGTAAGTTACGCCGAGATCGATGATCTCGCCTTCGCGGGAGATGCCTTCGCCATAGAGAATGTCGAAGTGCGCCTCCTTGAACGGCGGGGCGACCTTGTTCTTGACGACCTTGACGCGCGTTTCGGAGCCCACGACTTCGTCGCCCTTCTTGATGGCACCCGTGCGCCGGATATCCATGCGGACCGAAGCGTAGAACTTGAGCGCGTTACCGCCGGTGGTGGTTTCCGGGCTGCCGAACATGACGCCGATCTTCATCCGGATCTGGTTGATGAAGATCACGAGCGTGTTCGTACGCTTGATGTTGGCGGTCAGTTTGCGCAGCGCCTGCGACATCAGTCGTGCCTGGAGGCCGGGCAACTGGTCGCCCATCTCGCCTTCGATTTCAGCCTTGGGCGTAAGCGCGGCGACGGAGTCGATGACGACGATGTCGACGCCGCCCGAACGCACCAGCATGTCGGCGATTTCGAGCGCCTGTTCACCGGTGTCGGGCTGGGAAATCAGCAGGTCGTCAATGTTGACGCCGAGCTTTTCGGCGTAGCCGACATCGAGCGCATGTTCGGCGTCGATAAAGGCGGCGGTGCCGCCGAGTTTTTGCATTTCGGCGATGACCTGAAGGGTCAGCGTGGTCTTGCCGGACGATTCCGGACCGTAGATTTCGACTACGCGGCCACGCGGCAGGCCGCCCAGGCCGAGGGCAATATCCAGCCCGAGCGAGCCGGTAGAGACGGTCTGGATGTCGCGCTCGATGCTGCCGTCGCCCATCCGCATGATCGAGCCCTTGCCGAATTGCTTCTCGATTTGCGAGAGCGCGGCGGCAAGCGCCTTGGCCTTGTTGTCGTCCATGTGTGGTCCTTCCTGTGTGAGACGCGAATTATGGCACAGAGCTTGCTGAGATGCTGCTGTCGGAATCCGCAAGACGAACGAGTTCCTCCAGCGCGGCAATGACGGTCTGACGCCGCACCGTTTGTCGATCGCCGTCCAGGTGGAGTGTGGTCGTGAAAATGCCCCCTCGGCGCAATGCCCAGGCGATGCAAACGGTGCCGACCGGTTTTGCCGGGCTGCCGCCGCCGGGGCCGGCAACGCCTGAAACCGCGATGCCGGTATCGGCCGGGCTGTGCGCGAGTATGCCGGCAGCCATTTCCGCAACGGTCGCCTCGCTGACCGCGCCATGGGCAAGGAGGGTCTCGCTGCTGACGTCGAGCATGTCCGTCTTGGCCGCGTTGGAGTAGGTGATGAAGCCGCGGTCGAACCAGGTTGAACTGCCCGCCGTCGCGGTGACGACTTCGGCAATCCAGCCGCCGGTGCAGGACTCTGCAGTGGCCAGCATCCAGCCGCGGCGGGCAAGGGCGAGGCCGACGCGGGCCGAGAGTTGTTCGAGGGTGGGGTCCATGAGTTCAGGCACCAAAAATGACAACGAGGACGGCCAGCACGAGCAGGGTATAGCCAGCGGCAAGGATGTCGTCCAGCATCACCCCGAACCCGCCCTTGACGTGGCTGTCGGCCCATCGAATGGGGGGAGGTTTGGTGATGTCGAACAGCCGGAACAGCGCCACGGCAACGGCTTGCCAGATCAGGCCTGCGGGGGTGAAGGCGAGGACGAGCCAGGTCGCGACCATTTCGTCCCAGACGATGGCGCCGTGATCGGAGGCGCCGAGCGCGCGTCCGGTGCGCTCGGCGGCCAGAATGCCGGCAACGAAGAGTGCGCACACCAGCGCGAGGAAGGTCCCTTCCGACAGTGGCGTGCGCAGCAAGGGGTAGAGCAGCCAGGCCAGCAGAGTGCCGGCGGTGCCGGGCGCCCGGGGCGAGAGGCCCGAGCCGAATCCGAGCGAAATGAAATGTGCTGGATGGCTCATCAGCAGGCGTGGGGTAGGGCGTGTCTCAGGCAAAGTGGTCGTATCCGGAAAGCATGGGGGAGAGCAGGCGGCCATCGGTCTCGCGCAGCATCAGTTGGCGGGGATGTGCTGTGAGCCGGCCGATGCGGGTCAGGGCAAGGTCTTGTTCGTGGGCGATTTTCTGAAGGGTATCGCGGTGCTCGGCCGGCGCGCAGAAGAGGAGTTCGTAATCGTCGCCACCCCCGAGCAGCGCGCGTCGCGCCTGCGCCTCGTCGACGCCCGCCGCCCGCAATTCGGGTAAAGGGATGAGCGCAAGGTCGACCTCTGCGCCGCAGTCCGAGCACTCAAGGATATGGCCGAGGTCGCCCAGAAGGCCATCCGAGACATCCAGCATGGCGCTGGCGATACCGCGCAGTGCCTGCCCGAGTTCGATCCGGGGGGTAGGGTGTTGCAATGCGCGAATACAGCACTCACGCCCGGTCGGGCCGAGGTTGACTCTGTGCTGAAGGGCTGCGAGCCCCAGCGCAGCCAGTCCGGGCTGCCCTGATACCCAGATGTCGTCGCCGGTGTGGCCGCCGGCGCGCGTGATGGCCTTGCCCGTGGGGACTTCGCCGACGATGGTGATGCTCAGCGTGAGCGGTCCGCGCGTGGTGTCGCCGCCGGCAAGGTCAACGCCGTAGCGCGTCGCACAGGTGAACAATCCTTCCGAGAACGCCTCAAGCCAGGCGTCGTCGGGGTCCGGCAGAGCCAGGCCGAGAAAGGCCCAGCGCGGCTCTGCGCCCATTGCTGCGAGGTCGGACAGGTTCACTGCAAGCGTTTTCCAGCCAAGATCGCGTGGGTCGGTATCGGCAAAGAAATGAGTGCCGGCTACCAGCATGTCGGTGGATACGGCCAGCTGCATTCCCTGCCGCGGGCGCAGCAGTGCCGCGTCGTCGCCTACGGAGAGGTCGGTATGCGCCGTGTGGCGGGTGAAGTGACGGTGAATCAGCTCGAACTCGGAAGGCATGGATCGGAATTGAAAAATTCGGGTTAGCGCACGAGCTTACCGTACTCATTGGTGGTGTGGCGGATCTGGCGCGATTCCAGGCACGGAATTAGACGATGAAGTCACTCCTTCGAATCGCTGCTGATGCCCCAAAATGGGTAAGATGTGGTGTAAACGCGTAAATCGATGGATTTTTAATGGATCGAATCCCGCATCAGGGACTCCGTGGCAAGTTGCTGGCGACCGTCATCGTGATCGTCGGTCTCGTCATGCTGCCCGTGCTCATGTTGGGTGACCGCTATCTGGTGAAACAGGCCAGCGCTGAGGCGGAAGGGCAACTTAAGGCCTTGAGCCGCCTGGCGCATGATCTCGTCGAAACACAGTACGCCACGCTCGGTAACGGACTGTCCCAGCTTGCGGATGCGATGGCCTTGCGCTACGGCGGCGCTTACTCGGCCGCGCCGCGCCCGGCCAGTGCGCCCGATTTCTTTATCGACGGGGTGCCGGTGAGCGGGCGCACTGCAGACCTTTCCCGCTATGGCGGCGACCATCGCGGCACGATGGCGGCGATGCTGGCGCGCGCGGGAGATACATTCCGCGTCATCGCTTCAACACGGTGGGGCGATGACGAAATTGCGCCGGTTCTGCACCTCGAAACCTCTACGTTGCGAAGACTGGAGGCGGGTGAGCGCTGGCGCGGCGACGTCATGATCCGTGAGCGTCTTTATCTGCTGGAGCTTGTGCCCGCGCGTGACGCAGTTGGTCATCTGGTCGGCTTGATGGCCGTTGGTGTAGACCTCTTGAGCGCGCTGAAGCCGTTGCGCGAGCGTTTGCGGACGTTTGTCGTTGGCAACAGTGGCTATCTGTATGTCGTCGATGCCAATCCGGGGCCTGGTTATGGTCGTTTCGTTTCTCATCCCCTGCAGACGGGCGATACCCCGCTGGCACCGCTGGACGAGACCGGACGGCAGTTGGTCAAGGACATGCTGGCTCGGCCACAGGGCGTTATCGCCTACGACTGGCGGAACCCTGCGAAAGCCGGAACTGAAGCTCACCGCAAGCTGGTGGCCTTCGAGCGCAGCGAGTCGCTGGGGTGGGTGATCGGTGCCAGTGGATACGTAGATGAATTTGGCCGCAGCGCGGTGAGGCTGCGTTACGGCGTTGGCATTGCGATGGTGTTGATGGCCGTTCTGCTGATGTTCGGTCTGAAGGTGGCCATTGAGCGCATGGTGATGCGGCCGATGCTGCGCTTGCAGCGGACACTTCGTACCCTGAGCAGGGGCAACGAGGCGCTGGTGCATTCCGAAGACGAGTCGACGCTGGCGTCTGCCATCTGTCGAATCCTGGTACATACCGGCGGGTTCCGGTTGGCGCTGATTGACAGTCTGGAATCCGGTGGCAGTCTCAAGCGTGTTGCCGCAGCAGGCGCTGCCGGGCACCTTTGCGCTGCGCTGGAGGTGGGGGAAGGTCGGATGCGAGCGCCGGCTTTGAGTGTGCTGGCAGCCGGGCAGCCGGTCTATCTCACTTCTGGCGAGCATATCGATACGGTGCTGCGTGATGCGGCAATGAAGGATGGTTGCGAGGCGATGATCGCCTTTCCCCTGTGTGGAGGGGGGCGTCTTCTTGGCTTGTTGACCATCGGTGCCAGTCATCTCGGCGACCTCGATCACGGAGGGGTCGCACTGCTCGCGGAGTTGGCGGAGGATCTTGGCTATGGTCTGATGAGCCTGCGTGGCGGGATGGCACGCAAGGTTGCCGAGCGGGCGCTTATCCTGCGTGAGCGTGCGATTGAGGCGACACGTGATGGAGTGCTGATCCTGCAAGCCGAGGATGGCGGCTTCGTGGTTCGCGATGCCAACGCGGCCGCTGGAAAAATTCTCGGAATGCAGGGAGAGACGGTCATCGGCCTGTCGTCGGATGTGCTTGGCGTCCTCGACCGGGGAGGTGCTGCGGCGCTGGACGGTGCGCTCCGCTCCCTTCGCGAATCAGTGCTCGAGCTCGAGGGGATACGGAGTGATGGGACGAGTTTCTGGTCCGAGTGTGCAGTTGAGCCCGTGCGGGGTGAGGACAGTGATTATGTGGTGCTGGTGATCAAGGATGTCACCGAACGCGTCCGCTATCTGCAGCAACTGGAGCATCAGGCTCATTTCGACCCATTGACCGGTCTGCCCAACCGCTCCCTGCTCAACGATCGCCTCGAGCAGGCGATCATCACCGCAAAACGGCATCAACGTGTGCTGGCGGTCGCTTATCTCGATCTCGATCATTTCAAGCGCATCAATGACGACCTGGGGCATCGCACCGGCGACCGGTTGTTGCTCGAAGTGGCGCTACGTTTGCGCGGTGTGCTTCGTGATGGCGATACTGCCGCCCGCCAGGGGGGGGACGAGTTCGTCGTGCTGCTTCCCGATCTCGATGGTGAGGAGCAGGCCTATGCAGTCCTGTGCCGGCTGCAGCAGGTGCTTGCCGCGCCGGTCGAAATCGAGGGGCGCCAGTTCTTTGTGACGACCAGCATCGGCGTCAGTCTCTATCCGCGCGACGGTGATGAGGACGAGACGCTGCTCAAGCGTGCGGACATCGCGATGTACCAGGCGAAGGCGGCCGGGCGCGATGCCATACGTTTTTTCATCTCGGAGATGAATGAACAGGTGCAGGACCGGCTGATGGTCGAGCAGGCTTTGCGCCACGCATTGGAGAACGGTGAGCTGTCGGTGGTGTATCAGCCGCAGATCTGTGCGCGCACGGGGCATGTCATTGCCGCGGAGGCACTCTTGCGCTGGACTCACCCCGAACTCGGCGTCGTCTTGCCTGCCCGCTTCATTCCGTTGGCCGAGGAGCTCGGTTTGATCGAAGGTATCGGCGAATGGGTGCTGCGGGTGGCGTGTGAGCAGGCGCTTGCCTGGCACGCCGCGGGCACGCCGCTGCGCGTGGCGGTCAACGTTTCAGCACGACAATTTCGATCGGAAAATCTGCCCGAAAGAGTGGCTGCAATTCTCGAAGTGACGGGTCTCAAGTCGGAGTTGCTGGAACTTGAGCTGACTGAAAGCATGCTGATGGGCAAGGTCGATCAAGCCGAGGCAATGCTCAGGCGTCTGAAGGCGCTCGGCGTCACGATCGCGCTCGACGATTTCGGCACAGGCTATTCGAGTTTTGCCTACATACAGCACTTCCCCATTGATACGCTGAAAGTCGATCAGACTTTTGTGCGAGCCATGCTGACAGGGAAAAGCGCGGTTGCGATTGTTTCTGCGATCATCGCGCTTGCCCATAACCTGGGGATGCGGGTTATCGCAGAAGGTGTCGAAATGGAGTCGCAACGCCAGCAATTGGTGGATCTCGGATGTGATGAACTGCAGGGCTATTTGCTGGGGCGCCCTGTGCCGGGCGCCGACTTCGTCGCCGTTTGAAGCGCAAAGCCACGTCAGAAAACAGAAAACCCGACATCCGGATGGATGTCGGGTTTTTTTATTGCTGGTGGGCCCCCTGGGAGTCGAACCCAGCACCAACGGATTATGAGTCCGCTGCTCTAACCAGGCATGAGCTAGAGGCCCTTTGCCCTGTCAGGCGTACCTGACAGGCGGTAGCTGATTACGCGTCGCTGTCGAGGAAGCTGCGCAGCTTCTCGGAACGGCTCGGGTGACGCAGCTTGCGAAGGGCCTTCGCTTCTATCTGACGGATACGCTCGCGCGTGACGTCGAACTGCTTGCCGACTTCTTCCAGCGTGTGGTCGGTGTTCATCTCGATACCGAAACGCATGCGCAGCACCTTGGCTTCGCGTTGCGTCAGGGAGTCGAGCACTTCGCCGGTTGCGTCGCGCAGGCCCGAGTACATCGCAGCTTCGGCAGGTGCCAAGGTTGCGGTGTCCTCGATGAAGTCACCCAGGTGTGAGTCGTCATCGTCGCCGATCGGCGTCTCCATGGAGATGGGCTCCTTGGAGATCTTCATGATCTTGCGGATCTTGTCCTCGGGCATCTCCATCTTCTCGGCCAGCGTCGCCGGATCCGGCTCGGCGCCGGTTTCCTGGAGGATCTGACGGCTGATGCGGTTCATCTTGTTGATCGTTTCGATCATGTGCACCGGAATACGGATGGTGCGTGCCTGGTCGGCGATCGAACGCGTGATGGCCTGACGGATCCACCAGGTGGCGTAGGTCGAGAACTTGTAACCGCGACGGTATTCGAACTTGTCGACTGCC
>Ga0172382_10005602_pt1 | contig 18673 bp, 16 predicted proteins | sample Leawel138RmetaG_FD_122245 | JGI IMG/M metagenome (GOLD analysis project Ga0172382, IMG submission 122245) | Leachate microbial communities from a municipal landfill in Southern Ontario, Canada - Leachate well 138R metaG | ecosystem: Engineered > Solid waste > Landfill > Unclassified | place...
TAGCTCGCCGAAGCGGTCTATGACTTCCTCTTGGATTTCATATATCTCTACAATATCTTCGCATGCTGAGAGTCGGCTGTATATATCTAGACGGAGTCTATCCTCTTTTACTACCTCATCTGATATAAATGCCGAAATAGTTAGCTTTATATCTACTTTTACCTTTTCACTCTCTGCCTGATTGCTTAAAAGTTTTATGGCATCTTCCAACATTCTAAGATACAAAGAGTAACCGATATTTTTTATATGTCCACTCTGAGCATCGCCGACTAAGTTTCCGCCGCCTCGTATCTCTAAATCATGATGCGCTAAAACAGAGCCGCTTCCCAAAAACGAGTTTGACTCTAACGCTAAAAGCCTCTTTTTAGCATCATCCGTTAATCCCTCTTTATCATTTACTATAAAGTAAGCAAACCCTTCAACACTGCTGCGCCCGACACGTCCACGGAGTTGATGCAAATCCGCCATGCCAAATCTGTCTGCACCGTCAACTATAATGGTATTTACTCTAGGCATATGTATGCCTGACTCTATAATTGAGGTTGCAAGCATCAAATCATACTCCCCCGCCTCAAACTTCAAAAGCTCTTTTTCCGTCTCTATTGCAGAGATTTTAGAGTGGAGCATGACGACTCTAAGCTGGGGAAGTATCGCTTTTAGTTCGCCGAGTTTAATCGGCATATGGTCTATTGAGTTGTGTATATAAAATATCTGTCCGCCACGGCGAATTTCGCGCAAAATCACCTCTTTTATAAGCTTCTCTTCATACTCTTTCACAAAAGTTCTAACAGGCTCTCTGTCGCTTGGCGGGGTAAGAAGCTGCGACATTGTTTTTATTGAACTAAGAGCTTGATTTAGTGAGCGTGGAATTGGAGTCGCACTCATAGAGAGAAGATGAACATTATGATATAACTCTTTTATCTTCTCTTTTTGTTTTACACCAAACTTATGCTCTTCATCTATGATGACAACGCCTAGGTTTTTAAACTCTGTATCAAAAAGGGCATGAGTTCCTACAACAACATCCAAATCTCCGCTTGCAAGAGCCTTTATGATATTTTTCTTATCTTTAGCACTAACAAATCTATCAAGCTTTGAGCACTTTATACCTAAATCATCAAATCTCTCACGAAGCGAGCGGTAGTGCTGTGCACTAAGTAGCGTTGTGGGAACTATAAGTGCAGACTGATAACCTGATTTGTACGCTGCAAAGATAGTGTTCATCGCCACTTCTGTTTTTCCAAACCCTACATCGCCGCTTAGAAGCCTATCCATAATATGCCCCGAACTCATCTGCGCTATTATCTCATCCACTGATTGTGTCTGATCATCGGTATAATCAAAACCGGAGAGCTTTTGAAATGCCCTTAACTCATCCTCATCAACGCTTATCTTTGGTGCTTTTATAAGCTCTCTTGCTGCTGCAGTATTTACTATCTGCCCCGCTATCTCCATAAGCCGTTTTTTTACGCTCTCTTTTAGTTTGCCGAAGCTACCTTTGCCAAGCTTATCTAAAACCGGAACAGAGCCGCCTGAAGCGATATAGCGGTCTATGGCATCAAGATTTTCCACAGGGAGTAAAATTTTATCATCACCAACATACTTTATGACTATAAAATCTTTTACTCCTCCTAAAATCTCAGTCTTCTCAATACTCTCAAATATACCGACACCGTAATCTTCATGCACGACATAGTCGCCTGTCTTTAAATCATCTAGTAAAATTGAGCTTTTTCTTCTTCGTCTTACTCTATCTGGCTTATTTAGCGAGATTACAAGCTCATCTTTGCTTAAAATATTTAAAATATATGGAGCATAAAGAGTCTCTATCCCTTTTAAGTCAAAGAGTCCAGCCTGTTTTAATACCGCCTCATTTGAAGCTATAATCGTTATTTTCTTATCTTTATGCACTTTTAAAAGAGCGCCCACATCACTTGGCATTATCTCTTTAAAATCATCACTATCAGGCAGTATCTCTAAGTTAAATCTCTCTCGCGAGAGTGTCGGCTTATTGAGTGCGTAAGCATCTGCTAAAAGGGCCTTGAGATTTCTTACTAATTTTACACTTTTACCCTCTAGAAAATCTGCCGCACTATCATCTAGATGCCAAAACCCCAAGGAGGCAATATCTTTAACCAAGGAGTCAAACTCACTTCTAGTTACTTTCTCATTTAGAGTATTAAATGCTTCCTCATCCAAAGAGTAAAAAGCAGGCGTTATCTCAATGCTCTCAAGCTCCTCTTTTTGAGTCCTTTGCGATTCAAGCTCAAAATATTTTATCTGCTCTATCTCATCATCAAAAAGTGAAACTCTAAGAGGCATCTGTGATGATGGAGGAAAGATATCTATAATATCCCCGCGAAAAGATATCTCCCCTTCTACCTGAACCATATCTACAAAGTTGTATCCCCAAAAAAGCATCTGCTCTTTAAAGCTCTTTAGTTCTATATTGGAGCCAAACTCTAAAGTAGTAGAGCCTAGAAGAGACTCTTTTGGAAGGTTAAATAGGACTGTTTTTAGCGGCAAGATAACAAGCGGTTTCTTTTTTAGAGAGTAGTACTTTCGCAAAGCAGTCAAGAGCTCATGAAGCTCCTCTTTATATACTCTTAAGTCATCTCCATAAGCAGCTCTAAAGTCAGGAAAGAGAAGAACATCTTTTTTAAAAAATTTAGCTACGCTCTCAAGCTCATGTGCCTCTTTTGCATCTTGGCAAATCAAAATATCTAAATCTTGCTCTTTAGAGGTTTTATAATATTGAAACAGTCTGTTTTGTGACATTAAATTAGACTTAAGACTATGATACTTTTGCCTTATTTTCACTAATAGCGCTTATAAGCGTATCTGCGGGAATGTTATCACTATCTGATGTTTTCATAGGTGTCTGCGGTGCATTTTTCACAATGCTATTTCCTTCAAAAATACCTTTTGCTTCAATTACTAACTCACCAGACTCTATTGAGCCGTTTACTCTGCCTTGAGCTTTTATCTCGACTCTTGCAGCATTTACACTGCCTTCTACATACCCTTGTACAACAAGTCTTGTGGTAGAGATATCCCCTTTTATATGTCCGTTTTTACCAACATTTACCTCTTTGCTTGAGTTTATTACTCCCTCAAACTCTCCATCAACATAGAGATTGCATGCAAGATTCATCTCTCCTTTTATTGTAGAGCCAGCTGTGATGATGGTAGTGTTTGTGTCGGGTTTGGTACTTTTATGTGCGCTGTCGCCGCTATTAAAGATTGCCATGGTATCTGTTTCTCCTTTTCAAATATATCTCTATAATTTTTAACACTCCACTTTACAAATGCTATAGGATTAACCGGTCTTTGGATAAATCTTATTTCATAATGGAGATGTGGACCGCTACTCATGCCTGAGTTACCGGTATAGGCAATTAAATCACCTTTTTTTACAAAGCTTCCGGATTTTATCACAACTTTGTTTAAATGTGCAAAGTATGATTTGAAACCGTAATTGTGCTCTACTATTACAAGATTACCAAAACCGCTTTTTTCATGAAATCCTGCCCACTCTACAAGTCCATCAGCAGTTGCATAAACCGGAGTATTCATAGCCGCTTTCATATCAAGTCCGCGATGAAGCTCCTTAGAGTTTAACGTAGGGTGTATTCTATAGCCGTAATTGCTTGTAATTCCATTATATCTGATTGGAGAGCCGCTAGGAATAAACTGCATAAGAGTAGCCATATGTTCAGAACTTAGTTTTGTTACATTTACTCTATCTTGAAGAGACATCTCTGTTACAGGAGAGAGTCCTATTAACGTCTCAATCTCAGAGAGCGTCTCTGAGATTTCTAAAAGCTCTCTCTTTTTATCAATTAACGCTACTTGGGTATCTTTTATACTCTCATCAAGCAGTCTGTTTTTCTCTTTTTGAGCTAAATAAGCCTTTTGTACACTCTGATGTTCTCTGTTTATCTCATCTACTTTGTAGTCAAGATACAAAATAGTAGCTACTGCAAAAAGAGCAACTGTTCCTAAAAACATAGCGGCATAAAGAATAGCTTTTTTTATAATTTTATGAAGATTAAACTGCTTTACGCCATTGTCGTCATGTATAGTTATAGTAAAGTGATTATTCATAATACTCTCTTAAAAATCTTTCAACTACACTAAAAGAGCCAAATACAAGGTAGTTGTACTCAGGCTTTATCTCTTTAAATTGTCTATATTCTATCTTTAAGTTAGTTAAAACTGTTTTAATATTTTTAATATCTGCAACTCTTTTATCATCTATGGCAATTATCTCAACATGTAAAGTTATAGGTGCTAGTATCTCTAAAATCTCTTTATAGTTCTTGTCTTTGTAGCTGTTATATATAACTACATATTTATTCCCCAAAAGTGCCTCAACAATGCTTTTAGCTGCTAAGACATTGTGCCCTACATCAATTGTAATGTTCTTTGCTATCTTTGTAAGCCTTGCAAAAAGTTGTGGTTTTTGAAAATTACCACTATCATACTTCAATCCTAAAAACTTTAAAGCAGCTATGCTAAGAGATAAGTTCTGCTTGAGATATGAGACTAGTGAGAGTTTTTTTGAAATCTCATCTATTTTCTCTCTATCAATATCATCAATAAATGTATCTACTTTTTCTATATTTAAAGACTTTTTGGAACACAACCTATCTGCAACTTCATAAACCTCATCATATTGTTGCGTAGCTAAAATTGCACTATTTTGAATCGCATTTAATTTTGCAGCAGCTATCTGGGCTATCTCTGAGCCTAAAAAAGCCTCATGATCATGCGCTATGGGTGTTACAAGAGTCAATATTTTAGGAAATACGGCAGTTGCATCATGTTCACCGCCAAGCCCTGCTTCCATGACGACATATTCACAATCACAAAACAGCAGCATTGCCAAAAAAGTCGTATACTCAAAATAACTAAGCGAGGAGGCATCATCTTTTGTTAAAATTCCTTGGAGTTTTATATGCGCGGCTTCAAGCTCTTTATCAGCAACATTTGAGCCATTTATCCATATACGCTCATTAAACTCCAAGATATGGGGCGAGGTATAGTGCCCCACACTATAGCCCATAGAAAAAATTGCCTCAGCTAAAAAGCGCCCCGTAGTTCCCTTGCCGTTTGTCCCGATGATATGAACTGTTTTTGGAGTACTAAAGAGGGATTTTATCTTTTCGTAAACTCGTGGCATACGGCTATAATCTATCTCCTCGTAATAGAGCGGCTTAAGGTTTAAATACTCCTCTACTCTCACTTATATACGACCCTATCTCTACCCTCTTTTTTTGCCTTGTATAGATTCTCATCGGCACTCTTTAACAAGCCTTGAAGTGAGAAGTTAGATTTTCTGTCACTTACCCCGCAGCTAACGGTTAGTTTTATCTGATTCTCTTTATATTTTAAACGTGTATTTTTAATTTTTTTTCTAACTTTTTCGGCAAAAATAACTCCGCCTTTAGTGTCTGTTTCACCAAGGATAGCGATAAACTCCTCTCCTCCAAATCTCCCCACTATGTCAACTGCTCTAGCCTCTTTTTTAAGTATTTTTGCAAAAGCAAAAAGCACGGCATCGCCGGCATCATGCCCATAGTCGTCATTAACATCTTTAAAGTGATCCAAATCCAAAAATACAAGAGTATAGTTGTGCCCATATCTCTCAAACTCTGCTTCTTTGATATTCATTAGCTCATCTAGCGCGCGTTTATTGTAAATTTTTGTTAAAAAATCCTCTTTTGATTCATCTCTTGCACGCTGTAGTTCCTGCTCTAAATGCTCTATCTTTTTACTAAGTGCATTGACCTCACTGCTATGTTTTTTCAAGTCACTAGCAAGTGCCTGAGTATTTTTCTCCAAAGCTATAGCTATGGCATATATCTTCTTATGTGCAACACTAAAGTTTGTAATTGTTTTTTCGTTATAGCTCTCAAGCTCTTTTTTAATCCTCTGTATCTCAACAGTTGAATTATCCGAACTCTCTATCATCTCTATAAGTCTTAGAGAAAGCTTGTCTAAAACCCCATCGATAGATTCTATCATCTCCTTGACGCTCTGCTTATCAAGTGCTATTCTAAGGGCAATAGCAGATCTTATTTCGGCTTCAATAGAGGTGCCATGCAACAGCTCAGGATTACTTTTTATTTTTTGGCTTATATTGGCTATCTTCTCATTTACACTTGATGCAATCGAAGGGGTCAAGGATGATACTAGCAGTGAGGCAATTTTAGAGAGTTCAAGAGAGTTTAGTGGATTATCGCATAAGTTAGTCAGATTTAAATTTTGTACAGTTTTTTTAAGATTACCGCTATCCACATCGCCTAAAGCCTTTAGCTTTTGCAAAAATGTATCATCATAGGTTGTTAAAAAATTTATCCACAATTGTCTAAATTGTTCCATCTCTGCAAGAGAAGGCTCTCTACTTAACAACTCGAGACTTTTTTTTGCTAACTCTGTTGCCTCGTTATTATGTAGAACCTCTATAACTTGAAGAACTCTTCTTGTAAACATTATTTGTGATTCAAGTACATTTGAACAGTGTGAAGGATTTGTTCTGTTTAGTTTAGAGATTAAAAAACGGGCAAGCTCAGAGATGTTTGTAATATGATATTTTTTTAACTCATCTTGAAACTCTTTGTTTAAAGTAGCACTAAATTTCTCAAGTTTTGAGCAATCTTCTATAGCAAAGCCTGCTTTTGTGGCTTCTTTACAAAACGCCTCAGCATAAAAATCAGGTGTTAAAAGTTTACCCTCTAACTCTAATCTTTTTATAGCTTTTTTAATAATTGCTTGAATATTCATAGCTACTCCTTACTTCTTTGCTCTTGCTCCCTCAGCCGAAACCTGTGCAACAAATGAGTTAATTGCTCTTTGTGCGGCAAATCCTATAGCTTCAAACCTATCTTGATCCGTGACAATAGCATTTGGTGCTACTGAGAAATCATGAAATCCTTTAGTATTATAGCTTTTTGATGTGCCGTTTGTCTGCTTTATTATATTTAAAGAGATACTCATTCTATAACTAATTACATAACCGTTCTCATCATAAACTATAGGTGAATAAGATGGAGTGCCCATCTTTAGCACAAGATGTGTTTGAGACTCTGCTCTACTAACCAAAGATGCCTGAAACACTTCTATAATAGCTCTATCAACAGCATCTTTAATTATAACTGTGTTTTGGGGATCTATGGATGAGATAACAACACTCGTACTTATCTTCTCTCCCATTACATCACGAGAAAATTTAGCACTTGACTTATATCCGCAACCACTCAAAATAAGAAGAGTCAAAGATAGCAACAAAAATGCTTTGATATTGGGCAAAAGTTTCAATATTAATCCTTAACTACTAAGTTTACTAATTTTTTTGGAACTACTATCTCTTTTATCAGGGTCTTACCCTCAAGCCACTTCTGTGCTTTTTCTTTTGCTATAGCCACTATCTCATCCTTTGGTGCATCTATTGCAACCTCTATCTCGCATCTTCTTTTACCGTTAACAGAGACACCAAGCGTTATAGAGTCCTGTGCAAACACCTCTTCTATCACTTTTTGCTGTGTTAGGTTTTTAAGTGCGAAATATTTGCTGCTTATATCCCAGCATACATGAGGAATCACCGGCTCCATTATGGAAGATAGTATCCAATAGCCCTCGCTCCAGACATCTCTGTTTGTTTGAAGATTAAGTGCATTCATAGCCTCCATGACACCTGCAATCATGGTGTTAAAAGTATAACGTTCACTATAGACATCATTTGCTCTTACAAGTGCTTCATACACTTTTTTTCTAGCAAACTTCTCCTCTTTTGTGAGAGATGCTTGCTCTATATAAGGAGTAGTTTCTGATTTATCTACATTTACGCTTCTCTCATAAAATCTTTTTATAAATTTATAAGCTCCTTCAACAGCGCTGTCATTCCACTCTAACTCTTGTGTCGGAGGTGCTGCAAAAAGGATAAAAAGTCTTGCTGTGTCAGCACCGTACTTCTCTATTATTGCATCAGGGTCAACGGTATTGCCCTTGGATTTACTCATCTTAGCACCATCTTTTAGTACCATTCCTTGAGTAAGAAGCCTACCAAAAGGCTCATCAAAATCCAGATACCCCAAATCTCTTAGAACTTTTGTAAAAAATCGTGCATAAAGCAGATGAAGGATTGCGTGCTCTATTCCGCCGATATAGTGGTCAACTCCCTCTTGCCCTTGATGCATCCAGTACTTAATCTGCTCCTTTGAGAAAGCTTCCTCTTGCCAGTTTTTAGGCGATGCGCAAAAGCGTAAAAAGTACCAAGAAGACTCTACAAACGTATCCATCGTATCTGTCTCACGCACGGCATCTCTGCCGCACTTTGGACATTTACAATGCTTCCATGTAGGATGTTTCTCAAGAGGATTTCCCTCTCCAGTAATCTCAATATCTTCAGGAAGTGCTACGGGAAGATTCTCTTTTTTCTCCATAACAATGCCGCATGAGTCACAATGAACAAAAGGGATAGGCGCACCCCAGTATCTCTGTCTGCTTACTCCCCAATCTTTTAGTTTGTAATTGGTTGTTTTTTTACCGATACCTTGAGCTTGGAAATACTCTATTATTTTTGATTGTGCATCTTTGGAGTTTAATCCGTCAAAGAGTTCAGAGTTAAAAAGCTCTCCGACTTCGGTATATGCCTCATCTTTTTTTAACTCTTCTCCAAAAGGCTTTATTACGGCATTTATAGGCAGATTGTATTTTTTTGCAAAGTCAAAATCTCTCTCATCATGTGCAGGAACTGCCATAACGGCACCGCTTCCATAATCCATAAGAACAAAATTTGCAACCCATAGAGGAACGTTTTTCTTAGTTAGTGGATGAACTACATCCAATCCTAATGCAAAGCCGCTCTTAGTTTTTTGTCTATCGATGGACGAAGCATTTTTCATCTCTTTAATTTTCGCAATTGTATTCTCATCAAGTAGTGAGTTCTCTATCATGTAAGTTACAATCTCATGTTCGGGTGCAATTGCCGTGTAGCTTACTCCATAAATTGTATCAGGACGCGTTGTAAAAACTTCAAAACCATCAAAGTTGCCACCTAGCTTCTTTAATGATTCTTCATCAAAACAGAACTTAAACTCTAAGCCGTTTGATTTGCCTATCCAGTTCTCCTGCATCGTCAAAACCTGCTTAGGCCAGCCATCTTCTAGCTTATTTAAATCCAAAAGCAGTTCATCTGCATAGTCTGTAATCTTAAAGTAGTACTGATTCATATCTTTTTTGACTACCTGATTATCGCATCTCCAGCAGCAACCGTCAATAACTTGCTCATTTGCCAAAACAGTATGACAACTCTCACACCAGTTCAAAAAGCCTTTTTTACGGTAGAGAAGCCCTTTTTCGTACATGTCGATAATAAAGCCTTGCTCAAACTTTGTATATAACTCATCGCTTGTGGCAAATTCGCGCTCTTTTGAGAATGAGAATCCAAGAGACTTAAACTCCCCCTTCATGTAATCAATATTTTCATAAGTCCACTTTTTAGGGTGTGAACCGTTTTTAATAGCTGCATTTTCTGCCGGCATACCAAAGCTGTCAAAGCCTATCGGATGAAGAACATTAAAGCCTTGTTGGCGGTAGTATCTAGCAAAAGCATCACTAAGCGTATAGTTTCTAACATGTCCCATATGAAGTCTTCCGCTTGGAAAAGGGAACATGCTTAGTATATATTTCTTCTCTTTTGCAAAATCTTCACTAGGTTCAAAACTTCTATTTTCTGCCCAATACTCTTGCCAGTTCTTCTCTAACTCTTTTGAACTATATTGCAAAAATTTCTCCTAATACTCGTCACGATTTTTAGAGCTCTCTATATAAATAAGACCTACAGAGAATAGGTTTGCAATTAAAGCACCGATTGCCAAAGCGATTGCCCACTCTAAATTTCCAATAACTTCTAAATATATAAATGCGGGAATAAGATGAAGGTCAGCTACTAAGGATGAAGCTAATAGTTCCGCAGAGAGGAGATTTCTAACACCGATTTTCAAAAATGTAGAAACTAGATTTAAACTACCTGCAACAAAAAGTGCTACAGCGCTATGTTCATATAAAAAACCCGCAATTGATGTTAAACTCATCAATGAAAAAAACACATATATAACCTTGCCCCAATCCATACAAACACCTCTGCTTAAATTAATTGACAAGATTATACAAAAAATACCTTAAGTAGCGACTGAAGTCTTAATGCAGCCTATTTTAGAATTAAGTTTTTTTTCATAAAAAGATAAAAAAATGCTAAAGGCGGAACAAAGACAATTGCTATCCGCCAAAAAACTTTCTGATTTTTCTCTTTAAACTTAGCTCTATATACAGAGATTATTGAGTAGACCCAAAAAACAACAAATAGAAAAAATACCAACAGTGTAACATCACTCATGACGAACTCCTTTTTGAGTATTGTATCTTCTATTTTGTTAACATAAAAAATTAGATGCTTTTTAAAGAAGATTATCCGGCAAGAAGCCGGATTTTAGGCAAGGAGTGTTTAATATTTTTACATAACCCCAGATTCATACTGAGCTCTCATCCTCTCTTTTTCTGCTTCTCTTTTTGCTTTTTGTGCAAGTTTTACATGATAATTTTTAACATCAAATCCAAAAAGAAGAAGAGTCGGAGAAGCAACAAAAATTGATGAGTATGTTCCTACAACGATTCCTACCAAAAGAGTAAATGCAAAAGCATGAATTATCTCTCCGCCGAACATAAAAAGTGTAAATACAACAAAAAATGTCGTAAGAGAAGTAAGTGTTGTTCTAGCCAGAGTTCTTGTGATAGACTCATCAATTATATCGCTAAGTTTACTATCCCCTCTTTTTACAACACTTTCACGAATTCTGTCAAATATGATTATCGTGTCATTTAAAGAGTAGCCTAAAATCGTAAGAAGTGCGGCTAATACGTCTAGATTTACCTCTAATCCGACAAGGGCTATAGCTCCAAGCGCAATAGTGACGTCATGAACAAGTGCTAATATAGAAGCAACGGCAAACCTCCACTCAAATCTAAACGCTACATAGATTAAGATTCCGATAACAGCAAGTATCATGGACATTATGCCCTTCTCTTTAAGCTCGCTTCCAACTTTTGGTCCTACTATATCAACACGGCGAATCTCAAACTCTCCGGTGCCCCCAAGTGTCTCTCGCGCAACATCTCCAACATCTACTACAACATCGCCTGTAGTTGTTCTCATGCGTATAACAACCTCTTCTTTAGAACCAAACTCAGTAATAGTAGCACCGTCAAAAATAGTGTTACTCTTTAGCTTCTCTCTCATCTCATCTATTGGAGCAGCACTCTCATACTTTACTTGAACAATCGTTCCTCCTGCAAAATCAACGCCGTAATTAAGACCTTTTGTCGCTAAAATAGCAAAGGAGCCTAAAACTAAAAGTATTGAGAGACTCCTTGTAAATTTTGATTTGCCCATAAAACCAAGGGCTTTAGTATATTTAAAAAATTCCATCTCTACCCCTTAATCCCAAACCACAGAAGATTGTTTTTGCTTTTTTGTATTCTCTTACTTAACATCTGATAAATCCCATGTGTTCCAAGAATCGCAGTAAGCATTGAAGCTAATATTCCTATACTTATAGTAATGGCAAAACCTTTGATTGCACCTGTTCCATACGCATACAGAACAACAGCTGCTATAAGAGTAGTGATATTTGCATCTAAAATAGCACTCATGGCATTTGCGTACCCATCTTCTATAGCCTTATTAATTGATTTGCCTTCATGTAAAAGCTCACGGATTCGCTCAGAGATGATAACGTTTGCATCGACTGCCATACCGACGGTTAAAACGATTCCTGCCATTCCCGGAAGAGTCAGAGTGGCACCAAAAAGGCTCATAATCGCTAAAATTATAAATAGATTTGAAATCAGAGCAATATTTGCGATAATTCCTGCCATTCTGTAATAAACAACCATAAAGATTATGACCAGTATAAATCCACCCACAAGAGCTATCATGCTAGCTTTTATACTATCAGCTCCGAGACTTGGTCCAACTGAGCGCTTTTCCATAAGATATATTGGAGCCATAAGAGAGCCTGAGCGAAGAGCAATTGCCAAATCTTTTGCTTCCATAACCGTATAGTTTCCTGAGATTTGTCCGCTTCCACCGCCTATTCGCTCATTTATAACAGGTGCGGAATAGACCTTAGAGTCTAGTACTACAGCTAGATGTTTTCCTACATTTTTGCCTGTAAAATCACCAAATATCTCTGCACCCTCGGCATTTAACGAGAAACTAATCAAAGGGCGGTTATTTTCATCAAAACCGACATGCGCATCTGTGAGCATTCCACCATCTAAGATTGGAATTTCACGGACAAGATGTTTGATTTTTGGATTTGTAGCATCCTCTAAAATAACATCGCCGTAAGATGCTGCCTCACTCTCACTCATACTATAGACTCTAGCCGCTCTATCTTCATCAACAGCCATGAGTTCAAGCTTCGCAGCACGAGAGATAAGCTCTCGAGCACGCTGCTCCTCCTCCATAGTCTTAATGCCTGCAAGCTGAACAAGAATCTTCTCTTCACCCTGCCTTGCAACTATCGGCTCAGTTAAACCAAACTGGTCAAGTCTATTTCTAATTGTCTCGATTGCTTGGGATATTGCTTGTTTTTGTGTGTTTTGTATCTCTTCATCACTAAGAGTAAAAGAGATACTCTCATCAACCACAACTACAACAGCACCTTTTACTTCATGTAAAAAAGATTTTATGCGCTTAACATCATCCTTGTCTAAGAGAGTGATAGTAATACCGTTTTCATCAAAATTAAGAGTATCTATTAAGATATCTTTTCGTTCGCTAAAATGCTTGACACTTGCAGCAATAGATTTAATTCGTGACTCTACGGCCTCCTCAGTTTTAACACCAAGAAGCATATGAAGTCCGCCTTGAAGATCAAGCCCAAGCGTAACTTTCTTGCCATCTTGCATCTGAAATAGAGATGGAGCAGAGAAAAATATACCAAAAACTATGGCAAGAGCAAATATAACTACGCGATAATTAAGCTTCATTCTCATACTTTCTAGCAACTGCATCTTTTGTTACTTTAACAATTACATCATCGTTTATTTTAATACTTAAAAACTGCTCTTCAACTTTATATATAGTGGAGATAATCCCACCTAATGTTACGATTTTATCGCCTTTTTTTAGAGCTTCTAACATCTCTTTATGGCTTTTTGCCGCTTTTTGCTGTGGACGAATAATTATGAAATACATAATTGCAATCAGAATTATAAATGGGAGTAGTTGGCCTATGATTTCCATGAGTCTTAGTTTCCTTTGAATAAATTGTGGCGATTATACAAAAATTATATTAATAGAAGACTGAATAGTGCTATAATTCGCCCTAAAAACATAGCGATAAAAATATGATTAAAAAAATCCACAATATCAGAAACAACTATAACTCTACTCTTTTTGATTTTATATGCGGGATTATAACGGCACTGCTTTTTAGTGCTTTTCTCTATCTAGAGCATTTTGGCATAACTCTAAAATTTATAAACACCCTCTTTGGGCTCTTAGCACTTGCTCTGCTTTTATACATCCCAAAAAGAGCTGTTTTAGTAGCCGGATTTTTTATAGGTCTTCTTTGGTTTTATTGGATTGGATATAGCTTCAAATACAACGGTGTAGGATATATGGAGCCTATAATTACCATACTTTTTGCAGTTGTATATACACTTTTTTTTGGAGTTCTAGCCCTAACAAAGAGTGTAGCCATAAGAGCTTTTATGCTCTTTGTTCTAAGCTTTGTAGAGCCTTTTGATTTTAACTGGCTCCAAATTGAGCTACTCTTTGTAGATAGCTACTTTGGAGTTTATAAGTATCAACTCCTTCTTATACTTTTAGCTCTTAGCCTACCTAGCTATATAAAAAATAGATACAGATACCTGCCGCTTTTACTGCTTATATTTAGTATAAACATAAATCCGGCTACTCAAAAAGATGCCCCGCTAAAGATAAAACTTGTAGCTACTGATATAACTCAAGACAAAAAGTGGAAAAGAGAGAGTCTTTTACCGACTATTGAGCTGGTATTTGGTGAGATAGAAGAGGCAAAAAAAGAGGGTTATGACATAGTTGTATTTCCGGAATCCGTCTTTGCGTTTTACATGAACAAGACTCCGCAAGTCATGAATAAACTAAAAGAGTCTTCAAAGGAGATTGCCATAGTAGCAGGTTCACTTCTTAACGAAGGGGACGTACACTACAATGTGACATATGTATTTAATGAAGGTAATTTTAGTGTGGCAAAAAAATTGGTTCTGGTTCCTTTTGGAGAGTATATTCCACTTCCAAAGTTTGCGCAGGATTTTATAAATGAAATTTTTTTCGGCGGAGCATCAGACTTTAAAACGGCAACTGAGCCTACAGACTTTACGATTAAAGGGGTAAAGTTTAGAAATGCTATCTGCTATGAGGCCACATGCGATGAGATTTATGAGGGAGATGTCTCCTTTGTTATTGCTATTAGTAACAACGCTTGGTTTTCGCCCTCAATAGAGCCAACTCTACAAAAACTCCTTATGAGATACTACGCTCGTAAAAACGGTGTTACAATCTACCATAGCGCAAACTACAGAGGTACCGGAATTATAAAGTAACCTTTATTTGGTATAATGCGCCCCTATTTTAAAAAATCTATGTTATAGGGATTTATAATGATAAATCTAAAAAATCCAAGTCTATACAACAATCGTGAGATATCATGGCTACAATTTAATACAAGAGTTTTAAAACAAGCGCAAGATGAGTCTCTTCCTCTTTTGGAGCGTCTTAAATTTTTGGCTATCTACGGAACAAATTTAGATGAATTTTATATGATTAGAGTAGCCGGACTTAAAAAACTATTTGCTGCCGGTATCGTAGTATCAAGTGCCGATAAACTTACTCCGCTTGAGCAGCTTCGTGAAATAAGAGCATATCTTCATCAAGAGCAGCAGGTAGTTGAGCACTGCATGAGCGGCATATTGAAAAAACTTGAGCTTGAGGGCATAAGCATAAAGCTTTACAAAGAGGTAAATCAGCACCAAAGAAATTATTTAAACAGATATTTTAACGAAAATATATACCCTGTAATAATACCGATTGCCGTAGATGCGACTCACCCTTTTCCACATCTGAACAATCTTAGCTTTGGACTTATTGTAAAACTTCAAGATAGTGACAATACAGCTATAGAGAGATTTGGAATTATTCGTGTTCCTAGGGTTTTGGAGAGATTTGTAGAGCTTGAACATAATGTTTATGTGCCTATAGAGAGTATAGTTGTAGAGCATGTAGCAGAACTTTTTCCAGGATATACCTTACTAAAATTTGCATCTTTTAGAGTTACTAGAAATGCAGATATAGAGATTGAAGAGGAGGAGGCTGATGACTTTTTAGAGATACTAGAAGAGGGGCTAAAGCTTCGCCGAAAAGGAGCTATGGTAAGGCTTGAGATTGGAAGCGACGGAGATGAGGAGATTATAAACTTTTTTAATCGCCACACAAACGTATATAAAGATGATATATATAAATTTCACACCTTTTTAAATCTATCTAGCCTTTGGCAGATAGTTTCAAACAAACATTTTGCTCACCTCTTAACGGAGCCGTTTAAACCAAAGACTCTTCCTCCTTTAGATAATAACGAAAACATATTTTCAACCTTAGAGAAACAAGATGTTCTGCTGTATCACCCTTATGAGAGCTTTGACCCTATCGTAAAGCTTATTCAAACGGCGGCGAAGGATCTGGATGTGGTATCTATAAAGATGACACTTTATCGCTCGGGAACAGACTCGCCTATAGTTAAAGCTCTTATGAGTGCAAGCGAATCAGGTAAGCAAGTAACTGTCATGGTTGAACTTAAGGCTAGATTTGATGAGGAGAACAACCTCATCTGGGCAAAAGCTCTTGAAAAAGCGGGTGCGCATGTTATTTATGGGATAAAAGGCTTTAAAGTTCATGCAAAAGCGACTCTTATTACAAGAAGAAAAAACGGTAAACTCAAGCAGTACGCCCATTTGGGAACAGGAAATTATAATCCTACTACTTCAAAAATCTATACGGATATGAGTTATCTGACAAGTAAAGATGATATAACAAGTGACATGACTAGATTTTTTCACTTCTTAACCGGTTTTAGTAAAAAGGGTAAACTCAATGAGCTCTATATGTCACCATCACAAATTAAGCCAAAAGTACTCTCCTTAATTCAAAATGAGACTAGAAAAGGTACAAACGGGGAGATTATCGCAAAGCTAAACTCACTTGTAGATGATGATGTAATAAAAGCACTCTATAAAGCAAGTCAAGCAGGGGTAAAGGTCTCCTTAATCGTTCGCGGAATATGTTGTCTAAAACCCGGTATTGAGGGAGTGAGCGAAAATATTAGAGTCATATCAATACTGGGAAAATATCTTGAGCACTCAAGAACATTTTACTTTAAAAACGATGAGGCAGGGGTTTATATCTCAAGTGCCGACTGGATGCCGAGAAATCTAACAAGACGAATAGAGCTCTTAACCGCTATAAAAGACAAAAAAGCTAAAGAGAAGATTCTACAGATACTAAGACTTCAGTGTGCCGACAACACTTTAGCGCATGAGCTTCAAAATGACGGCTCATACAGAAAAGTAAAAAGCGATGATACAAAAACCATAAATAATCACGCTATTTTAGAGGATTATGTAAATAAAATAGCTAAGGCTTCAATGAAAGAGAGTGCGCAGTTAGTAGATGAGTTAGCGGCTAGTATATTTAAAGAGGAGGCTTAAGTCATGCTATATGATTTCAAAGATATGAGTCCGAAAATCGGGAAAAATAGTTGGATTGCACCATCTGCCGATGTTATCGGAGATGTTACATGTGGCGAAGATTGCTCCATCTGGTTTGGAACAGTTATAAGAGGCGATGTTCACTATATTACAATAGGCGATAGAGTAAGCATACAAGATCTTAGTATGGTACATGTAACGCACCATAAAAAAGCCGATAGAAGCGATGGAAACCCGACTGTTATCGGCAGTGACGTTACAATCGGACACCGAGTAATGCTTCATGGATGCACAATTAAAGACGCTTGTCTAATCGGCATGAGCGCTACAATCCTTGATGGTGCGGTTATAGGAAAAGAGTCTATTGTAGGAGCGGGTGCGCTTGTTACAAAAAACAAAATTTTTCCTCCACGCTCACTTATTATGGGAACTCCTGCCAAAGTTGTAAGAGAATTAACTGATGAAGAGATTAAAGAGCTATACGCTTCTGCATCGAGATATGTAGAGTTTAAATCTCACTACCAAAAATAGATGCCTGAATATTTTATATTTGCCGATATCATAGGCATTACGGCTTTTGCGATAAGCGGCTTTTTAATCGCAATAAAAAACAATCTAGACATCTTAGGCATACTTATAGCCTCGGCACTTACCGCTCTAGGCGGGGGCATTATCAGAGATGCAATACTTAGCTCTGCACCGTTTGCTTTTACCTCTTTATACCCTGCTTTAACACTGATTGCTACAATTTTTGTAGCATATATATTTAAACTCTACAAAGAGAGCTCTATCGAGAGAAAGTGGATGTTTGTCGTAAGTGATACTATCGGGCTTGTAGCCTTTAGTATAACAGGTGCTCTTTTAGCAATAAATGCAGAGTATAATTTTTTTGGTATTGTAATTCTAAGCTTTATCACAGCGGTTGGAGGAGGCGTAACAAGAGATATCATGATAAACGAAGTCCCTACAGTTCTAGTTAGTGACTTTTACGGCTCAATAGCAGTTATAGTAGCACTTCTTTTAGGCACTTTGCACTTCTTTGACGCTATAAATGAATTTAGCATTATTACAACAGCACTCTTTAGCATAGTGTTAAGACTTTTAGCCTATAAGAGAGGGTGGCATCTGCCAAGAATAGGATAATACAGACTCTTATATTGTTACATGAAAAATAGCAACTTATCTAAAACATCACTCTTTTTAGTCGATATGTAACCTATATTAATTATCAAAGAGAGTATTATGAACACTTCTTTTGCGATGGATGCCTATAGAGCACATGACCTCAATATCGTTATGAAAACTTCTAGCGGGGACGTTATAAAGATGGACTTTGCAAATCATCAAAGTGCATCTATGAGTCACAAACATAACCAAAACGGCTCACAAGCTTCTATGAGTTTCTCATCTATGCAATCATTTAAATTCTCTATAGATAGCAATGGCATTGATGCGCAAGATCAAAAAGAGATAGATGCTTTTATGAAAATTGCACAGCCCCACATTGACTCATTTTTAAAAGAGTTTGAAGATGCTGCTCCCAGCTCCCCTGTATCTCAACTAGCGCACAAGATAGCTAGCATATTTGAGCCTAGTAAAATTAGAGATGAAAATAGTAAAAATCACGTCAAAACAAACATTGTAGAGATGTTTGACAACTCTATTAAAAAATTAAAGACACCCCAAAAGTCAGAGCAGATAGATACTACTGAGCTTATGGATAAGATTTTTGAGCAGACTAAAAAACTTTTAGAAAAAACACTTCAAGAGTTTGATAAGTTTAACAAAAAACTCTACGCTTAAAACACTTTTTCTACTTTTATCAGCTCAACCACATTGGGGTTGCTAAGAACAGGAA
>Ga0172382_10005603_pt1 | contig 18672 bp, 18 predicted proteins | sample Leawel138RmetaG_FD_122245 | JGI IMG/M metagenome (GOLD analysis project Ga0172382, IMG submission 122245) | Leachate microbial communities from a municipal landfill in Southern Ontario, Canada - Leachate well 138R metaG | ecosystem: Engineered > Solid waste > Landfill > Unclassified | place...
ACTTGACAGTTGTAAGCCATATGGGAATCAAGAGACTGTGTCGCAATTAGTTTCCCCCCGGGCGGATGCACGTACAATATCGGGATCCAGTGTCTCTGTAGTTACATTTATCACATGATATTAGTGGCTTATAACAGAGCTCTCTTGAATTACATATCGTCCCGATCAATTACAAAAACCGCAAAGACCCTGGGTTCCGGCTTTCGCCGGAATGACGCTGGGTAGGGTATTCCGACGCTTTGCACGCTCACGGTGGAAAGAAAATAATTGCGACACAGCCTCCAAGCCCGGAATGACGGCGGTGGTTTATTCTTGTAGTTTCATACACTCACCGGTTGCGAGAAGTAATTGCGACACAATCTCCTTAAGGTCGGAATGACGCATAGAATTAATTACAGCACACTGTCCAAGCCAGTGATGACGGCAAGGTACTGATATGTTTACGGATATTGCGGAACGGCATCGAGCCCGGCCCTCTCATCAAGTCCCAGAGCAACATTCATGTTTTGGAGTGCCTGGCCGGAGGCGCCTTTGACGAGATTGTCGATCGTCGAGATAATGATGATCCGGCCATCGTCGAGGACCTTGAGGCCGATATCACAGTAATTGGAAAAACGGACGAACCGCGTGTCAGGATATATGTTCTCGTCCATGATCCGGACAAAATGCTCATTTCTGTAGGTATCGCGAAACAGCGCGATGATATCTGCGGTCTTTGCCAGTTCGGACAGCCTGCTGTAAACCGTGGTGAGTATACCGCGCGACATCGGAACAAGATGCGGCACAAAGGAGATCTTTAACTGGACGTACTTGTTCACTTCCTTTTGTATCTCCGGTTCATGCCTGTGCACGCCGACATTGTATGCCCGGAAGCCCTCTGAAACCTCGCAAAAGAGGCTTCCGATCTTTCCTTCCCTGCCTGCGCCACTCACGCCCGATTTCGAGTCGATAAAGATATCACCGATAAGCTTGTCATTCTTGATCAGGGGATAAAGCGCAAGGATGGCGGATGTCGGGTAACATCCCGGGTTACCGATCAATTTCTTTCCCTCGATGAACGTCCTGTATAATTCCGGCAATCCGAAGACGGCGTCGGGCACAAGCTCCGCAACGGTGTGCGGCACATAGGATTTTTCGTACATCTCTATATCTTCGAAGCGAAAATCCGCACTGAGGTCTATGATCACGGCTTTTCCGTCATAGAGTTCGCTGGCCTTCGCCATGGATGTACCGTGAGGAAGGCATAGGAAATAAACATCGCACTTACCCCTGTGGTCTTCATCCGTAGGCTGGAGCACTTCTTCGAGACGGCCTTTGAATAAGGGAAAGATATCGGAAATCTTGCGTCCCCGATATGTGTTCGATGTAATGAGGTTTATCTTTGCATCGGGATGAGTAAGGAGCAAGGACATCAGGACAACGCCTGTATAGCCCGTTGCTCCCACAATTCCGACAGTATACATGATCTTATCTCTTGGAGAACTGGAAGCTGGCACGAGCGCCTTTCTTCCCGTATTTCTTCCGTTCTTTAGATCTCGGGTCCCTTGTGATAAGGCCCTGTTTTTTCAAGGTAGCCCTGAGGCTGGCATTGACCTCGAGAAGGGCCTTCGCGATGCCGTGTCCGAGCGCCCAGGCCTGTGCAGGGATGCCGCCCCCGTAAATATTGGCGACAACGTCGAACTTGCCTGTATTCCCTGTAAGCATGAAAGGCTTATTGACCAAGAGCCTGAGTTCTTCAAGCGGGAAATAATTTTCAAACGGCCTGCCGTTGATCATGAATTCCCCGGAACCCTGCTTTATCCACACCCGCGCCACGGCGGTCTTTCTCTTACCTGTTGCGTAGTACCTCTTTTCAGGCACCTTGTACCTCCTTCAACGATATCTCCCTGGGCATCTGGGCTTTATGCGGATGCTCGGCCCCACGATACACCTTTAATTTCTTGAGGATTTTCCTGCCAAGCGTATTTTTGGGAAGCATTCCTTTTACTGCCTGGTAAATGACCTCTTCAGGTTTCTTTTCGAGCATTGTTTTTGCATTCATGACACGCAATCCGCCGGGGAAGTTGCTGTGCTTTTGATAGGTCTTGTCGATCAACTTGGACCCTGTAAGCTTCACTTTGTCGGCATTCACAATAATAACAAAGTCGCCCGTATCTGCATGCGGTGTAAAAACAGGTTTCGTCTTACCGCGAAGGATCATCGCAACCCTGGCAGCCAACCGTCCCAATACTACGCCGTCAGCGTTCATTACATACCAATCGTTTGAAACTTCACCTTCTTTTGGAAAATACGTTTTCATAACCATTTTCACCCTTAGAAAAATTTGTCTAACTTATAATATTTGTTGCTCTAAGTCAAGCAAAACTTTGAGATTTAGGCTTGTTGGAAGGGGTTCTACGCACCCTTGCCGGTTCTGGGAAGAACCAGCTCTTCCCGGTTACGTTTCTTTCCTTCGTTCGCCTAGATAAGGTTGGGAACGAGGTGCTCGGGCCCGCATTGGCCCAAAATTCCATCGGCCAAAGCCTCTTCCATCAGGAGATAATTGCCGCTTTTTCCTGAGAGCTCCGGTTCTTTTGCACAACTGTTGGTCCTGTCTTGCTTTTTCTCAATACGGGTGGTATCTTTTACTGTTGTTACATATATCACGAGCATAAAAATATTACAAGAAATAATAACTCAGGCGGATTTCAATGAAAAAATTCAAGATTCTGGTCACGGATCATCTCGCCGAAGAAGGCCTCAAGATACTCGCGGCGGACAATGATGTCGAAGTCGAGGTTCAGGTAGGCATAAAAGTCGATGAACTAAAAAAGATCGTCGGCAATTACGATGCGATCATTACCCGCAGCGGTACAACAATAAAACCGGACCTTATCGAGAATCCGGGCCGGCTCAAAATAATCGGCCGCGCCGGTGTCGGCGTTGACAACATCGATATCGAAGCCGCCAGCAAAAAAGGCCTTATCGTCCTGAATGCCCCGACAGGAAACACCTTCGCAGCAACCGAACTTACCATGGGCCAGATGCTTGCAGCTGCACGGAAGATCCCGCTCGCGAACAATTCACTGAAAGACGGGAAATGGGACAGAAAGAAATTCATGGGCATCGAGCTTTACAACAAGACGCTCGGTATTATCGGTCTCGGACGTATTGGGAGCAATGTCGCCATTCGGGCCAGGGCTTTCGGGATGAAGATCATTGCCTATGATCCTTTTATTAAAAAGAGCAAAGCTGAATCCCTCAGCGTAACCCTGTATGACAACCTTGATGACCTTCTGAAGATAGCCGATGTCATTACCATCCACACGCCCCTGACCGCAATAACCAAAAACATGATCACCGCCGAAAAGCTCGCGCTCATGAAAGACGATGTCATCCTCGTCAATTGCGCCCGGGGAGGCATTGTCAATGAAGAAGATCTCTACAACTGCATGGTATCAGGCAAGATATTCGCCGCGGGCATCGATGTTTTTGTTGATGAACCGCCAACGCAGACGAAGTTCCTCGAGTTGGAGAACGCTTTCGTTACTCCCCATATAGGCGCCAACACTGCTGAAGGCCAGAAGGCCGTATCGGCGATCGTCGCCGAGCAGGTCTTGAATGCCTTGCATGGCCGGCCTTATCAGCATGGTGTCAATATACCGTTCATGACATCACTGCTCCCCGATCATCTCCAGCTCTATTTTAAAGTGGCGGAGAAGATCGGCAAGCTGGCAGCCCAGATATCCAAGGGCAGGGCTGAAAAGATACAAGTCATCATGGTTGGCAAGAATTTCGAGGAAGATCTTACGGAACGCAAATTCGATGTACCGTTCAGCTACCAGCCCTTTACGATCGCCGGTATCAACGGGTTTCTGAAAATGTGCCTACAGGGCTCGGTAACGTACATCAACGCTCCTTATCTGGCCAAGGACCGCAACATTGTTGTCGAAGAATCAAAAACCGACTCATTCGATAAATTTAACGACCTGATCATCTTCAAACTGAAAACAGATGTTGAGGAGGTCACCATAGCCGGGACCGTCTTTCCTGACAAACTCGGGCGGATCGTGCTTCTCGACCGTTTTCACCTCGACATGGTCCCTGAAGGCACATTCCTTGCGTTCAAGATCATTGACAGGCCCGGGGTCATCGGCACGGTCGGGACCATCCTGGGCAACCATAAAATAAACATATCAGGTTTCAGCCTGTCCCGGATCCAAAGTGGTGAGGAAGTGGCTTTCATATCCGTCGACAGCCCCATAGGCCACGACGTCCTGAAAGAGATCCGCTCTATTGACGGGATGATCGAGGCTACGGAGATACAACTGTAGAGACCCGTAAGTCGTAAGGTGTAAAAAGGACCGGTAACCCGGTCTTTTTTTTATGTCATGCCTTTTGTCTTCCACGACTGACGACCGATGACTTACGAAACATATTTTAAAGCTGATTGTTTTCTGATATGATTTACTATGCCAAAACGCACATCAGAACCTAAAAAAAACGTTAAAAAACGTAAAGATATCATCCTCGAAATCAAGGGTCGCAACAAAGACAAGGAAAAGAAAACAAAGAATTTCACCTTCCTCTATTTCATAATAGCAATTGTCGCCATCTTTCTCATTCACAGTTACCTCTCTTTCCGGTCCGAGATCAAGACAGTCCCTTATAGCGAATTCAAGACCCTCATAAGCCAGAATAAAGTGGCCAATCTTCTGATAGATGCTGAAAAGGTCCAAGGCACCTTTACTGGGGAAGACGGAAAGCAAGTGAAATTTGTGACCAGCAGGGTGGAAGACCCGGACCTTGTGAAAGATCTCCAAAAATCCAACGTACAATTCTCAGGATCATTCGAAAACAAGCTCCTTCGCATTATTATCGAATGGGTCCTCCCCTTTGCCATCATAATCCTGATCTGGAACCTTCTCATGCGCAGGATGGGAGGGGCGCCGTCGAGCGTCCTTAATTTCGGAAAGAGCCGCGGGAAGATATACGGTGAAGATGAGATAAAGATCACCTTCAGTGATGTTGCTGGTGTCGATGAGGCGAAAGAGGAACTCCAGGAGATCATAGAATACCTGCGCTATCCCCAAAAATTTCTCGATCTGGGTGGAAAAATACCCAAAGGGATACTCTTGGTAGGCCCTCCTGGCACAGGCAAAACCCTCCTGGCGAAAGCCGTTGCGGGAGAAGCCAAGGTGCCCTTTTTCAGCATGAGCGGTTCCGATTTCGTCGAAATGTTCGTCGGGGTAGGAGCATCGCGGGTACGGGACCTGTTTTCCCAGGCTCAACAGAAGGCACCATGTATTATTTTTATAGATGAACTCGATGCGCTCGGAAAGGCACGCGGAATGAATCCCCTGTCATCCCACGATGAACGTGAGCAGACGCTTAACCAACTCCTTGCCGAGATGGACGGATTCGATACAAAAACAGGCGTGATTATTGTCGCCGCGACCAACAGACCTGAAATCCTCGATCCGGCACTGTTAAGGTCGGGAAGGTTCGACCGCCACGTTCTGGTGGACAGACCCGACATAAATGGACGCGAAGCGATCCTCAAAGTGCATGTCAAGAACGTAAAACTTGGCACGGATGTCGATATCTCGGTCATCGCGGCGCGGACGCCCGGGTTTGTCGGGGCCGACCTCGCCAATCTTATAAATGAAGCCGCCTTGCTTGCCGCACGAAAGGGTAAAAGCTCGGTGATGATGGAGGAATTTGAAGAAGCCATCGACAGGATCATTGCCGGTCTCGAAAAGAAGAAGAGAGTCATGAACAAGAAAGAAAAGGAGATCGTGGCATACCATGAAACCGGCCATGCACTGATGGCAGAGTTCCTCGAAACCTCCGATCCCGTACACAAGATATCCATAATCCCGCGAGGCATCTCCGCCCTTGGATATACGATGCAACTTCCCACGGAAGACAGGTACCTGATGACGCGGACCGAGCTTATAGACCGCATGTGTGTCCTCCTTGGCGGCAGGGTTGCAGAAGAGATCATATTTCACGAGATATCGACGGGTGCCCAGAATGACCTAGCACGGGCTACAGACATAGCGAGATCGATGGTCAAGCAATACGGCATGAGCGACAAGCTCGGACACATGACGTTCGAACAGGAGCGAAAACCTCTCTTCCTTGACATACCAGGCTCCGGGGCCAAGGATTATAGCGAAGAGACCGCTCGCGAGATAGATAACGAGGTGCGATCGATAATCGAACACGCATACACGAAAGTAAAGACGACTCTCGGCAGCAAAAATGATCTTCTCGTTTTTGTTGCCAAAACTCTCCTTGAAAAAGAATCCATCGATGGCGAGGAACTAAGGAAAATGCTTAAGGAATACTCAGAGGGCGGCCATGGTAACCAATCTCGATAAAAAACAGATCGATCTCATAAAGGAGTCTTTGTGCGTTTACGAAAAGGCCCGGGAATGCAAGTCCCTGCTGCGTCAGCAAAAGCTGTATTTTGAAAATATCGAGGACTTCGTGGATGACCGGGGAAAGAGCTGCCTGTTCCGGCTTAAAGAAATGTGCCATGACCTGTTCCGCAACTCGACCGAGGCCAGCTACAAGGAAAAGCTCTTCGATATTACCGTTGGCTACACCTTTCACGGGGCAATGAAACTCCGGGAAAATCTGTACCTGCTGCAATACTACAAGCCTCAGTCAGAAATAGCCCTGCATAATTTGAATCCGCAGGAACGCAAGATAGTCAACGAGATCGGGGTGCTCGTCAAAAAGGCGCAGGCGCGTTTAAAGGAAGAGTTCAAGGAGGTGACCTCACTCAGCAACGAGCTTGTAGCACAATTAAAGGATATTATCGTCCTTTATAACAAGAACTACCTCCTCCCCCGCTTTCTCTACGAAAACGAAAAATTATTGCTTAAAACTTACGGCCGGAAAGGCTTCGAAGAGATACTGAGAATGGCATATGAAGACGGGAGAAAACGCCTGATGCTGGAGACTGCGGTCAGTTATCTCGACAGCGAATATTATGAAACGGCCAGAGGACTCTTTAAACGCCTCGTGCAGGCGGACCGTTCCGACAGGTCGGCCCTGTTTTTGTATCTGTATTCATCGGCCTATTATTTCTATTTCAAGAATATGTTCACCCGGTCCCTTTCCCTTGCCGAACGTGCCAGCGCCATGAAGGTCGATGAAGGGGTGAAGGCCCGGTACCGTGAGCCGTTAAAAAGGCTCATCACGGACCTTGCGGGTGAGATCAAGAAGAAAAGAAGGAGTTAGCAGGAGATACCCATGCCTATATACGAATATACCTGCCGGAAATGTGGCTGTGAATTCGAGGTCATAATCTTTGGTGACGACACGCCGGAATGCCCTGAATGCGGCGCCAGAGACCCGCAAAAGAATATGTCATCATTTGGTTTTTCCGTAGGATCTAAATTTAAGTCTTCGGGTAAAATGTCAGGCGGATGCAGCGGCTGCTCATCGCCGGATTGTTCAAGCTGCTCATGACACGCGTCCGGGACATTATCAAGAATACGACGTGGCAAAATTCATCCCAGACCTTATCGGCAGGACAATAAAACTTATTCGGGAACAAGCTCTTATCACCGGCGGGGATCGGGTTCTTCTCGGCTTATCCGGCGGGATCGATTCGACCACGTTGCTGTTCGTACTTAACGAAGTGCGTAAGGAGATCGGTTTTGACCTCGGCATAGCCCATATAAACCATCTTCTCCGCGGTGTCGAATCGGAGAGGGACCAGGCCTTTGTGAAGGATACGGCGGCGCAGTACGGGCTCAAGCTCTTTCTGAAAAGGGCCGATGTCAAAAGTTATGCCGAATCACGGGGATTGTCCCTGCAGCATGCGGGGCGCGACATCCGTTACCAGTTTCTCGACGAGATCGCGGATACCGCGGGATTTACGCGAATCGCCACAGCTCATAATCTTGACGATCAGATCGAGACGTTCGTGCTTCGCCTAATCAAAGGTTCAGGCATTCGGGGGCTATCATCGATACCCCCGGTACGGAACAGAATCATCCGTCCTTTTCTCAACATTTACCGGTCGGAAATTGAGGCATTTGCCGCGTTGCACTCCATAGTATTCGTCGAAGATTCTTCGAACGAGAAAACCGTCTATGAACGCAACTATGTCCGGCACAGGATCATGCCTCTCTTTGAGGGACTGAACCCTGCATTCAGGGAAAAGATCGCATCTCTCCTGCATGACATCAACGACATCAACACGACCTTCGAGAGAAAGAAAGAGGCATTCATGAAGCTGGCACGACATGCGGAAAAGGATGTCACGATACCGCTCGAGCCATTCAGGGCTCTTGACGAAGAGGTGCGCTACAGGGTAATGGCCGACATTTTCGCCTCTCTTGCCCCTTCTTTCATTCCTTTGCGCGAACACATGCGCCTTATAGAAAAGATGATCGCATCGACCAGGCCGAATTTACGGATCGATCTGCCATCGGGGCTCAAGGCGAAAAAAATATATTGCAACCTCATCCTTACTACCCGGCCGACCCCAAGGGCAACCGGGCAGATGCAGGAAGTCCATAGTGGAATGAATCATATCTCCCATCTGAACATCGACGTGAATGTCCAGAAGCTGACAAAGGCTCCTCTCACCTTTCCGAAGGACTCCTTGGTTGCATATTTTGATGCCGATAAATGCAATGATCTCGCGGTCCGGACATTCAGGCCGGGGGACAGGATCCGTCCGCTCGGCATGACACAGCATGTCAAACTGAAAGATTTTTTTATCTCCCGCAAGATCCCTCTCGAGGACCGCAGGCATATTCCTCTCTTGCTTTCCGGGGACGAAATAATATGGATCGTCGGGCATCGAATAGATGATGGATATAAACTCACCGGCAATACTCGGAACATTTTGAAGGTAACCGTGAAAAAAACCTGTCAACCATCCCCAGATTATGATTGACAGTCTATTCTGCTATAAGGTAAATAAGTATCCGTCCTGTAGCCTGAATCGGGCACATCACTACTAAAGGAGTTCGTCATGCTATCCAGAAGAGCCGCCTCACTGAAACCCTCACCGACACTTGCGATCTCGGCCAAAGAAAAGGTGCTCAAGGCCCAGGGCATGGATATAGCCGGGTTTGGGGCTGGTGAGCCGGATTTCAACACTCCTGGCCACATAAAAGAAGCCGCCATCAAAGCTATCAATGATAACTTCACACGGTACACCCCGGTTGCAGGGATAGACCCGCTCAAGGATGCCGTCATAAAGAAATTCAATCGCGATAACGGGCTGTCCTACAAACGCGAAGAGATCATCATTTCTTGCGGTGGAAAACACAGCCTCTACAACCTTTTCCAGGTCCTCTTTCAGGAAGGTGACGAGGTTCTTGTCCCGGCCCCTTTCTGGGTGTCATACCCCCCCATGATCGAACTGGCAGGCGGAACGCCCGTCATCGTGGAAACAAAGGAAGAAGATGATTACCAGATCACTGCGGAACTGCTCAAAAAATACCTGACGCCGAAAACCAAGGCCATCATCCTCAATTATCCGTCAAATCCCGTTGGATCGGTCTTCTATCGCGAAAATCTCGAGGCGATCGGCAAATTGGCCGTGGAGCGCAATTTCTTTCTTATCTCCGATGAGATATACGAAAAGCTCGTTTATGATTACGAACACGTCAGCATTGCGTCTATGGATCCATCCTTTAAGGACCGTACTATTATATGCCACGGAGTGGGAAAGACATATGCAATGACAGGATGGAGGATAGGCTACTCTGCCGGCCCGGCCGACATTATCAAGGCAATGGGGAACATTCAGAGCCAGAGTACATCGAACCCAACATCGATCGCCCAGATGGCAGCCCTTGCCGCTTTGAACGGCGACCAGAGCGCGATCGGCACAATGGTGACAGAATTCAGGAAGAGAAAGGATTTTCTCGTGAAGGCCCTGCGAGACGTACCTGGCGTAACCTGCTATGACCCGCGCGGGGCATTTTACGTGTTCCCCAATTTTAACTGCGTTATCGGAAAAAAATACAAGGACCGGCTTATCGAGAACTCCACCGTATGGACCGAGATACTCCTCGACGAATTCCATACGGCTGTTGTCCCCGGGGTTGAGTTCGGCAAAGAAGGGTACCTGCGGCTTTCGTTCGCCACGTCGATGGATGTTATTCAGAAAGGGCTGGAAAGGATATCCCGGGCAGTCGCCTCATTGAAATAGAAATAGCCATTCATTATTCTCATTGGTCTGTCAGCCGTAGATCACCCATTTTCAGCCATCTACAACTGGCGTGCCGTTCTGTCCCATATGCTATGGATGCAAAATGCGCCCGATTATGGTAATATTTTACGTTAATACGTTCGGTAACATAAGGAGGGTACAATGGCAAACAGAGAGGCAAAAAAACGCATCACATTTAAATTCGCAGATTCCGGCGCCAATGAAGTCTATATAGCCGGTTCATTTAATTCTTGGGACCCCGGGATCCGTCCCCTCAAAAAAGATGCAAAGGGGACTTGGAAAACAACGATCACTCTCCCCCAAGGGGCGCATCAATACCTTTTTATTGTCGACGGACAGTGGATCGAGGATCCGGCTTCTCCGCACAGGGAGATGAACGAATTCGGCAGCTTTAATTCTGTGGTTGTCGTCTAAAGGATAGGGTCACCCGTATCGGTATTAAGAGAACTGCGCCTAGCCATTGGGCAAGGCGCTGTATATCTTAAGGTATTCTGGCGCAGATGAATACGTCAACGGTGCATAACGTCCGGACACTACTCCTTTGCCCACTCACTGGCGGTCTGTCATTTGAGGGGGCTTAAAATCCAATTGTAATCAAGGGAAAAAGCTACTATACTCTTGCCAATCAGAGCAGGAGGCGTATGATGCTTGAAGGGCATATTTACAGGACTTTCGATCTTGAATTGAAGGAACTCAAGGAAAAACTTCTTTACGAAGGCGGACTGGTTGAAAAGGCCATTAACAACGCTATCAAAGCACTGCTCGAACGCAATTCCGAACTCGCAGAAGAAGTTATAGAGGACGATCCTATCGTAAATGCACTGGAAGTTGAGATAGACGAGTTCTGTCTCAAGCTTCTCGCCCTTCGGCAACCGGCGGCACGCGATCTTCGCTTCATAACCACGGCCATCAAGATAAACTACGATCTTGAACGCATAGGCGATATGGCCGTAAATATCTGCGAACGGGTCCAGGAATTGAATCAGGAGCCCATATTAAAGCCTTATATTGACCTCCCGATGATGGCGGAAACGGTGCAGCTCATGCTGAAGGAAAGCCTCGAAGCATTCGTCAGGGAAGATGTTGCGATGGCGCGAAAGGTGACGAAAGATGATCAAATGGTCGACCAACTGCTTGACCAGATCTTTCGTGAACTCCTGACATATATGATGCAGGATATGAAAACGATCTCACGGGCAACCCGGGTCCTTTTTATAGCGAAATATCTCGAACGTATGGCTGACCATGCGGTCAACATTGCCGAACTGGTCATTTTTCTTGTGGAAGGCAAGATAATACGGCATATGAAGGAGCCCCGGGAATAAAAAATATGTGCCTGCGATGGTTCGTACTTCTGCCTTTTATCATGGGGCTTCTTATTTCCTGCGGGAGCAACAACAGCAGCAGCACGGGGATGCAAAAGATTACAGTTGCCGGATCGACATCGGTTATGCCTTTTACGGAGAAGCTGGCCGAACATTTCATGCTTGACAGCAGGGACGTAACTATTGACGTTCAGGGCGGAGGGTCGACCGCCGGTATACAGGCAGTGATCAACAGGACCGTAGATATTGGAATGTCATCCAGGGAATTAAAAGACGACGAAAAGGTATTGAACAGGATAGTGATCTGCTACGACGGCATCGTGGTTGTCGTTCATAAAAACAATCCTGTCACGGCGTTAACCCTCGATCAGATCCGCGGGATCTTCAGCGGGAATATCTCGAACTGGCGACAACTGGGCTGGGTAAACAGGAAGATCGACGCTGTATCCCGCGAGGAAGGATCGGGAACCCGGGGAGCCTTTGAGGAACTGATCATGAAGGACAAAGAGATCAACGATTCCACGATGGTCCAGGATTCCAACGGCTCCGTAAAGGAAGTGGTGGCAACCGATCCGTACGCCGTAGGGTATATTTCCATGGGGCTCGTCGATGAAAAGGTCAAGCCTGTTTCTATCGACGGGATAAGGCCATCGATACAAACGATACGATCGGGGCAATACAAAATCGTCAGGCCATTCCTTTACCTGACGAACGGGCAGCCGAACAAACGGGCCCGAAGATTCATAGATTATGTGCTCTCCAGGGATGGTGGTCAGCGCATTCTTAAGAATGAAGGTCTGGTAGGTGTTCATGATTGACCGGGCTGTATTGAAGGAGCAGTTCGTCAAGTGGGTCCTCGTCGCTTTTGCTTTATCCTCGCTTCTTTTTCTCTTTCTGATATTCGCATTTATACTGGGTGAAGGGCTACCCCTTTTTCTGAAGGTTGGCGTAAAAAAGATCATCCTAGGCATGAAATGGGCCCCTACCAAAGGTTATTTCGGCATTTTTCCCATGATAATCTCCTCATTTCTCGTGACTGTCGGCGCACTGGTCATCGGGGCCCCACTCGGACTCTCCTGCGCGATCTACCTATCAGAATATTCGGGCAAAAGGATGAAAATACTCCTGAAACCCGCAATTGAACTTCTTGCCGGAATCCCGTCCGTTGTTTTCGGTTTCCTCGGCGTTGTCTACATTGTGCCCCTCGTCAGGAATTATCTCGGCGGATCGGGATTCTCCCTCATCTCGACCTCGCTCGTGCTCGGGATCATGATATTGCCGACCATAATCAGCATTTCATTTGATGCTCTCGTCAGCGTCCCGAAAACGTATCGTGAAGCATCGGCCGCCATGGGCGCCACGAAATGGCAGACCATTTACAAGGTGATAATACCCTCGGCAAAATCGGGAATACTGGCAAGTTTTATCCTTGGCATGGGAAGGGCTATCGGTGAGACGATGGCGGTTATCATGATCGCAGGTAACGCCCTGAAAATACCGACAAGTCTTCTCGATCCTTTAAGGACCTTAACGGGCAATATCGCCCTGGAACTGGCGTACGCGACCGGCGATCACAGACTGGCTCTCTTTTCGACGGGTGTCGTGCTGATGATCATCATCATGGTGCTCAATTACATCGCGAATTTTGGGATAAAGAGGAAGATAGCGAAATGAGGATCAATCCCAGGATAACCAACCGCCTCGTCCGCTGGGGACTTGTTGCCCAGGCATATTGCACCGTGACGGTCCTGGTCCTGATAATCGGAATTATTTTCTTTAAGGGATTCCCCCAGGTCAATTTTGCTTTCATTTTTTCCTTTCCGCAGGACATGGGAAGGCATGGCGGGATATTCCCGGCAATAGTGGGCACTATCCAGCTAGCTCTCCTGTCCATACTCCTTGCCACCCCGCTCGGCGTGGGCACGGCGATCTTCCTTACGGAATACACTCGTGAATCGACATTTACAAAACTGATACGATTTGGCGTTGAATCTCTTGCCGGTATCCCTTCCATCCTTTACGGCCTCTTTGGCTTCATTTTCTTCGTTATCAAGCTGAAGATGGGCTGGTCATTACTTGCCGGCGTTCTGACACTTACGATCATGATACTGCCGACCATAATCAGAACTTCCGAGGAAGCGGTCCGTGCGGTTCCGCGCCAGTTGAGAATAGTCAGTTATTCCTTGAGCGCGAGCAAATGGGAGACGATCAAGAAAGTTGTGCTCCCTGCCGCGATGCCGGGGATATTGACCGGCATTATGCTCAGCATCGGCAGGGCAGTCGGCGAAACGGCCGCGATCATTTTCACGATGGGAAGCTCTCTGCGCCTGCCGCTTTCCCTTATGGAATCGGGCAGGACAATGGCCGTTCACTTCTATATCCTGGCGCGGGAAGGCATATCGATGGAAAAGGCGTACGGGACTGCCGTTGTCCTGGTGCTGAGCATTTTGTTCGTCAATATTATTGCCTACTACATTATGAACAAGGCGATTGCACGGTATTCATAGATGGTGATGGAAACGAAGATAGCGACCGACAAATTGAGGGTATCTTTCGGCAAAGTAACGGTGCTGAAAGACGTAACAATTAAAGTCCACAGAAACACCATCACCGGTTTTATGGGACCGTCCGGCAGCGGAAAATCCACACTCATCTCGGTTATCAACCGGATGATAGATTTCGAGAACAATGTAAGGATCGAGGGTGATGCCGACATCGACGGGAAAAGCATTCTCGATGGCAGCATAAACCCGATCGAGCTGCGCAGACGCGTGGGGACTGTTTTTGCGGTCCCTATTCCCCTGCCCCGCTCTATTTTCGAAAATATCGCGTACGGTCCGAAACTCAAGGGAATAACGGACCGGACCACTCTCCATCGTATTGCGGAAGACTGTCTCAAGAAGGCATTTCTGTGGGAGGAGGTAAAAGACAGGCTAAGTACGTCGGCATTGAAATTGTCGGGCGGACAGCAGCAGCGCCTGTGCCTTGCCCGGACACTCGCCTTGAAACCGGAGATTATCCTGCTCGACGAACCCTGCTCTGGCCTCGATCCTATATCGACGGCGAAAATAGAAGATGCCTTAAGTGAACTGAAGTCGGAGTATACGATCATCCTCGTTTCCAACAATACGAAACAGATAGCGAGGATCAGCGATTTTTCGGCTTTCTTTTATCTTGGCGAACTCATCGAATACAATACAACAGATAAGGTCTTCACAACCCCCGCCGAAAGCAAGACCGAAGATTACATCCAGGGAAAGTTTGGATAATGGACAGATTTGCCTTGCGAACCGAGAAACTCAATCTTTACTATGGCAATCTCCACGCTCTCAAGGACGTCGATTTCCATGTCTATTCCCGGGCCATCACAGCCCTGATAGGCCCTTCGGGATGCGGAAAATCAACTCTTCTTCGCTGTTTCAACCGTATGAACGACCTCCAGGAAGACGTCCGGATCGAAGGTGATATCTACGTTCACCACGAACGGTTACAGAATATGGATATAATCAACCTGCGAAAAAAAGTGGGTATGGTCTTCCAGCGTCCCAATCCTTTTCCATTCACGGTCTACGAAAACATGGTATATGGGCTCAAGGTGCACGGCATGGCCAACAGGCGGACAATGAGAGAAATAGTGGACCGCTGCCTTCATTCCGTGGGGCTCCTTGAGGAACTCAAGGACAAGCTTCATACACCGGCCCTCGAACTTTCAGAAGAGATGAAACAGCGCCTCTGCATCGCCCGGCTCCTCACGGTGGAACCCGAGATCATCCTGCTCGACGAGCCCTGCTCGGCCCTCGATCCGATCGCAACTATGAGGATCGAGGAACTCATGATCGAACTGAAGGAACGCTACACGATCCTTATCGTTACCCATAACATGCAACAGGCAGCCCGTGTCTCCGACTATACCGGCTTCATGCTGCTCGGCGTCCTCGTTGAGTTCGGCGACACCTCTCAAATCTTCACCTCACCCCGCGATGAAAGGACGGAGGGGTACATCACGGGACGGTACGGATAAGAAATAGTTTTACGTTCTGCGTTTAGTCATTCCCTGTGTTGGTTCCGATCCCGTCATCCAGAGCCATGAATTGCCATTTCCGGGCGTAACGTATCGCCGTCATCCCGGCGCTTGACGCCGGGGTCCAGTGTTTTGTTTTTTTATTCTATCTTTCTATATCGAAATGTTGTGAATGATCAGAAATCTGCATCAATGGCAAACCTTGGATTCCTTCCATCCTTAAGAGTACCCGGAACCGGAATGACGGCGAAATTATAATTATTACACAGCCCCTTGATCTGGGGTCCAGGGTTTTATTTTTATTGCTGTTCGTTGTGTTCATAATTCTTGGAAAACCGAAAAGAAAAACCTTGGATCCCGCCGAAATGATGGATTCGGATGAATTGAGACACAGTCTCGAATGGAATGAATATCTTGTGATAATCGAAAACGCCCGGCATTTTTTCCCAATAATCTATTGAATTTTTTCTTTTTTTAACCTAGAACGTAGAACAAAGAACATAGAACGTCCGGAGGACTGCATGGGTAATTTTCTTGAAGTAATCGAGTGGTTTGATGACACAGGCAAAGAGATCGCGCATAGGATACCCGAAAGCGGTTCCGGGGACATCAAATATGGGGCCCAGCTTACCGTACGCGAAAGCCAGGCTGCGATATTTTTCTATGAGGGAAAGGCATATGATGCGATAGGCGCCGGACGCTACACCCTGAACACCCTTAACATCCCGATCATTACAAAATTGTTGAGCCTTCCGTGGGGATTCACGAGCCCCCTTCGAGCCGAAGTATACTTTATCAATACGAAAACATTCACCAACCTTGCATGGGGAACGAGAGACCCTGTCGCATTCAAAGACTCTACGCTAGGACTTATCAGGTTGAGGGCTTTCGGGATGTTCAATATCAGGGTGATCCAGCCATCTCTTTTTATCAACACCCTCGTGGGGACGAGATCTTCCTATACGGTTGAGGATGTCGAAGAATACCTCGGCAGGGTCATAATGTCCCGCTTCAATGATCACCTGGGTGATAATCTCGATACGCTTTTTAACCTCCCGGGGCGCTATGAAGAGATATCCGACGGTTTAAGCGGCCTTGCCCAGAAAGATCTCTCGCATTTCGGGATCGAGCTGTCGGGTCTTTTCATCAATTCGATAACTCCTCCCCAGGAGGTGCAGCAGGCAATTGACGACAAGAGCAGGCTGGCTATATTTGACGACCTCAATAAACTTTTCAAAATGAAAACCGCAATGGCCATGGAAACCGCGGCCAAAAACCCGTCCCATGCTGGTGCAGGCCTCGGCGTGGGATTGGGGTTTATGATGCCTGCCATGTATGCAGACAGTATGAGGGCCCTCTCCCAACCGGTCAACGCGATGAAATGTCCGGAATGTCAGAGCCCTGTCAGCCGGAACGCTCAGTTCTGCCAGGCATGCGGGCACCATCTGCTTGTTGTTCATCAATGCCTTGACTGTCATAAAAATCTTCCGGTCAATGCACGGTTTTGCCCATCCTGCGGATGCGAGGTCACGAAACAGCTAGAACCGTTGAAGTGTCCCGGGTGCGGATACGAAAACCTTTACGGTTCGATATTCTGCAACCACTGCGGGGAAAGGATCGCGCAACCATGCAGATAGAGTATGAATGTCCTCAATGTGGGGCACCCGTTGTCCTCGACGAGACCGACAAACTGTTTTCCTGTGCTTTCTGCAAGACCAGGCTATTTATGCAGGCCCCGGATTATTTCCGCTATTGCATATCGCCGTATAACCCATTTTTGGAAGACGTGTTCTATGTTCCGTACTGGCGGTTCAAGGGCATGCGCTTTCTTTGCAAGACAAGCGGCATCGAGAATGGCCTGGTCGACAAGACATTCCTGGCCATAGAAAATCCCGGTCTTCCGTCCTCGCTCGGTATACGGCCGCAGTCCCTCAAGCTCACGTTGGCGAAACCCAACAGGGGCGCGCACTACCTGAAGCCGAAACGGGCCTTCGACCTCTCCCTGGCCGCGGCCAAAAATGCTGTAGAGTATAAACTGGTCCGCACGCCCGAAACACGCATGGTCAGGATCTCCGAGGATGACTACGATATCGTCCCTGACGTTAAGCTCGAGATAAAGGAAGAACGTACATATCACGAAGCGTTCATAGCGGATACCCTGAGCCTCATTTATGTGCCCTTCTATGTGCGCAATGAAAAAGTGCACGATGGGATAACGGACGATATTCTTGCCACCGCACCCGCCGCGCTCATTGATGCGGATACGGTCGAAGACAACTGGCAGATGCGCTTTTTGCCGGCAATGTGCCCCAATTGCGGACGGGACACCACTTCCGGTCCGGACAGCTGCACCGTCTTCTGCGCGAATTGCAGCAGAGCGTGGAACGTGACGGAAAAAGGCCTGCAGCCCGCTGAATTTGCCAGAATGACATCGAGAATCCCCGAAGGAAGGTCCACCCTGTACTTACCGTTCTGGCGTGTTTCCGCCAGCATGACAGGCACAGCACTCGATACGTATGCGAATTTCATCAAGTTCACCAATATACCGAGGGTACCGCAGCCTGCTTGGGAAAACAAACCGTTCCATTTCTGGTTCCCTGCATTTAGATCCACCCCCCCGACGTTCTTAAGGATCGCGAAGCAACTGACCGTCGCCAATCCCGAAGGAACCGATGACGTACTGCCCCATGCATCTGTCGCCCCTGTCAACCTGCCTCTTCAGGATGCCTTTGAAAGTGCAAAAACTCTTATTGCCGACCTGACATTACGAAAGAAAACCTTTTTACCGGCCATGGAGAACATCACGACAGAAATTCGCGAGGCACTCCTTGTTCTCGTCCCGTTCACCGAAAAAAACCATGAATTGGTCCAGCTCGATATGAATTTCGGCGTGTTCAAAAACGCGATCAAGCTCGGGCAAAATATTTAAAACTGAAATCTCCTGGTTACCATTATAGAGGCGTAATCCCTCCGCTCGATCATCGTATCCTGATGTTCATTGAACGGCAAAGCCCACCCCTCCAGCCGTCATCTCTGAAAGCATCCTGTCAAGACATGATATGAAGAAAGCGCATCATCTTTTCCCCAGGGTGTCTGTCTCTATCCATCGGGTATCTGCCCCGGTAATCTCTTCG
>Ga0172382_10005604_pt1 | contig 18653 bp, 12 predicted proteins | sample Leawel138RmetaG_FD_122245 | JGI IMG/M metagenome (GOLD analysis project Ga0172382, IMG submission 122245) | Leachate microbial communities from a municipal landfill in Southern Ontario, Canada - Leachate well 138R metaG | ecosystem: Engineered > Solid waste > Landfill > Unclassified | place...
AAGCGTAATTATACCGCCTATTGCTCGCATCGCAAGACCAAGATAGAGAAACTTAAGGCTAGGAACCAACTACAACAACAGGATCTTAACATTCTACATAGTTGTCTTGCGCTGTAGTATTAATGTCTCTGGAAGGACAGGTGGTTTGATGAGAGAAGGTATGTGGACCTGGGTCATAGTCTTGGTCCTTTGTATGATTATTTGGCCTACCAACAGAACAGACGCAGAAACCGCGGTATCCTCGAAGGCTAAGTCTGGATGGCGATTGGTCTTTGAAGATGATTTTGAAGGCGACCAACTGGATCTGTCAAAATGGTCCTATTTACGCGAGGGAAAAAGAAAAGATGGGTATTGGTCGCACAAAGATGCCTTTCTAGATGGTGAGGGACATCTCATTATTCAAGTTAGAGAGCACGAGGGCAAGTATTACTCCGGCGCGATTACAACAAGGGGTAAGTTTGAGCAAGCCTATGGTTATTATGAGATATGTTGCCAGCTGCCAAAGGAAGAAGGTTTCTGGACAGCTTTCTGGCTCATGACCGATGGAGCACATCGGGTGGGTGATGAGGGCAGAGATGGCACTGAGATCGACATCTATGAGTCACCCTTTTCAAAGCAGGATCGGATTCAGCATGCCCTGCACTGGGACGGATATGATGCTGATCATCAGAACGCGGGATATGCGCCCTATATACCGGGTATTTACGAGGGATTCCACACCTTTGCTCTGGAATGGAATGAGGATGAGTACATTTTTTATGTGGATGATCAAATTACTTGGCGAACTTCAGCGGGAGGTGTCTCCCAAGTTCCTTCGTGGGTGCAGATTACTGCTGAAGTCGGCCAGTGGGGCGGAGATATCCGCAAGGCTGATCTTCCCGCGCAACTAGTGGTAGATTACGTTAGGGTTTATGAAAGAATCCACGAGATTGCCATCGAATCACCGGCGAAAGGGACCACAGTTCTTGCCGATGCGCCAATCTCCTTTTCCATTGATCCGACAATTGACATCGCCCAGATAGAAGTTGTCCAGGACAATGTAAAGTTATACAAAGGGGCGAGCATGCCTGAAAATTTGCACCTGGACATAGATTTGGCCGAAGATGATCTAGAACACAGTCTAGTTGTTACGGTTACCGATACTTCAGGTCGTGTCTTTGATCAAGTAACTCGTTTTCGAGTACGGCGTACACAACTAGATCTTCCCCAAGGGGAAACTCCACGGATAAATGGAACCTTCGATGTTATAGGTACCATCGGGCTTCCTTGGGATGAACAGACAAAATCGGTGGAATTGTCCCTACAGCCGATCCGCGCCTTTGAGGATACAGAACCAATTCTGGTTTATCAAGGGACCACCTGGACTGGCTCTTATCCGCTAGATACCTTAGACTTCGATGATGGAGCCTATGACCTGATCTTTTCAGTGACCACCACATCTGGGATCGTCTCCAGGGCAGTTCGACGCATCATTGTGCAGAACTGGGAGACGATCACGGAAGCTTTCCTGTCCCCAGGTGCTTGGTTTGGTGGTGAATTTGATCGATTGAAGACCGTCCAGAGATCCGAAGGTTGGCTCTTTTCTTCCGATGCAGCTGGGAGCTTCTTTGGAGATAACAGCCGGATCGCCTCATGCGGCAAACAGGATGCATATCTTATTTGGCAGCAACCCCGTCTTCATAGGTATGAATTTACCGTCTACGCACAAAGTGAAGAGGTGTATGAACAGATTAAGATCGATGTCTCAGATAACCTAAATTCCTGGCAAAGGCAGGTTTATCATGTGGAAGTTGTGTCTATCTCAGATTGCGGTTGGCGAAAACTGCGTCTTTATGGAAACATCTCCGCTACAGGGGATCCATGCTATATTCGGCTTACCTTAACCGAGGGAACAAGCAGCGACCAGGTTCAGTTAGGTCATGGGGAGATTATCGGTAGGTGCTTTGACTAAATGAGTAGCAAGTCAGGTTAGTACCGGTGGTGGATTAGCCAATTGTAAGGGGTGGTAACCCATGGTTCAAACAAAGAACAAAGGCGTATTAATCACTGTGTTGGTATTTTGTTTTACATTTATGCTGGTCGCAGCCTCCCGGGCGCTTGCACATAGCCCATCCGCGGAAAAACCGGGTTGGAGGCTTACCTTCGAGGATAACTTCGCAGGTAATCAGCTAGATCTCACGAAATGGTCCTATTTGCCCGAACGACCCTGGATGGACGGAAACCGATCAAGCCGAGCAGTTTTCTTGGATGGTCAGGGTCATCTGGTCATTCAGATTAGTGAGCACAATGGTAGCTACTACTTTGGTGCGATTACGACTAGGGGTAAGTTTGAGCAAGCTTACGGATACTACGAAATACGGGCCCAATTACCGCAGGAGGAAGGTCTGTGGGCTGCCTTTTGGTTGATGACCGATGGGGCACATCGGATCGGTGATGGAGGAAGAGACGGTACAGAAATTGATATCCTGGAGTCACCCTTTGCCAAACAAGATCGCATCTCCCATGCTCTCCATTGGGACGGCTATGAGGAGCATCATCAAAGCGCGGGAAAAACCCCTTATATACCGGGTATTTATGATGGTTTTCATATCTTTGCTCTGGAATGGAACGAGGAGGAGTATATCTTTTATGTTGATGGCCAGGAAACCTGGCGAACCTCGGCCGGTGGTATATCTCAAGTTCCTTCTTGGGTGCAGCTTACCGCAACCGTTGGCAAGTGGGCAGGGGATATTCGCAACGCCAAGCTACCGGCTCAGTACATCATAGACTATGTAAGAGTCTATGAGCGAATCCATGAAATAGAGATTAGCTCACCGGCCAACCAAGCTGTTGTTTCTGCACATGAGCCAGTTCGCTTTGAGATTCTTCCAGAGATTGATGTGGAGGAGATCTGTGTCATGCAGAATGAATCGGAGATCTACAGAGGAGCCAAAGTGCCCCAGGATCTACGTTTATGTCTGCCCGTTTTTGATGAACAGGAGGAGCATAGGGTCAAGGTCGTGGTAACCGATACACAAGGAAAGCAGTGGGAGCGTTCTCATCAAGTCCGAGTCAAACGTCTTGCCTTGCAGCTACCCGGCCAAACTTGGGTGCAAGGAAGGCTGGATTTCCAGATCATGTCTGGACTGGACGAGGACGAAAAGATTTGCTCCGTAGAGGTTTTCCTGGATCCGATGCGGGCTTTTGAGGAAACGGAGAGGATCCTATTTTATGAAGGAAGTAAGATTCCCCATCAGCTTTCCCTTGATACACTGACCCTTGATGATGGAGCCTATGATCTTCTAGTTATGATCCGAACTAATCAAGGGATTACTTCCACTGATACCCAGCGAATCGTTGTTTCTAACTGGGAAACCATTGAAGAAACCTTCGAACCCCCAGGGGTATGGTTCGGTGGTAAGTTTGATCGGCTAAAGACAGTAAAACGGTCAAACGGATGGGAATTTGTGGGCGATGAAGCGGAAAGTTTCTTTGGGGATATCCAACGAATTACATCAACCAGTGCGGACAATGAGTATCTCATTTGGGCCTTGCCCCATCTTCATGGCTTCAGCTTTATTGTATATGCCCAAGACACTCAGGTTCACGAGCAGCTCAGGATCGATGTCTCAGGGGATATGCAGAGTTGGTCGGGAATAGATTACAAGGTAGAGATCTTGGATCGTTCTAGTTCCGGTTGGCTGAAATTGAACCTGTATGGAGACATTCCTTCTGCAGGGGATGTGGACCATATTAGAGTCACAGTTTTACCTGGTCCCGGTGCCAACGCCATCCAACTAGGACATGGGACCTTGAAAGGATTAAAGGTGATTGATGATCACTAAGAAAGATACAGGTATGTCAAATAATAAGGAGGAGTCCAAGATGTCACAAAGACAGTTCTGCCGTTTGATTCAAATAGTAACGATTATTGGTCTTATCGCAGTGTTTACCATGGTTAGCTTTGCTGAAAAGACAAAGGTTACTTTTTGGACCATGGGGCCTTTGTATAAACGGATCCTAGAACAGATCATCCCTGAGTTTGAGAAAGAGTTTCCTAATATTGAGCTAGAGATGGTATACGGAACCAATGCCCAAAAGCTGGCTGTTGCTCTGGCAGGTGGTGCAGCACCGGATGTTGTCACCTTACCCACCCGCCAAGCACCTTGGTTTATTGGGAGTGAAGCGGTTCTACCTATAGATTTCTCGGCTTTTGGTGTTCAGGATGCCCAAGAGTTTGCCACCGGTTACTGGCCTGGTATCCTAAATGCAATTAGCTATAAGGGACAAGTCTACTTTGCGCCGGTGGAGATCAACACTGTTGCGACATTCTACAACACCAACATGCTCGCAAGCCACGGTATTGGCACAGTGCCGGAGACTTGGGAGGATTACATTTCCATTGGCCGGAAGCTGACCCTATTGGCAGAGGATGGGAGTTATTCGCAGCTTGGTCTAGGTTTTATGGGGGATCCCGAGTGGTCAGCTTTGTATCTGGTATCCTTTGCCCGCCAAGCCGGGAGTGACTGGATTACCCCTGCAGGGAAGCCCAACTTTAGCGATCCGAAGGTCATTGATGCCCTAGGGGTCTATGACGACATCTTTAGACAACAGGCATCCATTGGTGTGTGGCATCTCAATGCTTTCACCCAAGGACAGGTGGCTTTCTTCTTTGATGGTAGCTATCGTTACTTCTTCCTCAAGAACAATGCCCCGGGTTTGGACTTTGCCACCGCACCCTATCCGGTTTTGGAGGATGGTATACCCGCCACAAGTAGTTGGGCCCAAGGGCTTTATGTAACGTCCCAAAGTGAACATCCGGATCTGGCCTGGCAAGTTGCCGCCTTCTTTACCAATCCCAGGTTTGGTTCAATTTGGTTAAACGAAGGTGGTATCTTACAACCAGTACGAGAACAATGGCTGGCGGACTCGTTGGATCGAGAACCGCGTCTACTACCCTTTGTGACAGGTCTTGACCATGCCTATATGGAGATTGCGCACCCTGAATATACAGACGTGGTGGAACATGTGCACGCAGCAAATCGGGCGATTATCAATGGAGAAAAACCTGTTGCAGCAGCGATGATCCAGCTGGATGAAGCTTTGGCACCAATCCTTGCTCCAAAGGAGTAAAGGGTGACCAAGGTGAAGGACTTGCACCTTCTAAGACGAAATCTATAGATGACTGTAACTCACGGCAATAGAGATGTACTGGGGGCAAGGTGACTGAGTAGAACAGGCCTAGTTCAAACAGAACTGTTTTATAGCCAAAGCCAGATTGGATAGACGCTCAATAGCCGTTGCCCCTATATTTAAAAATGGTAGAGGTCATTAAGGGAGGAGAAGGAATTTGCGTATCCTGTATATCGATATAGACACGCTACGTCCAGATCATCTTGGTTGTTATGGTTACCATCGGAATACATCACCAAACATTGACTCCATCGCCCAAGAGGGGGTCCGTTTCGAGAACGTCTATTGTTCCGATGCACCCTGTTTACCATCACGAGCGGCTTTGTTTACCGGCCGGTTCGGCATCCATTCAGGGGTTGTTGGCCATGGTGGTACTAGCGCTGATCTTCGCCTTGAAGGAGCTAACCGGGGTTTTGCGGATAAACTGAAATTCCAGAGCATGCCTGCATTCTTTAGAAGGTGTGGGATGAGGACCGCTAGCATTAGTCCCTTTGCAGAGCGCCATAGTGCTTGGTGGTTCTATGCTGGGTTTAACGAAATGTACAATACCGGAAAAAGCGGTCATGAATCGGCGGAGGAAATCTCCGCGATCGCCCTTAAGTGGATCGAAGATAATGCCCAAGAGGAAAACTGGTTTTTGCATGTCAACTTCTGGGATCCGCATACCCCATACCGTGCACCTGTGGAGTTCGGCAATCCCTTCGAGAATGATCCCCTGCCGGAATGGTTAACAGAAGAACGACTTGCTGAACATCGTGCCATGGTTTCACCCCATGGTGCCCGGGCACTATGGATGTATGACAACCAAGGGCCAGGGGAATTCCCCCGATATCCCGGTGAACTGAAGGATATGGATGACCTCCGCCGCTTCGTTGATGGGTATGATTGCGGTATTCGGTATGCTGATTTACATGTAGGCCGTCTGTTTGCTGCATTGAGACAAGAAGGTGTCTTCGATGACGTGGTCGTGATCATTAGCTCAGATCATGGTGAGAATATTGGGGAGCTTGGCCTGTACGGTGAACATGCTACTGCCGATGGAATCACAACTCACATTCCATTGATCATTCGTTGGCCCGGTGGACAGAAGGGTCACGTCGATGATGGGCTTCATTATAACCTAGATTTGCTTCCTACCTTAGCTGATCTTTTAGAGCAGGACCCAGCCCCCACGTGGGATGGAAGAAGCTACGCACCGGTGATGTGGGATGGTGCAAAGATATCTCGACCTTTTTTGGTCCTCAGTCAATGTGCCCATGTATGCCAACGGGCAGTACGCTTTGATGATTGGATCTATATCCGTACTTATCATGATGGTTTTCATTTGTTCCCCGATGAGATGTTGTTCAATCTCAAGGATGATCCCCACCAGACAAACAACCTAGCTGAAACCCAAAGAGCTTTGTGTTACCAAGCTGTCCATCACTATCTGCAATGGCATGATGCAATGATGGCTACTTCACCGGATACCAGTGATCCCCTCTGGACCGTCATGAAAGAAGGGGGACCAAGCCATGCAAGGGGGCAGCTGGCTAATTACGCCAAGTTCCTTGAAGCAACCGACCGGGGGCATTTCGTGCCTGAGCTTAGGAAAAGACATCCCCGAGAGTTTCAACCAAAACGGGGCTGGTAAAAGTAACAATGACTAGGAGAATATCTATGCAAAAACAGACTAGACGACCTAACATCATCATTATGTACGCAGATGATCTCGGCTATGGTGATGTTGGATGTTACGGTTCCACCCACATACCGACACCGAATATTGACCGTCTCGCAGGTGGAGGTTTGGTATTTAACCAAGCCTATGCCACTGCGGCCACATGTACACCTTCCCGGTATAGCTTGCTTACAGGGTCCTATCCCTGGCGGAATAAAAAGGCGCATATCCTGCCGGGGGATGCACCCATGATTATTCCTCCCGGTTCACAGACCCTGCCAAAGATGCTGAAGGATGCAGGCTACGCAACCGGTGTTGTGGGCAAATGGCATTTGGGCCTAGGAGCGGGGAACCTAGATTACAACCAAGAGATCAACCCATGTCCTCTGGATGTTGGTTTTGATTACTCTTTCATCATGGCCGCAACAAATGATCGGGTTCCCTGTGTTTATATCGAGGGACGAAGAGTGGTTGGGCTTGATCAGACAGATCCCATTGAAGTCAGCTATGGGCAGCAGAACCCCTTCCCAGACGTTCCTACTGGAAGGGAGCATCCCGAGCTACTGCGCATGAAGCACAGCCACGGACATGATATGAGTATCATAAACGGTATTGGTCGGATTGGGTACATGCGGGGAGGGCGGTCAGCTCTATGGGAGGATGAAGAGATGGCGGAAGTGTTCTTGTGCAAGGCTTCATCCTTCATTACCGAACATCAAGATCGACCGTTCTTCCTGTACTATGCGCTCCATCAGCCCCATGTGCCCCGGGTACCAGGGCCTAGATTTGCAGGCCGTAGCGGCCTTGGCCCAAGGGGAGATGTGATTATGGAGCTGGATTGGTGCGTTGGGCAGATCCTAGATGTCCTAGAACAACAGGGTCTTATGGAGGATACGCTGATCATTTTCACCAGTGACAATGGTCCTGTTCTCGATGATGGTTACCAAGACCAAGCAGTAGAACTTAATACAGATCACCTGCCTACAGGTCCTCTACGGGGCGGCAAGTACAGCATGTATGATGGTGGCACCCGGGTACCCTTCATCCTCACTTGGCAAGGGACCGTCAACCCAGGAAAGTCTCCGGCACTCATCTGTCAGGTGGATCTGCTTGCTACCTTTGCTTCCCTAGTAGGTGAGCTCCTCGAGGATGACGGAGCTTTGGACAGTCTCGATGTGCTTGATGCGATGCTAGGTCGGGATGCCCTTGGACGAAGGGAGCTTATCACCGAGGGTATCGGGACGAAGACAGTGCTTAGGTGCGATGATTGGGTGTTTATCCCACCATACCAAGGGCCCGCAGTTAGCAAGCATACCGGAATAGAGATGGGTAACTCTCCGGAAGCTCAGCTGTACCATTTAGGCGAAGATATGGGCCAAAGGGCTAATCTAGCAGCAAAACATCCGGATATTGCCGAACGCATGTCCACTAGGTTAGCTGAGCTTCTGGCAAGTTCGCGAACCCGTCCTGTATGAAAGGGCTCAAGACAGCCGTCAAGCATGGTTAGCTCGGAAGGTCACCTAAGACGCGCAGCCAAATACAGAGGGTGTGAACCCACTTGTAATCACGTTGATTAAGAACTTCCGGTTTCAGACCAGTAGTCACGGATCTTAGAGGAGGCTAGTTTCATGCAGTTAAAGTATGAGCATCCGGCCCAGGAATGGAATGAAGCACTTCCCCTTGGAAATGGACGGATCGGTGCGATGGTCTATGGTGGTGTCAAAACAGAGACGATTAAGCTGAATGAAGATACTCTTTGGTCCGGCGGACCAAGGGATCATGATAATCCCGAAGCAACAGAGTACTTGCCCGAGGTCAGACGTCTCCTGTTTGAGGGTAGATACGAAGAAGCTAATGAGCTTTGTAAGAAGATGATGGGACCTAATACAGAGAGCTATCTTCCCTTTGGTACCCTAAGACTAGAATTTGCGCATCACGATGAGGCCTCCAATTACCAGCGGACCTTGGATCTTGCTACCGCTGTTGCCGGTGTGGAATATGAGATTGATGGTTGTCAATATACTCGGGAGACTTTCGTTTCCTACCCAGCACAGGTACTTGTCATTCATTTGAAGACCAACAAAAGGGGAAGGCTAAGCTTCAGTGTGACAATGGATAGCCAGTTATCCCATCTGCTACAAATCACTCCCCCGGTACTAGTGTTAAGCGGTAGCGCGCCTGGAAATAACCCAAACTACCACGATTATGACCCGAGGTCCTGTCTGAACGAAGGCGGTATGCTCTTTGCAGCTCACGTTGCCGTTGTAGCAGAAGGATGCCAAATCTGCTGTGATGAACATAGCCTGCGGGTAAACAACGCCACCGAGGCAACGCTATTGGTCAGTCTAGCCACAAGCTTCGCCGGATTTGATTGTCCTCCCGACAAGACAGGAAATGAACCTGGTCCCATTGCAGATCGATACCTGAGCTTAGCCATGGAGAAACCTTTCACACAGCTTTTGCAGGAACACACCCAAGACTACCAGAACCTGTTCAACCGGGTCAGTCTTGACCTTGGCCCAGGGAGGGGGACACACCTGCCCACTGATCAACGTGTCTTAAAGCTCGGAGCGGAAGACCCAGAGCTTGTGGTACTACTTTTCCAGTACGGCCGTTATCTACTCATTAGTAGTTCCCGACCGGGGACCCAGGCTGCGAATTTGCAAGGAATATGGAATGATTCCCTCCGTCCTCCATGGAACAGCAACTATACGATGAATATCAATACGGAAATGAACTACTGGCCGGCAGAAGTCTGCAACCTAGGTGAATGCCACGCACCCTTATTTGACCTTATGGAAGAATTGGCGGTTAAAGGAAGCAGTACCGCCAAGGTTAACTACGGTTGCAGAGGCTGGGTTGCTCACCACAATACGGATCTGTGGCGACAGGCGGCCCCTGTGGGGGACTACGGCAATGAAGACCCGGTATGGGCTACTTGGCCCCTGGCCGCGGCTTGGTTATGTCAGCATCTTTGGGAGCATTATCTCTTTACATTAGATAGGGAGTTTTTGGAGCATCGGGCCTATCCCTTAATGAAAGGGGCCGCCCTGTTTTATCTTGATTGGCTGATCGAAGGTCCCGACGGCTATCTGGTGACAGCTCCCTCCACGTCCCCGGAGCACAAGTTTCTTACAGAGTCAGGACAGGCTGTGGCCGTAAGTATAGCCACCACCATGGATCTATGCCTAATTTGGCAGTTGTTTACCGATTGTATCCAGGCCCAAGAAGTACTGGGGATAGACCCACAGTTACAAGCACAGCTGATCCAGGCGAAGGCAAAACTATATCCCTTACAGGTCAACAAAGAAGGAGAGCTACAAGAGTGGTTCAAGGACTTCCAAAGGCAAGAGCAGCATCACCGGCACCTCTCCCACCTTGCTGGCGTCTACCCAGGCCGGCAAATAACAGAGGAAACACCGGCGCTGTTTCACGCGGCAAAGCTTGCGCTGCTATCCCGAAAAGACGCGGGGACAGGCTGGAGCCTGGCCTGGAAGATCAATCTGTGGGCTCGGTTCAAGGATGGCAATAGGGCCAGGCAACTGATTGGCTTACTACTGTCGGGGGTAGGGCAAAGCCCCGGAGGTAGTGGGGTATACCCCAATCTTTTAGCGTCCCACCCGCCCTTCCAAATTGATGGAAACTTCGGATTCACCGCCGGCGTAGCGGAGATGCTGCTCCAAAGTCATGGGGGTGTACTTTGCTTACTACCCGCCTTGCCCGATTGCTGGTGCCGGGGAACTGTGCGGGGTCTTTTGGCCCGGGGTGCATTTGAAGTGGACATTGCATGGGAAGGGCGACGTCTACAGGCGAGGATCCATTCACTAAGGGGTCAGTCATGTTGCGTAACAGCAAAGATGCCGCTACAATTGGTACCAGGCCAGGATGTCTCAAGCCTACAACAGGAGCAAGGCGCCTTGCGCTTTGATACTGCAGCCGGAGGAGTATATGAGATCGTCTCAGTCTAATCCAACCCCTTTAAAAGTCACCTATCTGCATGTTCATTCTACGGAAATCCGTCGGGGTGGTTTTCTCGTATCGCCGAAAGACAGTGCAAAAGTAACTGAGGCTTGAAAAACCAGTCAATGCTGCTATCTCTGCGACACTGAGATCCGGGTACTCCAAAAGAAGCTCCTTTGCTTTGCTAACTCGGTAGGTTGTCAGGTAGCTTACGGGAGTCACCCCGAACACCGATCGAAACATGCGACACAAATGCTGCGTGGTGACACCACATTGCTCTGCTAGGTCGGCAACGGAGATTGGTCGACAGTAGTACTGTCCAATAAACCTCAGGGCTGGCATAAGCTTCTTTCTTTGTTGGGTTGTATGTTCATCCCGAAAGGTTTGCCATCCCAAGTCGATTAAAAAGGCATACAGCAAACTGGAAAGAATAGCACTAGCGTAATCCGAGTGTCCGGGGGATATCGTAAGCAGATCAGTGATTCTGCTATTGATGTATGGTAGATCAACCAAATCGATAAAGCCCGGTGACATGCCCCAGGCCTCGAGGAATTGATTTAGGTTTTTGCCATCAAAGGTGACCCACATTACTTCCCAAGGATCCTCTTCGGGCCAGTATTGGCAAGGCATCTTAGGATACATCAGAAAACCCTTCCCCGCTGAGAGAATTCGGCTTTCTCCCTGGAATTCGACGATACCAGCGCCGGATACGGTATGCAGCCAATGATAGTGGGGGGAACCGTTGGGATACTTCATTGGCGGTTGATAGGTGTGGCCTACAGTACAGAGATAGACAGGTAGATGCTTATCCCTAGGTGTAACGGTCAAGACCTGCGTGCGCATGTCAGATTTCCTCCTATGTTCGAATCTCTAAAATGTGTTCGTTTATTGTTGTTGAACGCCTTTGTAATACTTAGTATACTAGATGTACGGGATGTTATCAAAGTGAAAATAAGGAGGTGAAAGAATGTTAAGACTATCCGTATGTGTCGAAATGTTGTTTCGGGAATGTAAGTTTCTCGAAAGGATTAGTAAAGTTGCAGAACTTGGTATCCCTGGGTTTGAATTCTGGGGGATTGCAGACAAGGATCTGGCAGGGATTGCGAAACTAAGGGATGAGCTAGACTTAACCTTGGTGGGCATGGTGGGTACCTCACAGCCTTTGACGGATCCTAACAATATGGATGCAGCTATTGTAGAACTAAAACAAAACATAGCCATAGCCCAGGATATCCGTTGTCAGAGCTTGATTGTCACCTCTGGCCCCCAGCAACCTAACGTGGAACCACAGGTGCAACATGATACTATCGTTGACATTCTTAAAGCTGTTGCACCAAGTGCAGAAACAGCTAACATTACCATCGTGCTAGAACCACTAAACACAATAGTCAACCATCCAGGAACCTACCTTAGTTCGTCCTTCGAAGGGTACGACATTATTCGCGAAGTGGGCAGTTCAAAGGTTAAACTTCTCTTTGATATCTACCACCAACAGATTACCGAGGGTAATATCATCGCGAATATCACAGAACACATGGAATTAATCGGGCACTTCCATCTGGCTGATGTACCGGGACGTCGGGAACCGGGTACTGGAGAGCTAAATTACGCCAACATCTTTAAGGCCATCGCTGACAGTGATTACCAAGGTTATGTTGGCTGTGAGTTTAGTCCCTCGGGCACAAGTGTACAAGCCTTAGAGTATATCAAGACACTTCTGTAGAAAAGGGAGAGGATCATATGAGTGATTATAAACTACGGGCCGGTGTTGTTGGAGTAGGTAACATTGGTCAATCTGCCCACCTTCCCGCCTATAGCAAAAACCCCGATACACAGCTTGTTGCTATTTGCGATATTGACGAGAAACGCTTGGCGATGATCGGGGAACGGTATGGCATTAGCAAAGAACATCAGTATACCGACTATCGAAAGATGTATGCAACGGAGAATCTGGATGTTGTAAGCATCGGTACACCCACGTATCTTCACTATGCGCAAACCATGGACGCACTAGATGCCAAGATCCATGTTATGTGCGAGAAGCCGATGGCCATGAATGTACAAGAGACTGTAGAAATGGTAAGAAAAGCTGAAGCGGCTGGGCTAGTGCTGAGTATTGGGTTTAATAATCGGTTTCGTCTTGATTCGTCTACATTAAAATCATATATAGACAACGGACTATTCGGCGATATCTATTACGCCAAGGCCGGTTGGCTCCGCCGCCGGGGAAATCCCCATGGTTGGTTCACCAAGAAGGAACTCTCCGGTGGAGGTCCTTTGATCGACTGTGGGGTTCACTCTTTGGATCTGGCCCATTGGTTAATGGGACAGCCCCAGCCTGTCTCTGTTTTAGCATCAACCTACTGTAAATTCGGTGATTACCACGTGGAAGGGATCGGACAATACTGGGCTATGAGTGGTAATGAAGAGGGAGTCTTCGATACCGAAGACCTAGCCGCAGCAATGATCAAATTCGATAACGGTGCCACAATGATGTTCGATGTCAGCTGGGCCCTAAATGGTAGGGACACAGGAATTTACGTGCAAGTGTATGGTGATCAAGCTGGAGCCAACCTTAGTCCCTTTGAAATATATGGCCAGTTGGGCAACAACCTTGTAGACATGCAACCAATGCTAAATCTATCTGTTAATGCCCAGGAAGCGAAAGTCGCCAATTTCGTTGACGCCATTAAGGGTGAGGCTAAGCTTCTTTGCGCAGGACGAGAGGCAATCGTAATCGCTCAGATTATCGATGCAATTTACGAATCTGGTGAAACTGGAAAAGCGGTTACGGTTGAGAAAATAGAACTGTAAACGGATCGCAAAGCGCAGCCCTAGAAGGCTGCGCTTTCTCCTTAAGCTAGCAAGCGCAAGGAAATACGACCACGTTCCCTGTCAACTGATAGTACTTCCACTTTTACAGGTTCGCCCACTGTAACCACGGTGTTGGGATCTTTTACGTATTCGGTGGAAAGCTTGGAAATATGGATGAGTCCATCTGTCTCCACCCCAATATCCACGAAAGCCCCAAAGTCGACAACGTTAGTAATGCTTCCTGAAAGCTGCATACCTGGCTGTAAATCGGACATTTGGAGCACATCTTGGCGGAAGATGGGACCAGGAATTTCACTTCGCGGATCCCTTCCGGGTGTGCATAGTGCTTCAATAATGTCGATGATGGTTGGCTCCCCCGCACCAGTCTGCTGACTAAGTTGGGCCGGATCCAGCTGGGAAAGGCGTTTAGCAGTATCAATGCGTTGGTTTTTGTTAACTAAGCTAACTTCACTGCTTTGGGCCAGTTCCAGGATACGCCGTGCCAGGGCATAGGATTCCGGGTGTACAGGAGTATTATCTAGAAGCGTTTGTCCTTGGGTAATCCGCAAAAACCCCGCACATTGCTCGAAGGTTTTTGGGCCCAGACGGGGAACGTCCAAAAGCTCTTGGCGGGAGTAGAAGGGTCCTTGCGTGTTTCGGTACTCCACAATGTTGGCGGCAAGGGTAGGACCGATCCCGGCTACATACTGCAGCAGTTGTGAACTAGCCGTATTTAGATCCACGCCAACGTTGTTCACGCAGGACTCGACGGTTCGCTCTAAGGCTTCCGTTAATTCTTTCTGATTGACATCATGTTGATACATCCCTACACCTAGGGACTTGGGTTCGATCTTTACTAGCTCCGCCAAGGGGTCCTGGAGCCGTCGCGCAATAGAAACAGCCCCCCTTAATGAGACATCCATTTCTGGAAACTCCTGCCTGGCCACCGCCGATGCTGAATAAACCGAGGCTCCTGCTTCGCTGACGATGGTAAAGGAAATATCAAGTCCCGTTTGCTTATTGAACCGGGCGATGAAATCCTCGGTTTCGCGCGAGGCAGTGCCATTGCCTATGGCGATTACATTAACCCCGTGTTGCCCAATCAGCCTATGCAGGATGTCCATGCTTTCCTTTTCAGCTTGTTGGGGTGGATGGGGATAAATGGCTGCAGTGGCCAAGACCTGACCGGTGGGATCAACCACAGCTACTTTGCATCCAGTACGAAATCCCGGATCAATAGCTAGGACAGTCTTTCCTTGCACTGGGGCTTGCATCAGCAAGGCTTTGAGATTCTGGCGGAAGACTCCAATAGCATGTTCCTCTGCCTTCTCCGTTAACATATTGCGGATCTCGCGAAAAACCGATGGTAAGAGAAGGTTCTTCACAGCGTAATCGATGATATTCTCTAACCACTGTGCACATGGAGAACAGGGTTGTATGATCTGCTGTTGGATTAACCTCGCAATTGCATCAATGGGAGGGTCGATCCGTATGGTTAGTTTCTCGTCTTGTTCACCGCGGTTTAGGGCTAGGATCCGATGAGGCGGAATCCGACGAATCGGTTCAGCAAAATCATGGTATGTATTGTATACGGTATCTGTCTGCGGATCCTCTAGGTTACAGGCTGATGTGATCATTCCCCGATTATATGTAAGTTCCCGGACTTTGGGGCGAAGCTGGGCATCATGGTTGATCAGATCAGCCACAATATAGCCTGCCTGTTCCAAGGCTTCCTCGACTGTGCAATCGTTCTTTTTGGCAAAGGGCTTTGCCAGTTCACTAGGACTTTGCTGTTGTTCAAGTAACAGTTCAGCCAAGGGTCCAAACCCAAGCTCCCGTGCTTTCTCCGCTTTAGTGCTGCGTTGTTTGCGGAAAGGTCTATAGATATCCTCTAGTTCTCTTTGGGTGGAAGCTGCTTCAATTTGTTCAGCAAGTTCATTGGTCAGTTTCTCTTGTTCCACCAGTGCATCAATAATCTGCTGCCTGCGTTTGGCTAGGTTTGTAAAGTACGTGTAAGCATCTGCAATAGCGTGAATCTGCAGATCATCAAGACCGCCTGTTGCTTCTTTGCGGTATCTAGCAATAAAGGGAACTGTGTTCCCTTCTAGGATCAATTGCACGGTGGGTGCTACCTTAGAACGATCAATACCAGTATGCCTGGCAATTCTACTTACGAGATCCGGCACATTAATACCCCCAACCAGGTTAATAACGCCATTATACCATACGTGGGTGATGCTCTCCTGTTGTTGTTGCTCCATAACAGATTGTCAGGGATCTACAGGCTCTAATAGCAGAAGTTGTTAGGCGTCGGATACGCATTAAGGGTTCCCCCTTCGGTAAGGATATACAGTAGATAACACCTAAGGGGGGAAAACCTTGCCAAAGATCAACGAGATAGAGCTGCAGTCCATTAGGCACCTAATTGGCGATGCGCTCACCGGAGCAAAGAAACTATCCTTCTATGCAGAGCAATGTGAAGATCCGCGTCTTAAGAACATGTTCCAGTCTGGCGCGAAGGGCTCACAGCAAATGGCTGACAAACTAATGGGATTCCTAAGCTGAAAGGAGATAAGGAACGATGTTAAGCGATAAGGATATGGCCTTAGACTATCTGGAAATGTGTAAGACTGGCACGAGTGAGGCGCTCAAGGCTGCCCTAGAGTGTTCCAACCAGAACCTACGAGGTACGTTGATGAGTTACGTAACCCAAGGTGAGAAGGACTCCCTTGAACTGAGCAAACTAGCATCAACGAACAACTGGTATCTGGAAGCAGGACCAGCTGATTCCCAGGAAATCCAACGTATTAGTGGATTCTACACTTCGGCAGCAACGCCGATGGGATTTACAGTACGCTAGGTCTCGGGGGCGTTGATTTGCCCCCCAGGAATCAACGAAAGTCGCATGATAAGCATTCTTGCTTAAGTGACTTTACTCAATGCTGTTAGGAAGCACATTAAATGAGACGGTTGACGCGTACATTATTTGAGACTGAGCTATAGATATTCGAAGGGATGTCTTAGAGTTTTATCAGTATGAATGGAACAATATCGTTAGTGAGAGCTTGTTATTATGGTTAGAGGTAGAGTACTATTGTGTTTGTCAGGTTTTCTAGGGCATGACACGGGGGAATGAAGGTCATTCCCCCGACGAATACCGTATCCCTCAGTTGCCTGTTTGACGGTATCTGTGTTGTTCTACGTGAGTTCATGCTGATAGGCGTAACTGAGCGAACCGAGTGGTGACCCTTCTTGGAATGCTCGGGTGAAGGGGAACACCTTCGTGCTCTAGCTTGAACTAAGCGTCTCCGGCCCGAAGTGGCGGAGGAAACCAGCGGAAGGCCACTTCCTAGTTCCTTTCCATCCACTCCTTATCCGGCCACGGTCCATTGGGTCAAATCGATCCCTTCAAGGAACTGAAAAACCCAAGAAGCTTGCCCCGTCGGAAAGCTTAATGGGGAACCGCTACCGAGGTGGAGATGATTCACCCCTTAGAAGCTGTCCTGACATTGGCGTTGGCGCTAAGGAACGAGTACTTAAGGTCGTCTATGAGTCATTATTCTGAAGCTGGCGACGGGCCAGCATCTGTGCGGCCATTGTCTATGCCATAGTCCTTAGATATGGCCAGGAGTTGTGTAGGAAAAACCAGATACTATGGTAGTCTGGGCAGCTCCATGGGCTGTGGCACTGAAGCAGAAAATGGACGATACCCCTCATTCAGCGGAAAACAGGTCACAATTGAATAACAGAATTCCTTCACACATCACAAACGTATAAGTAGCCAATGGAAACTTCTGTTATATTTAGAAGCACAGACAACACTGAGTTTGTGTCTCTGCAGCCAAGCTTTCCTAATCATCTATGAGACTAACTAGGTAAAGTGAGCTACGGATGTAACCGGACTAGTATTGCCGAATAGCCTGGCCGAAGGACCAATTATATGTTCAGGCAGTCACTATGATCTCTTGTAGACGGAATAGCCCTTTATCCATTGGGAAAGAACGACTTTTCCCTAGCATTAGTTGATTTAAAGGATACCGGATTCATATACGCGATTTAGACATTGAGGGAGTTGTTGGTGCCAACCGGGTTATGTTTCATAGGAGACTTCATAGAAACCATCGGCACCCCTGCTTACTTTCCTTAAGACGGTGGTCCATCGGATGGGACGAAGTCAGTTACTATGGAGCATGGGTTATCCTTCCTCTTGAGGAAGACGGATGTTGAGTGTCTATATGCACGATATGTCTTTGTTCAGACCACTTACTGTACCGATAGCAGGGAGTAGTAACTACTGATCGGCTAAGCTGAATCACATTCTACTGTAGAGCGCATGAAAAACTATGAGAGTTATAGAGGAGGTTACTAGCAGTGGGTGCATATAAGTTGCAGCCTTTATCCATTAAAAACGTGACCATACACTCCAACTTCTGGTCTAAGCGAATAGCAGTCAATCAAGATGTCACATTGCCGAGCATATACGATAAATGTGAGCAAACAGGCCGAATTGATGCCTTTGATCTAAATCCCAATGCCAAAGCGCAACCTGTTCTCTATTGGGACTCTGATGTTGCCAAATGGCTTGAAGCCGCATGCTATTCGTTAATAGGCAATGATGATCCGGAGCTAAACTATGTGGTGGAAAGGTTGATCACAAGGATATCTTCCGCCCAACAGCCCGATGGTTACTTGAACACTTTCATTACCTTGGAAAAACCGGACTTACGTTGGAAGAATTTAGGGGTATGGCATGAACTGTACTGTGCAGGACATCTAATCGAAGCCGCCATAGCCCATTACGAAGCGACAGGCAAAGAACATTTCCTAGCCGTAATGCGAAGATACGCTGACTACATAGTGTCAGTTTTTGGAACCGGAAAGAGGGACGGCTATCCAGGACATCAGGAAATTGAGTTGGCATTAGTACTACAGCGCAAGACAACTATGTAGAATGTTAAGATCCTGTTGTTGTAGTTGGTTCCTAGCCTTAAGTTTCTCTATCTTGGTCTTGCGATGCGAGCAATAGGCGGTATAATTACGCTTCAGA
>Ga0172382_10005605_pt1 | contig 18651 bp, 15 predicted proteins | sample Leawel138RmetaG_FD_122245 | JGI IMG/M metagenome (GOLD analysis project Ga0172382, IMG submission 122245) | Leachate microbial communities from a municipal landfill in Southern Ontario, Canada - Leachate well 138R metaG | ecosystem: Engineered > Solid waste > Landfill > Unclassified | place...
GGAGCAGAACGGCCTGCGCAGCGACGCGCTCAAGGCCATCGCCGCCACGCGCTGGGTGCCCGAGTGGGGCCAGGCGCGCATCGAGGCCATGGTGCAGAACCGCCCGGACTGGTGCATCTCGCGTCAGCGCACCTGGGGCGTGCCCATCGCCCTGTTCGTGCACAAGCAGAGCGGTGACCTGCATCCCGAGATGCCGCGCCTCATCGAGGAAGTGGCCAAACGCATCGAACAGCAGGGCATCGATGCCTGGTTCGATCTGGACCCGGCCGACCTGCTCGGCGCCGACGCGGAGAATTACGACAAGGTGCGCGACACCCTGGACGTGTGGTTCGACTCCGGCGTGACGCACTATGCCGTGCTGGAGAGCCGCGAAGGCATGACGGACTTCCCCGCGGCCGATCTCTACCTGGAAGGCTCCGATCAGCACCGCGGCTGGTTCCAGTCCTCGCTGCTTACTTCCGTGGCCATGCGCCAGGTGGCGCCCTACAAGCAGGTGCTCACCCACGGCTTCACCGTGGACGCCAAGGGACAGAAGATGTCCAAGTCCAAGGGCAACGTGGTGGCGCCGCAACAGGTGGTGAATCAGCTCGGCGCCGACATCCTGCGCCTGTGGGTGGCGGCCACCGACTACCGCGGCGAGATGAGCGTCTCCGACGAGATCCTCAAGCGCACCGCCGACGCCTATCGCCGCATCCGCAACACCGCGCGCTTCTTCCTCGCCAACCTCAAGGGCTTCGACCCCGCGCAGCACGCGGTGGCGCCCGCCGACATGGTGGCGCTGGACCGCTGGGCCGTGGCGCGTGCGCAGCAGTTGCAGCAGGAACTGGTCGCGGCCTATGAGGCCTACGAGTTCCACCTGATCTACCAGAAAGTGCACAACTTCTGCTCGGTGGATATGGGCGCCTTCTATCTGGATGTGATCAAGGACCGCCAGTACACCGCCAAGGCCGACAGTACGGCGCGCCGCTCCACGCAGACCGCGCTCTATCACATCGCCGAGGCCTTCGCGTGCTGGCTCGCGCCCATCCTCAGCTTCACCGCCGAGGAGATCTGGAGCCATCTGCCAGGTGAGCGTGGCGAGTCGGTCTTTCTCGCCACCTGGCATCAGTTCCCGGCACTAGGCGACGACCAGGGCATGGGCCTGGATTACTGGGCGCAGATCCTGGAAGTGCGCGATGCGGTGAACACAGAGCTGGAGCGCCTGCGCGTCGCCGGCGGCATCGGCGCCTCGCTGGACGCGGAAGTGGACATCCACGCCGGGCGCGAGATCCATGACAAGCTGGTGCGCCTTGGCGATGAGTTGCGCTTTGCGCTCATCACCTCCTATGCCAACGTGCACCTGGTTACCACGCCGCCGGAAAATGCGGCGCACTTCACCTTGAGCAGCAAGGACGAAATCTGGGTGGAGGTGCGGCCATCAGCCCATCCCAAGTGCGCGCGCTGCTGGCATCATCGCGAGGATGTGGGCGTCCAGGCGGAGCATCCGCACATCTGCGGCCGCTGCGTGGAGAACGTGGAAGGCGGCGGCGAAGCGCGCCGCTTCGCCTGAGGTCTGCGGATGCGCTGGTTGTGGCTCTCCGCGCTGGTGGTGGTGATCGACCAGGTCACCAAGACCCTAGCGAGCAACCTGCTGAACCTGTATGAGGCGGTGCCGGTACTGCCCGGGCTGAACCTCACGCTCATGCACAACACGGGCGCGGCCTTCAGTTTCCTCAGCGAAGAAGGCGGTTGGCAGCGCTGGTTCTTCGCCGCCATCGCGCTGGTGGTCAGCACCCTGTTGGTGCTGTGGCTCAGGCGCCTGCCAGCGGCGCAACGCTGGCTGCACATCGCCATCGCCCTGGTGATCGGCGGTGCCATCGGCAATGTGTGGGATCGCGTGGTGCTCGGCTATGTAGTGGACTTCATCGACGTGTACGCCGGGCGCTGGCACTGGCCTGCCTTCAACGTGGCCGATTCGGCCATCACCGTGGGCGCGGTCATGCTGCTGCGCGATGCCTTCCGCCATCCGGAGCCTGAACGCCAATGAGTACAACGGCCGCCATTCGCCACGGCGCGCGCGTGCGCATGCACTATGAGCTGTCCTTTGCCGACGGTACCGGAATCGATTCCACCCTGGGTGGCGAGCCGGTGGAGTTCGTGGTGGGTGACGGTACCTTCGCGGGCGGTCTTGAGCAGGTCCTGCTCGACATGTCGGCCGGCCAATGCGAGCGTATCCTGCTGGGCCCGGACGACGCCTTCGGCGAGCGTGACCCGACCGCCGTCCATCGCCTGCCGCGCGCCGATTTCGAGCACATGGAGCTGACGGAAGGCAGTGTGCTGGGCTTTGGCCTACCGAACGGTGATGAGATCGCGGGCCAGGTCATCGCCCTGGGCACGGATTTCGTGGATGTGGATTTCAATCATCCGCTCGCCGGTCGAGCCCTGCAGTTCTATGTGGAAATCCTCGCGGTTGGAGCGCCGGACTGATGGAGATACTGCTCGCCAATCCCCGTGGTTTTTGCGCCGGCGTGGACCGCGCCATCGAGATCGTCGATCGCGCTATCGAACTGCTGGGTGCACCCATCTACGTACGCCATGAGGTGGTGCACAACAGATACGTGGTGGATCGCCTGCGCGACAAGGGGGCGGTGTTCGTGGACGAACTGGATCAGGTGCCGGACGGCGCCACCGTCATCTTCAGTGCCCACGGCGTGTCCCAGGCGGTGCAGGCCGAGGCCGTCAGGCGCGGGCTGCGCGTGTTCGATGCCACCTGCCCGCTGGTCACCAAGGTGCACCTGGAGGTCATCCGTCACGCCAAGGCCGGCCATGAGGTGGTACTTATCGGCCATGCGGGTCACCCGGAAGTGGAGGGCACCGTGGGTCAGTACCTGGACGGTCCCGGCATGTACATCGTGGAAACGCCGGCGGATGTCGCCGCGCTTGCGGTGAAGGACCCGTGCAACCTGGCCTATGTCACCCAGACCACGCTATCGGTGGACGATGCCGCCCGCGTGGTGGAGGCCCTGAAGCAGCGCTTTCCGGCCATCCAGGGGCCGCGCAGGGATGATATCTGCTATGCCACCCAGAATCGCCAGGACGCAGTGAAGCAACTCGCCGTGCGCTGCGACGTGGTATTCGTGGTGGGCTCGCCCAACAGCTCCAATTCCAATCGCCTGCGTGAAGTGGCCGAACGTCGCGGCACGCCCGCCCACCTCATCGACAATGCCGCGCAGATAGAGCCCGCCTGGCTGGTGGGCAGGCAGTGCATCGGTATCACCGCGGGTGCGTCGGCGCCCGAGGTACTGGTGCAGGAGGTCATCGTGCGCCTCAGGTCCCTGGGCGCGAGCGGGCCGATGGAAGACCAGGGGCAGAGCGAGCAGGTGGTGTTTCCCCTGCCCAAGGTATTGCAGCGTGATTGAGGTATCCCATGGCTAGGACGATCGTCATCGGCGGCGGCATCATCGGCATGTTCACCGCCCGCGAGCTGGCGCTGGCGGGACGCTCCGTCGTGCTGCTCGAGCGTGGCGCGCTTGGCCGCGAATCCTCGTGGGCGGGCGGCGGCATCCTCTCGCCGTTGCACCCCTGGCGCTACCCGGGCGCGGTCACGCAGCTCGCCCGCTGGGGCCAGCAACACTACCCGGTGTTCTGTCGTGAACTGGCACAGAACACGGGCATCGATCCCCAATGGACCCGCAGCGGACTGCTGTGGCTGAGCACGGAAGCGAAAGCCGAGGCCCTGGCCTGGTCGGAACGGGAAGGCTACGATCTCGCGCTGCTGCAGGGCGAGGACGCCGTGCGCGAGTGCGAGCCGGCGGTGGCAGCGGGATTCGGCGAGGCGCTGTTCATGGGCGCAGTGGCCCAGGTGCGCAACCCACGCCTGCTTCAGGCCGCGCGTGCGGAGTTGCTGCGCCTGGAGGTGGAGATCCGCGAGTCTGTGGAGGTGCAAGGCTTCGTGACCCGTGGGGGGCACCTGCAGGCCCTGCTTACGGCACAGGGCGAGCTGGCCGCGGAACAGGCACTGGTGGCCTCCGGTGCCTGGGCCGGCCGCCTGCTGGCGGATACCGGACTGACCCTCCCGGTGCATCCGGTGCGTGGCCAGATGGTGCTGTTCAAGGCCGAGCCAGACCTGCTGCAGCGCATGGTCCTGCACCAGGACCGCTACGTCATCCCACGCCGTGATGGCCGCGTCCTGGTCGGCTCCACGGTCGAGGATACGGGGTTCGAGAAGCAGACCACCCAGGAGGCACTTGCAGAACTGAAGGCGGCGGCCTATGCCATGGTTCCGGCGCTGGAACGCTTTCCTGTCGAGCACCACTGGGCCGGCCTGCGGCCGGGCTCCCCCACGGGAGTCCCTTACGTGGGCGAGCATCCCCACATCCGCGGGCTATTCGTGAATGCCGGTCATTACCGCAACGGCGTGGTGCTGGGCCTGGCTTCCACCCGTCTGGCCGCCGACCTGATGCTGGGACGCCCGCCCATCCTCGATCCGGCGCCTTATGCACCCGCCACAAATGTGTAGACTGCGTATGAACACCTGCACTATAATCGCCCCCATGCACCAGTATGCTGACTTGCTTGGCAAACAAGAGGTTGTCACCAAGCTGCAGGCCAAGGGGATCACCCCTACGACCCAGCGCTTGGTGATTGGCCAGGTCTTGTTTGCCCGTCCGCAACATCTTTCCGCCGAGCAGGTACTGGAGTTGGTGAACACGGAAGACACCCACGTCTCCAAGGCCACGGTGTACAACACCCTGAACCTGTTCGCCCGGTCCGGTCTCATCCGCGAAGTGATCGTGGACCCGACCAAGATCTTCTACGATTCGAACACCACCCCGCATTACCACATGTTCGCCATCGATACGGGCATCCTGTCCGATCTGCCGAGCGACGTCGAGGTGAAGGGCGTACCCGAACTGCCGTCGGACATCACGGTAGTGGGTCTGGACGTGGTGTTGCGGGTGCGCTCGTCGGACTAGCGGCGTCATTGTTTCAAACCCCGGTTGTTTCTTTTATACTCCGCGTTTCCTTGCCGACGTAGCTCAGTTGGTAGAGCAACTGATTCGTAAGCAGTAGGTCGGGGGTTCGACTCCCTTCGTCGGCACCAGTCAATGCAAAAAGGCCCGCCTGTGCGGTAATGCCGGTCAGCTTAACTGACCGGCATTACGCCTGTGCGGGCCTTTTTTTGCGTTGAATGCAAGAAAGAAGCAGGCGACTATCGGCGACTGGATGCCCCACCCCCAACCCGCACTCCTCTGTTGAGCGCTTGGCGCATCTCGTCGCGCCCCTGTGGTGCGAGAAACCACCGGACACCCGCAGGCAAGTAGTGTTTCTGCAAGAGTTCAGGGGCAGGCGACGGGCGGTGCGGAGGGTGATAGGGCAGTGATGCGCAGCTGGTATCCCCCATACCGCCCTGCAAACGGTTTCTGGGTCGACGACCGCATCACATGCACGAAGAATCTGCCCGGGTACGGCGGCTCGAAGGCGTCGATGCGCGCGGCGAGGGCACAGCCGTCATTGGGTGCATTCTCGGCGGATGAAGCCTTTTGCTGGGCGAGGGGGTAGCCATTGCCATCGGTGATGCGCAGGTCGGTGTGGGCGCCATTGATCAGGTCGTAGGTTTCGACGCGATAGCGGGTACCGGTGTCGGCATCGAAAGGGATCAGGTCGGTTTCCGAGGCCCTGGCGGCCTTGAAGAGGTTGTGGTCTTCAGCACCCTGATAGGCGCGGCTCGGGAGCAGCGCGTCAAGCGTGTCATCGGCCTCGTGCAGATCGCCGCTGTAGTGGATGTGCCGCTCGGCCAGGGCACTTACCGCCTGCGCGTTCGGCATGGCCACCTGTGAGCTCGCCTGCCAGGCATCCCAGAAGGTCTCGAGACTTGCAGGGTAGTCGGGCGCGGCCGCGGCGGCGGGCAGCCCTGTGGCAAAGACCTCCCAAATGTCCTTCATGCCGGTATCCGCCGCATGCAGGTTCCACAAGGCCTTAGCAACGGCCGTTTCGTTGGAGGCGTAACGGATCACGCTGTCCAGCCAGACCGGAACGGTGTTGAAGTCGTAATGGAGCCCGCCGCCGGGTCCGGTCGTGCCGTTTGCCGTATCCACGTACCCGGAATAGGGCAGTCCTTCGCTGGACAGGGTGGGGTGGCGGCGCTCGCCCAACCAGGCCTTGATGGCCCCGGCCATGAAACTGCTGAAGCCCTCGCTCCATGCCAGCCGCAGGTCCTGGGTATTGTCCAGCAGGGTGTGCATGCCACCGGGTGAATGCAGCACGCCGAAGGCATGCTCGAGGAAATGACCATACTCGTGCAGCAGGACGTCATCGTCGAAATGGTCTGTGTCACCGGTGATGCCTTCCGGCGTGCTCACGCCCCCGAGCACATAGATGCCACCGTTGCAGGAGCGGCAGTGGTAGGTGGTACCGCCCGGCGGTGTGCTGCCCGGCTGCCAGTACACGGAAAGCAGCGGCGGGAATTCGCCATGATGCTCATGGACGAATTCACCTGCAGCGGTATACACGTCGAGCATGTTGAAGGCACCGGCGATCTCGCCCGGTACAGCCAGGTCCAGGCGCGCGGGCAGGGCGTCGGGCGTGAACGCCTTTGAGACTGAGACCACGTTGCCCGCGAAATCCATAATTTCGACCGGCGCGCCCGTGCGGGTCCGTGCGAGCACGCGTAGCCGCATGGGTTCATGGCTGCCACCTGCGGCAGCAAGCGCGTAATCACCGGTTTCACCCACTGTCGCCTCCGCTAGCACCCGGCCATCACTGTTAACCACCTGCACCGTGGCATGGCGCGTGGGCTTGGCCTCGGTGCGCAGGAAACGGTATTCCGCCTGATCCGGTCCGGGGCCATAGATGCGATCGTCATAGGTGACCACGCCGCTCACCACGAAATCGGTGCGCTCGCCGTGGTCAGCACCGCCGCCGCCACCGCATCCACCGAGTGCGGCCAATAACAGGAGGGGAGTGATGTGATGTCGCATGGGATCAGTCCAGGGGAAAGTCCCGGATGCCGTCACGTGCCGGCGGCAGGGCAGAGGATGAGGTTTTCACCTCGGCGCCCAGTTGCAGTGCCGCCTGCGTGCCGAACATGGTGTCCCCCCAATAGGCACGCGCATGGGCGCGGATGGCGGCAGTGCCGTGTTCCGGAACACGCAACGCGAAGGTGAGGGCGCGTGCCTCGCCACGGCGCATGGGTCCCTGCCACTCGGTATCGCCGGAAAACACGGCCAGTTCATCCGGGAGGTCCACGGCGATGGACACCGCCGGCGTGTCGGCGAGTGCGACGGCCGTGACGGTGACGTCCGTCAGCCTGCCGGGCGCCGCTTCACCCTCGACACCGATGCTGATTTGCACCGGGGCGGCAATTTTTCCCCCGTGAGCCGCCGCGGAGGCGACGCCGGTGAGGCCGATGAGTAGCGAGAGTGTGGTAAGGCCCAGCCGCGACATGGTGTGTACGCTCGGGTTTTCTACCACGCCATGCTAGCGCAAAGGTCTGGTTCACATTTATACGAAAGCGTTATGTGAACCAGTCGGAAGATTTGTAAAAAGTTCGAAGGATTGCCCGTGCAAAGGGCAGGGATAGGGGGCTGTCTACAAGGAGGCACGCATTGCCACTAGGGGGCGGCAATGCGCATGGAGAGGTCCACGGCGTGTACGTGCTTGGTGAGCGCGCCCACGGAAATGTAGTCGATACCCGTTTCCGCCACGTCGCGCAGGGTATCCAGGCTTACGTTGCCGGAGGATTCCAGCTCGGCGCGGCCCGCCGTGAGGGCGACGGCTTCGCGCAGGGCGGCGGCATCCATGTTGTCGAGCAGAATGCGCGTGACGCCCGCGGCCAGCGCCTCGCGCAGTTCGGCGAGGTTTTCCACTTCCACTTCAATCATCACGTCCGTGCCGACGAGGGCACGCGCTTGCCGTACCGCCACGGCGATGGAACCGGCCGCGGCGATGTGGTTTTCCTTCACCAGCACGGCATCGTACAGGCCCATGCGGTGGTTGTGGCAGCCTCCGCAACGCACGGCGTATTTTTGTGCCCGACGCAGGCCCGGGAGTGTCTTGCGCGTGTCGAGGACCCGCGCACCGGTGCCTGCCACCGCATCGGCGTAGCGCCGGGCCACCGTGGCTGTGCCGGATAGGGTCTGCAGGAAATTGAGCGCTGTGCGTTCCCCGGTGAGCAGGCCGCGCGCCGGCCCCGCCAGGCGGCATAGGCGCATGCCGGGCTCGACCCGGTCGCCCTCATCGATGTCCCAGGTGATGCTGATGCGCCGGTCCAGCTGGTGGAACACCTCGTCGAACCAGGGTCGTCCACAGATGACCGCCGCTTCACGGCTGATCACCAAGGCTTCGGCCTGGGCCGTGGCGGGGATGAGTGTAGCGGTGAGGTCACCGGAGCCGACGTCCTCATCGAGTGCTTGTCGCACCTGTGCGGTGACCTCTTCGGGTGGGACGAAATCGTTCATTGGCTGGTGGCGTGCTCCGATGCTGGCTTCTTGGCGTGCTGGCCCATGTAGTGATTCTTGGCCTTGGCCACCAGGCCCGCGAGCAGCACGAGTGAAAGCAAATTGGGAAGTGCCATGAGCAGGTTGGTGATGTCGGCGATGTTCCACACCAGTTGCAACGGTACGGCCGCGCCGAACACCACCAGGATGGTAAAGATGACCCGATACGGCATTACTGCGCCTTCACCAAACAGGAAGTGCGCAGAACGATCGCCGTAATAGGACCAGGACACGATGGTGGAAAAAGCGAACAGCGCCAGACCGACACCGACCACGAGGGCGCCCGCATCGCCCAGTACCGAACTGAAGGCCAGCGCAGTGAGTGCGGCGCCTTTCACACCTTCGGGCGCATCGATGTACGCGCCGGTGACCACGATCACCAGGCCGGTCATGGAGCAGATAACCAATGTGTCGATGAAGGGTTCCATCATGGCCACCAGGCCCTCGCGGGCGGGTTCATTGGTGCGCGCGGCGGCATGGGCCATGGGCGAGGAGCCGAGGCCAGCCTCGTTGGAGAACAGACCACGCGCCACACCCCAGCGGATGGCCTCGCCGACGGCGGCGCCCCCCACCGCCCAAGGGTTGAGTGCGTGGTTGAATATGGTCGCGATGGCGTCTGGGATGGCACTGGCGAAGTTGGCCAGTACGATCAGTGCCGCGAAGATGTAGAAGATGGCCATGAAGGGCACGATGGTGCTGGCGAAGCGGGCGACGCGCTTCACGCCGCCCAGGATGACCAGGCCCACGAGGATGGCCATGATGGTCCCCACCATCCAGGCGTACTCACGCATGTCGGGCCAGATGAACACCAGGCCGTCCACCACCGAATTGGCCTGCACCATGTTGCCGATGCCGAAAGAGGCGATGAGCGCGAAGGTGGCGAACAACGTGGCCATGCGTTTCATCTTGAGGCCGTGCAGCAGGGTGTACATGGGGCCGCCGGCCACATGGCCGTGGGGATCGATTTCGCGGAACTTGAGCGACAAGGTGCATTCGGCGAATTTGGTGGCCATGCCGAAGAAGGCCGTCATCCACATCCAGAACAGGGCGCCCGGCCCGCCCAGGGAGATGGCCGTTGCTACGCCCGCGATGTTGCCGGTGCCCACGGTGGCGGAAAGTGCCGTGGCCAGGGCCTGGAAGTGCGATACCTCACCCTGGTGCTTCGGATCGCTGTACTTGCCCGAGATGAGTTGCGCCGAGTGCCGGAACCCGTGCACCTGGATAAGACCCAGGCGGAACGTGAGATACACCCCGGTACCGAGCAGCACCACCAGCGTGAGCGCGTTGCCCCACAGAAAGCCCGAGATCTGACCGGTGACGTCGGTCAACCAATGAATGGCAGCTTCCATTTATCGCTCCCCCCAATGACCCGCACATCTTACCGGAAGCGGCATGGCATGGTTCAGCCCCTTGTGTCCCAGTATTTCATGCTCCCGGCCCGGTGCCGCATCCATCCGGCCTGCGCACGCACTGGGGGCGGGGGTGGCTGTTCATACGTGTGTTGAGGTATGTTGGCGCTCCCCAGGACGGGGCAGTGGGAGATGGCAGGGAAGATGTTTGGGAGCTGTGGCTGGAGTGGAGGCCGGCGGAAATGGAAATCGAGGAGCGTAACCTCAAGGCAGCACTGGTGGATCTGTTCCACCGCAACTTGCCTGCCCCGGTGCTCGCGCTCAATGTGCTGTTTGCCTCCATCCTGGCAGCCCTGCTGTGGCCGCATGTGGAGCATTCGCTGTTGCTGGGCTGGGTCGCCATCGTCACTGTGGTCGCCACGGTGAATCACCTGCGCCACCGCCGTTACCAGACCGCCCGCGAGCAGGGCGAGACCGATCCCGAGTTCTGGGCCCGCTACTACACACGGGGCCGACTGCTGAACGGTCTGGCCTGGGGCGTGGGCGGGGCGCTCATGTATGTACCCGCCGAACCGTTGCTGAGCATGTTCCTGCTGCTCGTCATCTGCGGCGTGGCGGCGGGCTCCGTCGCCTCCCAGGCGTCGTTGCCGCGGGCCCTGAATGTCTTCCTGTTTACCGCCTTGATCATTCCCGCGGTGCGCATCGCCGCCATCGGTGACGAACACACCGTGGTTGCCTTCCTGGTGGTGGTCTATCTCGGCTTCCTGGTGTTCATTGGGCGTTCCAACCATGCCACCTTGCTGGAATCCGTACGCCTGCGCCGGCGCAATGAACACCTGCTGGCCGCGTTGCGGGAAAGCGAGGCGCATTTCCGTGCCCTGGTGGAGAACTCCACTTATTGGGTGTTGTTGTTGCACCCCGAAGGGCGCTTCCTGTTTCAGAGTCCGTCCGGCGAGCACATGCTCGGCTATGGCCCGTCCGACCTCATAGGCGCCGACGCAGTGGAACTGCTGCACCCAGACGATCGCGAGAAATTTCTCACCCAACTGCAGCAGGTCGCCGCTAGCGGCCAGTTGCTGGGTGGTGATGCGCGCTGGCGTCATCGCGACGGGCACTGGGTGCTGCTCAATCTGGTCGGTCGCCGCCTCGACGGCCCGGAGGCACGCGTGTTGATCACTGCGCGTGACGTGACCGCCACGCGCGCCATGGAAGCCGAACTGCGCACGGCCAAAGAGAGCGCCGAGGCCGCCAACCGTGTGAAGGACCGTTTCCTGGCCAATATGAGCCATGAGATGCGCTCGCCCCTGCACGCCATCCAAGGCGTGGCCGAACTGCTCGGTAACACCTCCCTCGATGTGCGCCAGCAGGGCTATATGAACGCCTTGCGGGAATCGGCACAGCACCTGCGCGCCCTGGTGGACGATGTGCTCGACTACGCCCGCGCCGAGTCCGACGCCCTGCGCCTCGACGAGGTGCGCTTCAATCTGCGTGAATGGCTGGAAGTGACGGCGGGCCTGCTTGCCCCGGAGGCGGAGGCGCGCGGGCTGTGTTTCGAGTACTCCATCGACGAGGACCTCGCGACACGGCGTGTGGGCGATCCGCGGCGCCTGCGCCAGGTGCTGGTGAATCTGGTTACCAACGCGCTCAAGTTCACGGAGCAAGGCTCGGTGCGGGTGACCGTCGGCGCCTGCGACCGCGGTGTGCGCATTCAGGTGTGCGATACCGGCTGCGGTATTCCGGCGGACAAACAGGATTTCATTTTCGAGCCCTTCACCCAGGTGGATAGCTCGGCCACGCGTGCCGTCGGTGGTGCAGGGCTGGGACTGGCCATCAGCCAGCGCCTGGTACAGGCCATGGGCGGTTCGCTTCGCTGTGAATCGCAGCCGGGCGCGGGCAGCTGCTTCAGCGCCGACCTACCGTTGCCCGAGGCGCCTGCCGAGACACCGGGCAGCCCCGTGGAGGCCACGGGATTGCCCGTGCTCCCGCCCGCGCGACTGCTGGTCGTCGACGATGCGCCCATGAACCGTTACGTGATCAGTGAATTCTTCCGCGATACACCCTGCCGTCTGGACATAGCCTTCAACGGCCAGGATGCCGTGGAGGCCTGCGCCCGTGAGCACTATGACCTGGTACTCATGGACATGCAGATGCCCCATATGGATGGCCGCGAAGCGACGCGCACCATTCGTCAGGCGGAAGCCAGGGAGGGGCGGCCGCGGGTGCCCGTGGTGGCCCTCACTGCAGGCGCATTGCTGGATGAACGCGAAGCGGCGATGGCTGCCGGCTGCAGTGACTTCATCGCGAAACCCGTCACCCGTGCCGACCTGCTCACGCTGGTGGCGCGGGTGCTGGAGGCGCACGCCCACAGCTCGTGCTCTGCCTGAGCCGTTCCCGCCCCCGCCGGTCACGGTATTTCGCAGGCGGAAAAACTGTACGGGTGCCATCGACGGCATCACGCCAGGGTTTTCATGAATCCATCACTGCATCCTTTTCCGGGTTGCCATTATCATGCGACCATTTGCGCACGGGCGCGTGCCCGCGCCTGCAATCCGTCACAGCGGCAGCGCACGCCCTGGCCGAGGATGCCGTATGCATATCAACCCCGACACCGGACTGCTCGATCAGGCTCGCCAGGTGCCCTCGCCCAATCAGGACGAGCGCCCCGCCGGCTTGCCCATCGACCTGGCCGTGGTACACGGTATTTCCCTGCCGCCCTGTGAGTTCGGCGGACCGTGGATCGATGCCCTGTTCACCAACACCCTCGACCCGCACGCCCATCCCTATTTCGCCACCATCCACGGCTTGCAGGTCTCGGCGCACGCGCTCATCCGGCGTGACGGAGGCGTGGTGCAGTATGTGCCGTTTCACAAACGGGCCTGGCATGCCGGTGTGTCCTGTTTCGAGGGTCGGGAGCGGTGCAACGATTACTCGATCGGCATCGAACTGGAGGGTTGTGACCAACTGCCCTATGAGGATATCCAGTACACCCGTCTGATCGAGTTGCTGCACGCACTGATGGTTGCCTATCCATCCATACGCCCTGATCGGGTGAGGGGACATTGCCACATTGCCCCTGGCCGCAAGCTCGATCCAGGCCCTCATTTCGATTGGTCACGCCTGTATGCGATGTTAGGCGTGGATGGCCGCGTCGCGGTGTAGAATAGAACCGACCGGCAAGGGAGCGGCTTCATGGCTTTGATCACGGTTCTACTCAGTCTTCTCGTCGAGCATTACCTCGGCACCCTGGAGGAATTCCGGCGGTTTCGCTGGTTTGCCAATTTCACCGACCGCGTACGCGCCGCGTTACCCGCGCGCCTGGAAGATTCGCCCCTGGCCGTGGTGCTGGTGCTTGGCCTGCCCACCTTGGCGGTATTGGCGCTGGCCCTGGCTTTTGCCCACACCTGGATGCTGTTCGCCTTCATCTTTGGCCTGGTGGTGTTGCTCTACAGTTTTGGCCCGCAAGACCTGGAAACGCGTATCGAGGCCTACATCGAGGCACGCGAGCGTGGCGACGATGACTCCGCACGCTGGCACATGACCGAGATCGTCGGCGCGGAAATCCCCGACGAGCCGCAACTCGTCGCGCGCACCATGGTGGAGACGGCGCTGGTGGAAATGAACGAGCGTCTGCTGGCCATCATCTTCTGGTTCGCGGTGTTCGGCCCCGCCGGTGCGCTGCTCTATCGCCTCACCGCCTTGTTGCGCGCCCGCACCCGCAACGATGAAGGTGCTTTCGCCGAGTGGGCCGATCGCTTTCATTTCGCCTTGGGGTGGTTTCCTGCGCGCCTTACCGCCCTCGGTTACGCCATGGCCGGCAGCTTTGTGGACGCCATCCAATATTGGCGCGACGAGGCCGGCAAGTGGCGTGACCTGAACCGCGGCGTGCTCATCGCCAGCGGTCTGGGCGCGCTGCAGTACGGGGTGGAGGAACCCGCGGGCAAGGAAACGGAAGTCGACGACCTGCGTGCCACCATCGCCCTGCTCCGTCGCACCGTCGTGGTATGGGTGGTCGCCCTGGCCATCATCACCCTGGCGGGCTGGAGCGGCTGATCGCTTTTTTCAGCAGAAATACCCTCCCCGGCGGCGCCGGGGATTGCGTAGGTCACGTTGGCGCGTAGCGGCTACGTGACAGGCGTGACCCGCATGAAAGGCAATGTCACGTTTCACACGTGACCCATATCCCCAGAGACCATGACCATCATCATCGACCTCATGCGCCACGGCGAGCCCGTGGGCGGCCACCGTTATCGCGGCCATCGCGATGACCCCCTGTCGGAAAGGGGCTGGCGCCAGATGCGCGAGGCAGTGGGCGAGCACTGCCCGTGGGACCTTATCGTCAGTTCGCCCCTGCAGCGTTGCGCCGCCTTTGCCGAGGAACTGCGCATACGCCACGATCTGCCCGTGGAGCTCGAGCCTCGTTTCAGGGAGATCGGCTTCGGTGCCTGGGAAGGCAGGACGCGTGCGGAGTTGGAGGCAGAGAATCCGGGCTGCCTCCAGCACTTCTACAGCGATCCTGTGCGCCACACGCCACCGGGCGCCGAGCCGTTGCTCGCCTTCCAGGAGCGCGTAACCACGGCTTTCGATGCCTTGTTGTCACGTCACGAGGGACGTCATGTGCTGCTTATCGGCCATGCCGGGCTCATGCGCATGATTATCGGACACACAATGGCCATTCCGCTCGACCGTATCTTCCGCATCCAGGTGGACAATGCCTGCCTTACGCGGCTGCGCGTGGACGATGGACAGGCAGCGCTGATCTTCCACGCGGGTCGTCTCTGATGCCAAACGCGCGGTCGGCCCCGCCACCGCTTATGCTTTCCTGAACATACCCAGGCCCTGCGCCATGCCCAACGACCGCACCATCTATCTCAAGGACTACACACCGCCGGCCCACCGTATCGATACCGCCGATCTGCGTTTCGAACTGGGCGAGGAGAACACCCTGGTGCATGCGCGTCTGGCCATCCGGACGCAACGGCCCGGTGAACCCTTGCACCTGCACGGCGAGGCGTTGGAACTGCTGTCCATCACCCTGGACGGGCAACCGCTTGTGTCCCCGGCGTATCGACTGGACGACGGGATGCTGGTGATCGACGGTGTGCCTGAGGCCTTCATCCTCGAGACCACCAGCCGTATTCATCCCGCCGCCAACACCGCTCTCGACGGCCTGTACCTGTCGGGCGGCAATTTCTGCACCCAGTGCGAGGCCGAAGGCTTTCGCAAGATCACCTGGTTCGTGGATCGGCCCGACAACATGACCGTGTTCAGCACGCGCATCGAGGCCGACAAGGTGCGTTATCCCACGTTGCTATCCAACGGTAACCGCACGGCTTCAGGCGAATTGGATAACGGCCGGCATTTCGCCGAGTGGCACGATCCCTTTCCCAAGCCGTCGTACCTGTTCGCACTTGTGGCCGGTGATCTTGCCTGCCTCGAGGATCACTTCACGACCCGCTCCGGTCGCGAAGTCGCGTTGCGCCTGTACATGCAGCACGGTAATGAAGAAAAGGCCGGTCATGCCATGGCATCGCTGAAGAAGGCCATGCGCTGGGACGAGGAGGTCTACGGGCGCGAGTATGACCTGGACGTGTACATGATCGTGGCGGTTGATGATTTCAACATGGGAGCCATGGAGAACAAGGGCCTCAACGTGTTCAACTCGCGCTACGTGCTGGCGCAGCCCGAGTCCGCCACCGACGCCGATTTCATGGCCATCGAAGGCGTTATCGCCCACGAATACTTCCACAACTGGTCAGGCAACCGCGTGACCTGCCGCGACTGGTTCCAGCTTTCCCTCAAGGAAGGCTTCACCGTCTTGCGCGACCAGCAGTTCAGTGAAGACATGACCTCCGGCCCGGTGGCACGCATCAATGAAGTAAGCGTGTTGCGCAGCCAGCAGTTCCGCGAGGATGCCGGCCCCATGGCGCACCCGGTACGCCCGCCTTCCTACCAGGAGATAAACAACTTCTACACCCTCACCGTGTACAACAAGGGTGCCGAGGTCGTGCGCATGCTGCGCACCCTGTTGGGACCGGCGCTGTTCCGCCAGGGCACGGATCTCTATTTCACCCGCCACGACGGCCAGGCCGTGACTACGGACGATTTCGTCAAGGCCATGGAAGACGCGAGCGGCATCGATCTCACCCAATTCCGTCGCTGGTATGACCAGGCGGGCACGCCTGAGGTGCAGGTGCGTGGTACCTACGATGCGACGGCGCGTCGTTATACGCTGGTGTTTTCGCAAGCGACACCGGTCACACCGGAGCAGCCTGAAAAACTGCCCTTTCACATCCCTGTGGCCATGGCCTTGCTCGGTCCCGACGGTGGCGAACTGCCGCTGCGACTTTCTGGAGAGACCGTGCCGGCGGACACGACACGGGTGCTTGAACTCACCGATGCCGAACAACAGTTCGTATTTGAGGACGTGAATGCCGCGCCGGTGCCGTCGTTGCTGCGCGGCTTCTCCGCTCCCGTGCGGCTCGAATTCCCCTACAGCACAGCCGATCTCGCCTTTCTCATGGCGTACGACGGCGATCCCTTCAACCGCTGGGACGCCAGCCAGCGCCTTGCGCTGGGCGTGATCTTGCACAACCTGCACCGCACTGACGTCACACCGACGCTCGATGCGGGCCTGTCCGCGGCCTTCGCGGCGACCTTGCGACATCCCACCTTGGACAAGTCACTCATCGCCCAGGCACTTACCCTGCCCGATGAGGACTACGTTGCAGGCTTCATGGACGTAGTGGATCCGGAGGCGATCCATGCTGCACGCAGCGCACTGCGCCGTGCACTTGCATGCACACATCGCGATGCACTGCTCGCGGTGTATGAAGAAAATGCCGACAGTGGACCCTACACCCTCGATATGGCCGCAGTGGCGCGTCGCCGCTTGCGCAACCTGTGTCTCGCCTACCTGATGGAAGCCGGTGATCCCTCGCTCCGCACGCGCGCTTCGGAGCAATACCAGCATGCCGGCAACATGACCGATGCCTTGGCCGCGCTCACGGCACTCGTGCATACGGAGGGACCGGATCAGACCGAGGTACTGGTGGATTTCTACCGTCGCTGGCGTCACGACCCATTGGTGCTGGACAAGTGGTTCACCGTGCAGGCCACCTCACCGCTGCACGGCACTCTGGAGCGGGTACGTGAGCTGACGGCACATCCGGATTTCAACCTCCGCAACCCCAACCGCGTGCGCGCGCTCATCGGCGCCTTCTGCCAGCGCAATCCCGCGCGCTTTCATGATATCCGCGGGGAGGGCTATGCCTTGCTCGCCGAACATGTGATGGCGTTGGATGCGCTCAATCCACAGATCGCCGCGCGGCTCGCAAGTCCGTTCACCCAATGGCGCCGCTTCGATGCCAATCGCCGGGCACTCATGCGTGCCCAACTCGAGCGCCTGCTCGCCAAGCCGGGCCTTTCCCGCGACCTCCACGAAATCGTCAGCAAGAGCCTGGCCTGAATGCAACGTGACCATGCCCGCCACATTGTGCATGGGCAGCACTGCACTTCATGATGTCAACGCCTGCACTGGCGCGGCCTCCGCGCCAGACGGGCCGGAGCGCAAGGTGCCAGAAAATCGTCGTACAACGCAGGGCTGTAGAGGTGGCCCTGATAGCCTGATGTCACTCTGCGTACCAGCCTGTACACGGAGGTGATCGCCGAAGGTGTCGGATGCGCGAGCAGTTGTATTGGCCCCGCAATGGATTTCCTGAGCGTTGGCCGTTTGCATCCTCCACCGCTTTCAATCAGAACGGCTTCACCCTTCGCAGGCCACTAACGTATGGAACAGCTCGCTCAGGCCACGGCTCGTTTCCGTGGGAACCGGGTTGCCTGACGGTAGCACGCAGGCTTAGTTCTGTCGGGCGGCAATCTTGCGCAGCCTGGCGACAGCCAATCCCACCGCATCGGCATGAGCAATGGCGCGTGCGAGGCGTGCGGGGGCGCTGCGGCCGGTGCACTGGTGGGTGGGATCGCCTTCGATGCCGGCGACCATGCCCTGAACCAGGCGCTCTCGATCGAGGCGCTTGCCGATGAGCGCGAATTGAATGTCCAGTATTTCGTTAGCTACCTCAAGTGCCAATTCGCGATGGTGGTTCCACAGTGCGTCCACGGTGCCGCCCACTTCCAGTCCTGCGATGTTCGTGGTGAGGATGTAGATGTTCTTGCGCACCAGTTCGAACAGTCGTTCGTCTTCGCTGGCCAGTTGCCAGGCGGGGATATCGAGCCTGCCGAGGGTGTTCACCAGTAATCCGGCGTTGGGGCCGTGCACGGGTGAAGGGACCAGTACTTTTATATCCTGGCCTTTCTTTTTTTCGAACCACACCGCGACCACGGTGGGCTGGGAAATGCCGTGGGCCTGCCAATCGCGCGGCAGCAGTTCGTTCTGCACCAGACCGACGCGGTCACGCCAGGCCTCGGGCAGTTGCTCCAGCACGGGATGGAGATCATTTTCCGCCACGGTAACCAGTACCAGCACGGGGTCGGGCAGTGCACGCGCCATCGCCTCCTGGTTTGTTTCGCGGACTACCGGAAATACCGGGTGGCCGAGCTTGAGCAGTCCGCGGCTGAAAACACCGCCCATTTCGCCCATCCCGATGATGACGACAGGTTCTTTCATTGGCACAACCAGTGTACGAGAAGGCCCTTAGTGTAGCGTCGGCCGGCGTGCGGGGGTCACCCGTTGGCGGCGGGGCGTAGGCGGTGAATGTGATTTATGGATGCAACGGTGTCTTTTTTGCTGATCTGATCCTTGGCGTTCCTGCGGTTGCGGCGTAGAAGCCGCAGAACCGGAATGGGCTTTGGCCTGGGTGGCGCCCGCC
>Ga0172382_10005607_pt1 | contig 18649 bp, 18 predicted proteins | sample Leawel138RmetaG_FD_122245 | JGI IMG/M metagenome (GOLD analysis project Ga0172382, IMG submission 122245) | Leachate microbial communities from a municipal landfill in Southern Ontario, Canada - Leachate well 138R metaG | ecosystem: Engineered > Solid waste > Landfill > Unclassified | place...
AAAGCCGTGTTGTGACTGTGCTCAATAATTTGTACGCTGCCAGTGGCACGTTCAATCACTATCCCTAAGTCGCCTGTGCCGCGCAGAGGCGTGTTTGGCTGTGTGGCACAGGCGCTGAGTAAGCCCGCTAAAAGGACCGTAGCAATTCGACGCATCATGGGGTAACTCCTTGTAACAAACGATCAATCATCCAAGTCGCGTCTTGCTCGTTGAGTAAGGCGTCCCATGGTGGCATTGCTGTACCCGGGCGGCCATACATGACCGTCGCGATTAAACTTTCACGGGATTTATCAGCTAAAATGTGCGGGGTCAGGGCCGGGCCGAGACCGCCGGTCATACGCAGGCCATGGCAAGAGCCACAGTCCTGAATCAAGAGATGTTCGAGTGTCGCTTGCCGTTCAGCAGTGAGCGGCGTAGCCACGCTCGTAGAAAGAGGAAGGAGAGACGCCACGAAAACTCCCAACAAATACTGTACAGCTTTCTTGGTGACCGGCATGACGTCCTCCAACTGTGTTACTTAAGGCTTAAAACCCATTCAGCGAGGATTTTCGCTTCTTCTTCGGTTACGGCATTAGGTGGCATAGGGATTGGACCCCAAAGGCCAGAAATACCTTCTTTAATGTGCAAAGCAAGTGTCTCAGATGCGCCATCAACGTCCGCATATTTAGCTGCGACTTCTTTAAGGGCTGGACCCACCATTTTGCTGTCGATGGTGTGGCAAGCAGCACATGGTTTGGTTTTGAACAGTGCTTCACCATCATTTGCTAATGCTGGTTGCGCAGCGAAAGCCACACCCAGTGCAAACATTGGAATTAAAAGTTTTTTCATAAGTATTCCTCAAGGCTTAGTAAAGGGTGAGTTTTAACTCACCCTTTTTATAGTGTACTCAGTACACGTCGTGTTGAGTATTGTTCACGTTGAATTTACCGGTCGGAGTGATCAAACGCTTGTCTTTGATCACTTTTTTCAGTTTTAAGGTCTTATCGTCAACCACTACGATGGCAGACACTTCGTCTTGTTGACTCCATACAGAGAACCAAACTTCATTACCTGCTTCGTTATACTCCGGCTGCAGTACACGTTTTACGCCACCGTCAATCTCAGCCCAGTCGGCGATAGGGAGTACTTTGTAGCCTGCAGCAAGGTTGTTGATGTCAAATACAGCCGCAGACTGGCTGATTTTTTCATCGGGGTTAAAGGTGGTATCTAGATACAGGTTGGTCGATTTTGGGTGAGTTTTGATAAACAGCGAACCACCACCTTGACCTTTCAAGGTTTGTACAACTTTCCAAGCTTGATCAGGATGTTTCTTTGGATCAGTACCAATCAGAGAAATGGTCTCATCACCTAAGTGACTGGTTGCCCATACTGGACCAAACTCAGGGTGAACAAAGTTAGCACCACGGCCTGGGTGCGGGATTTTACCCACATCAACCAACGCTGCGAGCTTACGTTCTTTCGAGTCGATTACCGCGACTTGGTTGGAGTTGTTGGCCGCCGTCATAAAGTAACGGTGTGTGCTATCCCAACCACCGTCGTGTAAGAACAGTGAGGCACCAATACTGGTCGTGGTGAGGTTATTAATGTCTTTATAGTTGACCAGCAAAATACGGCCGGTTTCTTTGACGTTGACAATAAACTCTGGGTGTTCGTGCGAAGCAATAATCGCCGCGACACGTGGTTCTGGGTGATATTCCTGGGTGCCAACGGTCATACCGCGAGTTGAAACGATTTGTAGCGGCTCAAGCGTTTCACCATCCATGATGGTGTATTGTGGCGGCCAGTAAGAACCAGCAATGGTGTATTTATCTTCGTAGCCTTTAAATTTCGAGGTTTCGACCGAACGTGCTTCGATACCCACTTTGATTTCGGCAACGATAGACGGCTCTTCCATCCAGAGGTCGATCATATCGATACGCGCATCACGACCGATTACTAGCAAGTAACGACCCGACGCTGACATCCGCGAAATATGCACCGCATAACCGGTTTCAATGGTCTTAATGATTTCTTTGGTATCGCCATCGATCAGCGCAATCTTACCGTCATCACGTAAGGTGACTGAGAAGATATTGGAGAGATTAAGTTTATTCATTTGCTTGGTTGGACGGTCTTCTGGCTTAACCATAACCTTCCAAGAGTTTTTCATTTCCGGCATACCCCACTCTGGCGGAGTCGGTGGTGTGTGCTGAATATAATTGGCCATCAAAGTGATTTGCTCTTTAGTGAGCTCACCTGATGTTCCCCAGTTCGGCATACCGCCAGGCGATCCGTAAGTAATCAAGGCCTCTAAGTAGGCTTGTCCGCGAGATTGGGTAATATCTGGCGTGAGGGGTTTACCTGTTGCACCTTTACGTAGTACTCCGTGGCAACCCGCGCAGCGTTGGAAGTAAATTTCCTTGGCCATCTCAAATTCAGAATCAGAGAGGTCAGGGGCGCCCGCCGTACGTATTGTTTTAATACTTGCAGGGTCAACAGTTGATGCGGCACCTTTGTAAGCTGCTTCAGCTTCTTCTGGATTTGCTGCGGCATGCGCTATTGAAAAACTCAATAGCGACATCGACATAGCGGCCACGATACCCGCCAGAAGTGGTTTGCCTTTTGTAGACATAGGTTAATCTCCTTTTGAATGACTTTACTCTTTTGAAACCTGTGGTTTATTTGAGCTTTAAAGCCATTCTGTTTTCAATGAGTGGCTGTTTGGCATATCCCGGGTAAACTGTGCGTGCATTCACATCCTAGACAGACAGGCTAACAATGCGCTTGACGGCAATCAAGATTCACTATTTGAGCGGTTGAGAAGGGACCTACAAGGCAGTTAACGTAGTCATAACCAAGTGAATAGGTAGGGTATAAGCGTGAATACAAGTCTTAAACAAGATGCTTTTGTCAGTTCTGATGAGCCGTTTTACCAGACCCTTGGTAATGAAGAAGTGGTCTTCCGTCATGCCTGGCAACATGGTATGCCAGTGTTGATCAAAGGCCCGACTGGCTGCGGTAAAACGCGCTTTGTGCAGCATATGGCGCACCGTTTAAACCTGCCTTTATACACCGTAGCCTGCCATGATGATTTAAGTGCCGCTGACTTGGTCGGTCGCCACTTAATCGGTTCTGAAGGCACTTGGTGGCAAGATGGTCCACTGACCCGTGCGGTACGTGAAGGCGGCATTTGCTATTTAGATGAAGTCGTTGAGGCGCGACAAGATACCGCAGTGGTTTTACACCCTTTAGCCGATGATCGCCGTGAGTTATTTTTAGAACGCACGGGTGAAGCCATTAAAGCACCCCCTGGTTTTATGTTGGTTGTGTCCTATAACCCCGGTTATCAAAATTTATTGAAAGGCATGAAACCCAGTACTCGTCAGCGTTTTGTCGCTTTGCGTTTTGATTATCCAAGTGCCGCCGAGGAGCAAAAGATCGTTGAAATTGAGGCGGGGGTGGATGCTAAGCTTGCGGCGCAAATCGTCCGTTTAGGGCAAGCGCTGCGTCGTTTAGAAAATCATGATCTTGAAGAAGTTGCTTCCACGCGTTTATTGATTTTTGCCGCACGTATGATCAAGGCCGGTATGCCGGTGCGTGAAGCCTGTTTAGCCTGTTTAGCTGAGCCGCTCAGTGATGATCCGCAAACAGTCGCAGCATTAATGGATGTCGTCGATGTCCACTTCGAGTAAGCAGCCTGAGGCTGCAGTGCTGCAGCCTGCTGCCAGTCATGCCTTACCGGGTGACTTGGCCATGTGGATTTTTATCCTGGCTGAGTTGGCCGCTTTTACGCTGTTTATTATCGCTTTCAGTGTCACACAAATGCTCTACCCTGAGATGTTTCAGGCTGGGCGCGCGCAGCTTGATCCATCGACCGGTTTTGCTATGACGGTGGGCCTCTTGTCTTCAGGCTTTTTAGCGGCCTTAGCCGTGGAGCGAGTGCGGGCTAATCGTCCGCGCCAAGCATCGCTGTTGATAGTGGCAGCGATTGCTTCGGCGATGGTCTATGTGGTGCTCAAACTCAGTGAATACACGCATCTAGCCAATGCGGGGTTTGATCTTGAATACAATATGTTTTTTACCTTGTATTGGCTGCTGACGTTGTTTCACTTCTTGCATGTGTGGTTGGGCTTGCTGGTCTTGGCTTTTTTAGCCTGGCGCTGTTTTAAGCGCGGCTATGATGCTGAGAATCGTAGCGGTATGGAGTCCGGTGTGATGTATTGGCATATGATCGACTTAGCCTGGGTGATTATCTTTCCACTCGTGTATTTACTGGGGTAGGGCGACAGCATGTCAAATACTAAAGTGTTGATTTTCTGTTGGTTAGCCTTGGTCTTTGCGACTGCAGCAACGGTGTATTTCGGTGCCAATGCGATGACTCTTGGCAGCCAAGTCGGTGCGGTACTGACGGTCGCGGTGATCAAATCAGGTTTGATTATTGATGGCTTTATGGAGCTGCGTCATACACAAACACGTTGGCGGGTCATCATGTATGGCTGGCCGCTGGCAATGAGCTTGATTATTGCCGCGACCTTGTTGATTCCCTATTTTATGGCGTCATAACCTTCGGTAGCTGTTCTGCCAGTTTATGCACATCCAAGGGCGCACGGAGAAAACCGTGTTGACGTCCATCAGGGCTGATGACAGCTAAGTTGCCACTGTGGTCGACGGTGTAGCGTGGTTTGCTGGTGTCGCCAGGAATAAAGGGAATACTGAGTGCGTTACTGAGGGTTTGGATATCGGTTAATTCACCGGTTAAACCAATAAATTCAGGGTCAAAGTATTGTAAATAGAGGTTCAGTTGCTCTGGCGTATCACGCTGTGGGTCGACGCTAACCATCAATATTTGCAAATTGCTGTTGATATCTTCGGGCAGCAACTTCTTCAGTTGGCGTAATTCTGCCAAAGTGGTTGGGCAAATATCAGGGCAAAAGGTATAACCAAAAAACACTAAACTCCATTTGCCAGTCAACGCTTGCGTACTCTGCAGAGCGCCATCAGTGCGGGCGAGTTGCAGAGCGGGCAGTTCACGGCTCTTTGGTAAAATAATAATTCCGGCCTCGCGTATGGCTTGCGAACTGTCGCTACCGGTCGTTAAATAATTGCCGACCAGTAAGCCAATTATCACCGCAAATAAAATGCCTATGATGCTTAAAATAAGCGTTCGGCCTTTACTTAAATACGACATAAAATTTCCTTCATGATAGGTAAATCTGCGTGTCACCAGCAGGAATGCTTCTATTATAGGGTGAACTTTGCCTCGCATGCTTGTGTCGAGATGACGCGCGCCCAGAGAGTTGCTTTGATTGTCTGTGTGGTTGTTAATGTTGGAGTGGTTGCTGGCACATAAATAAAGGACAAGCGGTAATATCTATTTTGCTCTGAGAGCGGTCAAGCTGTGCAGTGTTTTATTTGTAGCCTGTTACACTGTGCTACTCAAGTTAAGGAGCTCGCCATGTCTGCTCATCCGTTTGCTGCATTGACCCCAGATTTAGTTTTGGATGCGGTCGAAAGCTTAGGGTTTTTAAGTGATGCACGCGTGCTGGCGCTCAATAGCTATGAGAACCGTGTGTATCAAGTCGGTATTGAAGATAAAGCACCGCTCATTGCCAAATTTTATCGCCCAGAACGTTGGAGCGATGCGCAAATTCTTGAAGAGCATGCCTTCTCGTTTGAGTTGGCTGAATGCGATGTGCCGTTGGTTGCGCCCATGCAACATAACGGTCAGAGTTTATTTGAGCATGCTGGTTTCCGCTTTGCTCTATTTGAACGCCGCGGTGGCCGCGCGCCTGAGCCGGGTAATTTAGATCAGTTGTATCGTCTTGGGCAATTGCTGGGACGTCTTCATGCCGTGGGCGCCAGTAAGGATTTTAGCGAGCGTCCAGAGTTAAGTGTTGCCAGCTACGGACATGCTTCATTTGAGCGCTTATGCAGTGGCGAACATGTTCCAAAAAGCTTGCGACCGGCATGGGAATCGGTGGTGCGTGATTTATTAATTAAGGTCGATGCATTATTTGCCGAGCACCCCTATACCGCTATACGTGTGCACGGCGATTGCCATCCTGGTAATTTACTGTGCCGTGATGAAAGTTTTTTTATCGTTGACTTAGATGACTGCCGGATGGGACCTGCTATCCAAGATTTATGGATGATGCTGGCGGGTGACTATCAAGAACGCTTATCGCAGTTGTCAGAGTTGGTCGAAGGTTACCAAGAGTTTTATGATTTTTCGCCACGTGAACTGCCGCTGATTGAAGGCCTGCGTGCGTTACGGCTCTTGCATTACAGCGCATGGCTGGCGCAACGTTGGGATGATCCGGCGTTTCCGCAAAGCTTCCCTTGGTTTGGTACTGAACGTTACTGGGGCGAGCAGATTTTGATTTTGCGCGAGCAGCGTGCCGCTTTAGATGAGCCTTTTTTAAAGCTTTTTTAAGCGCAAGCAAGACAGTCGTAGTGTTGCAGCCTAGAATAGACTGAATTTTTAGTTAGCTGGCTAACAAATATGAGCTTTATACCTAATACACGTCGCGGTTATGTGCTCGGTCTTTTGGCCTATAGCCTCTGGGGCATGTTCCCACTTTACTTTAAAACCTTAGATGGCTCGCCTGCCGACGAGGTGATCGTTCATCGTGTGCTGTGGTCAGCGCTGTTCAGTGCGGGCCTTTTGTTAATATGGCGACATCGTGGCTGGTGGCAAGAACTGTACAGCCATCCTAAGCGCTTTATGGTTTTAGCTGTTTCAGGTGCGTTGATTGCGACAAACTGGACGCTGTATGTCTGGGCCGTGCACAACGACCAGATGGTGGAAGCCAGCTTGGGTTATTACATCAATCCATTGGTGAATGTCTTATTAGCTATGCTGTTTTTACGTGAGCGTTTACGGCGCTTGCAATGGCTAGCGGTTGCCTTGGCGGCGATTGGCGTGGGGCTGCAAGTTTGGAGCCTGGGTAAGATACCTTGGCTGTCTTTGACCTTGGCCTGCTCATTTGGCTTGTATGGATTGATTCGTAAGCAAGCACCGGTGGCGGCATTGCCGGGTTTGACCATTGAAACTTGGATGCTGGTGCCAGTAGCCTTAGCTTGGCTGTGGTTCAATCCACAAGCAGCCAGTATGCAACGTGAGTTTTTAGGCAGTGGACAGATGTTTTGGTTAGCTTTATCGGGGCCTGTGACCTTAATACCGCTGTTGCTCTTTAATGCAGCCGCGAAAAATTTGCCTTATGCATCCCTGGCTTTTTTACAGTACATCACCCCGACAGTACTCTTGCTGTTAGCTGTGCTGTTATTTAAAGAGCCCTTTGCAGCCGACTCATTTATCTTCTTTGGTTTTATTTGGACGGCTTTAGCCGTGTATAGCTGGGATGCTTTACGCGTTTTAAAACAAGGTCGTAACGCGTTACCAGAAAAGTAATCAACAGGCTTAAGCCTTTATAAAACAAAGGCTTACGCTTTCTGTCAACAAGTTATCCACAGGATGGCTGATTTGCTTTGTGTACAGTTTAAAAGGTCTGGATGTTTATTAATCAGTCGCCTGTAGGTTAGACCAGATAAGGCTTAGCGCAGAGTCTCCCCAGCTTATCCACAGCACCATGCTTGCTTAAAGTGGATAAGTTACTAATGGTTTGTGCCGTATCTGCTACAAGAGGGATTGATAGAGAATAAAAGAGCCAATCGATAGGTAGATCAGGACAAAACCATAAAAACTAAATGGGTTATCGTATTTGTAGTAGTAGTGACTGCGCAGTCCACAAGCACCGGCAATAATTTTGCCGCGCAACAATCCCCATAGAGCAACAGCAATGATAATAACTCCAAGCAGTGTCAGTAATTGTGATGGCATTATGGGCATCCATTGTTATCGCGCAGATACAGACCAATCTTGCCGCATTGTTAGGTGAGTTGTGCAAGCTGTCAATTTATTTTAGCGTCGATATGGAATGTTGATCGAGTTGTCGACGCAGTTCTACAGCCGTTGTGTTGCCGATGCTTAGGGTTATTGATTAAAAAATAGACAGCACGCTCTAAGCCACACAGGCTGTGGCCTGTGGCTAGACATGAACAGGTTATCCACAGCACCATCCCAGTACTTTGTGCACAGTTTAAAAGTGCTGTACGTTTATTGAGCAGTGCTCTGAAAGCCACGTCAGTTCTGGCTCTACGCTGAGTCTCCCCAGCTTATCCACAGCCTCATACCGCTTCTAGGTGGATAAGCTGGGGAGCTAACTGAGGCGTCGCGCAAATATTTTCGATTGATTGTGAATGGCGCAGAGTTTTGCCATGTGGATAAGATGAAGGTATGCACTGATATAAAAATATGGTTAAAAAACAAACAGTGGGCTGTAAGCCGCGTAACCTATAGCCTCTAGACATGGATGAACAGGTTATCCACAGTACCGTCCCATGACTTTGTGTACAGTTTAACCACGCTGTATGTTTATTGAGCGGATCCCTGTAAGCCCCGCCAGTTATGGATTAGCGCTGAGTCTCCCCAGCTTATCCACAGCATCATGCACGCTCTAAGTGGATAAACTAGATGGCAAGTTATCTACGGTGGATAAGCATTGATTAATAACGCTAGATTCTTATAGTTAGTGCAATGGATAAGCGGCAGAGATATACAGATAAGACTGCGTGGTTAAAAAACAATCAATAAGCTGTAGCCCTTGTAATACATAGCTTATAGGCATGGATGAACAGGTTATCCACAGCACCATCCCACGCCTTTGTGTACAGTTTAACCACGCTGTACGTTTTTTGAACAGATCCCTGTGAGCCCCGTCTACTCTGCTTTAGCGCTGAGTCTCCCCAGCTTATCCACAGCACCGTGCACGTCATAGGTGGATAAGATGCGCATGGTCAATTTTGTGCACACACTCTACAATTAGCGGCTTACTTAGATTTAGAAGCTTTCTTATGTCCTTATCATCTTGGCCGGTGCGGATTGCCATGCGTATTCAGGCTGCTAATGCTGTTTTAGGCCGGGCCTGTGCTTGGCTTACTTTATTTTTGGTATTGGGCACGGCCTGCGTGGTGGTCTTGCGTTATGCCTTTGGGATTGGCGCCACGGCGTTGCAGGAAGCGGTGATGTATGCGCATGCGCTAACTTTTATGGGTACTGCCGCTTGGGCCTTGCAACGCGAAGCGCATGTGCGTGTGGATATCTTTTATCAAAACTTTTCCGCACGAAAAAAAGCCTTAGTGGATAGCAGTGGTCATCTTTTTCTGCTGTTGCCGATGTGCTTATTTTTAGGCTGGAACAGTTGGGGCTATGTCGCTAACTCTTGGGCAATCCATGAAACCTCGGGGGAGTCAGGCGGCTTAGGTTTTATGTATTTGCAAAAGAGCATTATTTTATTATTGGTGGTGAGTCTACTGCTGCAATGTTGTGCGGATTTAGTCCTACTGATCAAGCAATTGCTGACGCCGACTGTGCTTGAGGATGTGCAACATGACTGAAGTACTGGCGATAGGTTTATTTATCACTATTTGTTTGATCTTGGTGCTGGGTTATCCCGTGGCTTTTGTCCTCGGCGGCGTATCTTTATTATTTGCCGTGCTCGGTATGTTGACCGGTGTTTTTGATCCGGTCTTTTTGCAAGCCTTGCCCAACCGCTTATTCGGCATTATGAATAACCAAACTTTGCTGGCCGTGCCGCTGTTTGTGTTTATGGGCGTGATGCTTGAGAAGTCACGAGTGGCGGAAGACTTATTGGAGTCGATGTCGCGTCTGTTTGGCACCTTGCGCGGCGGTTTGGCAATTTCGGTCTGTGTCGTCGGTGCGTTATTGGCCGCCAGTACCGGTGTGGTCGGTGCCACTGTAGTGACTTTAGGTTTGCTGGCGCTGCCAACCATGCTGCGCCGTGGTTATGATCCTGCTGTTGCCACTGGTACTTTGGCAGCGACAGGAACTCTGGGGCAGATTATTCCACCCTCGATTATTCTGGTGTTGCTCGGTGATGTGCTCTCCAGTGCCTACCAGCAAGCGCAAATACGTATGGGCGTGTTTACCCCGAAAACTGTTTCGGTTGGTGATTTATTTATCGGTGCGTTAATTCCCGGCATGTTGTTGGTGGGGATGTATATCGCCTATCTGATTTTTGTTGCGGTGACTCAGCCGAAGAAACTCCCGGCATTACCGCAAGACGCTTTAGGGCCGATCGAATGGGGACGCTTATTTAAAGCCTTGATCCCACCCTTGGTGTTAATGGGTTCGGTATTGGGCTCGATTTTAGCAGGGGTCGCCACGCCAACTGAGGCGGCTTCTTTGGGCGCAGTTGGTGCTTTAATACTGGCACTGCTTAAAGGTCAATTGACTATCGCCCGCCTGCGTGAAGTGTCCTTTGGGACTGCTGAAATCAGCGCCATGGTGTTTATGATTTTGATTGGTGCCTCGCTGTTTTCGCTGGTATTCCGTGGTTTTGGCGGCGACGTGATGATTGAGAATGTCTTTGCCCAGTTGCCAGGTGGCGTGCTCGGCGCATTCTTTTTAGTGATGCTGGTGATTTTCTTACTGGGCTTTATTCTCGACTTTATTGAAATCATCTTTGTTGTGGTGCCGATTGTGGGTCCGGTGTTGTTATCGATGGGTCTTGATCCAGTCTGGCTGGGGGTGATGATTGCTTTAAATCTGCAAACCTCGTTTTTAACTCCGCCTTTTGGTTTTTCGCTGTTCTATTTGCGTAGCGTCACGCCGGCCTCAGTGCCAACCACCACTATTTATCGTGGGGTTTTACCCTTTATTGGCATTCAGCTCACCATGCTAGTGATTGCCTATGTGTGGCCAGGCATCATTACTTGGTTGCCCCAACAAATTTATGGCGCTAACTAAGTGAGCCAAGCAGGAGCACAACAAATGCAGCAAGCAATCACTGCAATGGATTTTTCCGGTTTACCGGGCTGGCGTTTACGTTTTGGCCAAGCGCAGCTGGATATCTGTCAGCAAGGTGGGCAAATCCTCAGTTATTTTCCTGATGTCGAGCAACCGCCGCTGATTTGGCTGAGTGACTGTGCTGAGTATCAGCAAGGCCAAGGCGTACGTGGTGGTGTGCCGGTGTGTTGGCCGTGGTTTGGCGATATTCAGCGCAATCCGCAGGCGGTACAAAAGATGACCACTGCTGACGCGCCGTTTCATGGTTTGGCGCGTACTTTAGATTGGCAGTTGTTAAACAGCAGTGCGGATAGTCATAGCGTGCAATTATGTTTGCAGTTGGATGCCAGCAAGGGTTTAGCCGGCTGGCCGCATGCCGCTACGGTGCAATTGCATGTTGAGCTGGGCGAGCGCTTAACCCTCCGTTTGGATAATCACAATCTGGGCGCGCAGCCGTTGGCGATCAGTCAGGCGCTGCATACCTACTTTGCCATCAGCGATATTCACCAGGTTAAGGTGCAAGGCTTAGAGGGTTGTCCGTACTATGAAACCCTTGAGCAGTGGCAGCTGCGCGAACAAGTGGCTGCGCTAAGTTTTAGCGGGGAAACTGATCGCGTCTATCTGCAAGTACCTGAGCATCTGCAGATTGTCGATACAGGCTGGCAACGTCGCATTCATTTGCGTACGCAAGGCACATGTTCGGCGATTGTTTGGAATCCTTGGATCGCTAAAGCACACACCCTCAGTGGTTTCGCCAGCAATGCTTGGCAGCAGATGCTCTGTATTGAGAATGCCAATGTGTTGGATGATTATGTGTTACTGGCGCCGGGCGCGCAGCATAGCTTACAGCTGGAGCTGTACAGCACGGCGGATGCTTAACAGACTAAGGTCGTCGGTTTTTCCTGTCAGAATTGAACGCTTCTGTTAGGCTGGGTCATCCGTTAACGGGAGAAAACCATTGAGTTCAAATGATCACTGGATGCAGCGCGATTTAGCCGTTCTCTGGCATCCCTGCACACAAATGAAAGACCACGAAAAACTACCTTTAGTGCCAATTCGTCGTGCCGAAGGTATCTGGCTGGAAGATTTTGACGGCAACCGCTATTTAGACGCGGTGAGTTCGTGGTGGACCAATATTTTTGGCCATTGCAATCCGCGGATTAATAATCGTATTAAGCAGCAGCTGGATCAGCTTGAGCATGTGATGCTTGCCGGTTTTAGCCATGCACCGGTGATTGAGCTGTCCGAGCGCTTAGTGCAGATGACACCGTCAGGTTTAGATCGTGTGTTCTATGCCGATAATGGCTCGTCCGGTATTGAAGTGGCGCTGAAAATGAGCCATCACTACTGGCTCAATCACGATCAGCCTAACAAAAAGCGCTTTGCCACCATTACCAATGGTTACCACGGTGAAACCTTAGCGACCTTAGCGGTCGGTGATGTGGCCTTGTTCACCGAAACCTATAAAGCCTTGCTGATGGACTGCATTAAAGTCCCCAGTCCAGATTGCTACCACCGTCCGGAAGGGGTGAGTTGGGAAGCGCATTCACGGGTGATGTTTGAGCACATGCGCCAGACCCTTGCCGAGCATCACCACGAGCTGGCGGCAGTGATTCTCGAACCGTTAGTGCAAGGTGCTGGCGGCATGCGCATGTACCATCCCATTTATTTGACCTTGCTGCGTGAAGCCTGTGATGAATACGGCGTGCATTTGATTGTCGATGAAATTGCCATGGGTTTTGGTCGCACCGGTACCATGTTTGCGTGTGAGCAGGCCAATATCACCCCAGACTTTATGATTCTGTCAAAGGCCTTAACCGGCGGTTATTTGCCGATGGCGGCGATCATGACCACTGATCAGGTGTATCAGGCGTTTTATGATGAATACGACACTATGCGCGCGTTTTTGCATTCGCATACCTACACTGGTAATCCTTTAGCGTGCGCTGCGGCGTTGGCGACTTTGGATATCTTTGCTGAAGATAATGTCATTGAGAAAAACCAAGTCTTAGCTCAGCATATGGGCGAGGCCACAAAGCACCTCAAAGAGCATAAACATGTGGCTGAAGTGCGTCAAACTGGCATGATCTTAGCCATCGAAATGGTCAAAGATAAGGACACCAAAGAGCCCTTTGCCTGGCAAGAACGCCGCGGTCTTAAGGTGTTTGAGCATGCCATGGCCAAAGGTGCTTTGCTGCGTCCTTTGGGTAATGTGGTGTACTTTATTCCGCCCTATGTGATCACTCCAGAGCAAATCCATTGGTTGGCTGAAGTGGCGACCGAAGGTATTGATCTCGCTACGCGCGATTAACGGCTAGACGCTCTGTAGAAAACCACGCACCATAGCGTGGTTTTTTATCGTCGGAGTTTAAAAATGTCGCTACCGCGTTTTTTTGTTGCTGCGCCATTGGCGTTGGGTCTGCATGATTTGCCAGAAGCGCAAGCGCACTATCTCAGCCGCGTGCTGCGCTTAACGGTGGGTGCTGCTGTGCAACTGTTTGATGGTAGCGGTCAAGAATATATTGGCGAGCTGACCAACGTGACTAAGAAAGCCGTGCAGGTGGACTTGCGCGAGAGCCTTACCGGGCTGCCAGAATCTTCGCTACATATTCATCTCGGCCAAGGCTTATCGCGTGGCGAACGCATGGATTGGGCCATTCAAAAAGCTACTGAGTTGGGTGTGGCGGAGATTACGCCGCTCTTCACAGAGCGCTGTGAGGTGCGCCTCAACGATGAGCGCATGCAGAAACGACTAGAGCACTGGCAACAAATTGCAATCAGCGCCTGTGAACAGTGTGGGCGCTCTACAGTGCCGGTCATTCATCCACCACAGTCAGTTAAAGAGTGGCAAACCAATGTGCAGGCGGATTTGAAATTAGTCCTGCACCCAATCGCGCAGCCATTAACTGAGCATACTGCGCCGAGGACCTTAGCTATTTTAATTGGCCCTGAAGGTGGGCTGACTGAAGATGAAGTGACGCAAGCAGGGCAGCATAACTTTCAACCTGCACGTTTAGGCCCACGGGTGTTGCGCACGGAAACCGCTCCGGTGGTGGCACTCAGTGTGGCGCAGCAGTTATGGGGTGATTTTTAAGCCGTGTCATAGTGTTAACCTGGTGCTGAAGCGCTGTATTGTGCTGGTTGCTAGCAAAGTATCTTGCTGGTCAGGCAAGCACTACAGCACCCGTCGCTAAAAGATCTTGAGGGTGATTAGCACACACCCATCTCCAGCTGTAATACCGCCAGACCTGCTTTCGACCAGCCCCACCAGGCGCCGGCGAGTAGTGCCAGCAAGATTAAGGTTGCGACAGTCATATACAGATGTTTTTTCGACATGCTGGTACTCCTGCTAGTTGCTTGTTTGCACCTTAGTGAAGGCGACAAAACGCTCACGAATTGGCAAGTTAAGTAGCGCAGCTATCACGCTTAAGATAATCGACAGTTGCCAGACTAACGAGTAACTGCCAGTTTGGTCATAGGCTAAACCACCCAGCCAGCCGCCTAAAAATGATCCCACTTGGTGGAATAAAAAGACGATACCCGCCAACATCGATAAATGGCGTACGCCAAACATAGTAGCAATGGTGCCATTGGTTAAGGGGACTGTGGATAACCAGAGCAAGCCCATCGCTACCGCAAAAGCATAGGCTGAGAACTCACTGAGTGGTAAATAAAAGAACAAAGTAATGGCAATCGCACGTAAAAAGTATAAAGCCGCCAGTAAGTGCGGTTTTGAATAACGTCCGCCAAGCCAGCCTGCGCACCAAGTACCGACAATATTAAATAAACCTACCAAGGCTAACACCGTGGTGCCAGCCTGTGCTGGTAGATGCTGGTCGACCAAGTAGGCTGGGATATGGATACCAATAAATACCACCTGAAAGCCGCAAACAAAGAAGCCTAACGACAACAACCAGAAGTCGGTATGTCCAGCCACCTGTTTTAATACGCTGCGCAGTGGCAGCTTGTCACTGTCATCGGTTGGCGTGGCAAGGTCTTCCTTGAGCATGCGTGATAAGGGCAGTAATAGAGCAATAAGTCCGGCACAGACCAATAAGGTTGACGACCAGCCCAACCATTCCAGTAAACCTAAGGTGCCAGGTAACATAACAAACTGACCAAAGGAGCCGGCAGCGCTGGCCATGCCCATGGCCATACTGCGTTTTTCTGGCGCAACTGAACGTCCTACTGCTGAGAGTAGTACGGCAAAGGAGGTACCGGACAAGCCAAAACCAATCAATAAACCCGCACTTAAAATCAATGCTGAAGGCGTGCTGGCATAGGCCATTAACACCAAGCCCAGCATATACGCGAGGGCGCTGAAAAATACCGTGCGCTTAACCCCGTAGCGATCGGCAAAGGCGCCGACAAAAGGCTGTAGTATGCCCCAAATTAGGTTCTGAATCGCAATGGCAAAAGCAAAAATTTCACGGCCCCAACCAAACTCAGTGCTCATGGGTTGTAAAAATAAACCGAAGGCGTGACGAATACCTAATGACAGCGCGAGTACAATTGAGCTACCAATCATTAATAACAGGGCATTGCGCGCAGTACTGCTCATCACGACTCGATTTGGATTTATAAAAGCTGCTTAGCATAAACGACAGGCTGGCAATCTATAAAGGATTAAGTGCTGCAACCGCTGAATCATCATAGGTAGCCGATACGCGATGAACTCGGCTGAAAATCAATAAATAACAGCGCAGATTGCACCCTTTCAAAGAGTCAATGCACTAGACTAGCGTCCATTCTTTTATCTTCTTTATTCTTACCTTGATCCCTGAGAGGTTGTCTGTGACTGCTGTCTTGTACAATATTTTATCGTCAGTGCTACCTATTTTATTGTTTTTAGTAGGCGGCTATGGATTAGGAAAAGTACTGCCAAAATTTATCGTGCACAGCGCAGTCAAACGTATCACACCCGTGGTATGGATTATTTTGTTTGTGATTGGTTTGGAGTCGGGTGAGGCGTTTAGCTCGCTGGCATCAGGACTGAATATTCTTAAACATGCAGCGGTGTATGCTTTTACCATCAGCGCGGTAGTGTTTGCGCTGATCATGCCATTTAACCGTAAGCGCTCTGCAGAAGATGTTGAGCCTAACTCGTGGGCGGCACTCTGGCATCCGCTTAAAGAGTGTTTAATAGCTTTTAGCTTAGTGTTGTTGGGTGCGTTTTTTTACCGTTTACACTGGCATGAAAACCAGCTCGGTGAGGTGCTGTTTAATATTTCCTACTGGCTGTATGTGCTGCTGCTATTGATAGGCTTAGATTTGGCGCAAGTCTCAATCAGTCGCTCTTGGTTGGCGCCTCGCGTTCTGCTGATTCCCTGCTTAGTGATGATTGGTTCAATGCTGGCTGGGGTACTTATTAGTCTAATAACCGGCGAGCAACTGGCGGTCGCTCTGGCATTGAGCACAGGTTTTGGCTGGTTTAGTTTGTCCGGTGCCTTGGCTGGACAATATTTAGGCGATGCTTACGGTAGCGTGGCATTACTGAATGACTTGATGCGCGAGCTGATTGGCTTAACTGTGGTGTTTTTATTAGGCAGTAAATATGCCAATAGCAGCATCGGTGTTTGTGCGGCAACGGCGATGGATACTACGTTACCCTTTGTGCGCAAAGCCTGTAATTACGAGTATGTGCCTACGGCAATCATTAGTGGTTTAATTCTCACGATTGCCGCGCCATTCTTTATGTTGTTCTTTTTAAGTTTGGCGGGTGTTTAAGCGATGGCTTGTGTTTAGTTTTCATGGCGTATTTCACATGGTGAAAACTAAGTACGCAGGTTAGTACTGCTAGCCAACAACTCAGTAAAGGCCTCTCTCGGCATCGGGCGACCAAACCAATAACCTTGTCCTAGAGGGCAGTTTTGCTGCTGCAAAAAGTTCATTTGCTCCTCGGTTTCTATACCTTCGGCTTGTACTTCAAGACCAAGACTGTTGCCGAGCGCGATAACTGCACGAACAATAGCAATATCTTCGAGGTCTAGGGGTAAGTTACGGGTAAAGCTCTGATCAATTTTCAGCTTATGTACCGGCAAAGACTTTAAGCGCGCTAACGATGAGTAGCCGGTACCGAAGTCATCAATGGCTAAATGCACACCCAACACGCGTAACTCCTGCAGAATTTTATCAGCGCTGTCTGGGTCTTCCATCACCGCGCTTTCGGTGACTTCCAGCTCTAAATGCTGTGCGGCAATATTAGCCTTTTGCAAAGCGTTAGCCACTGTTGCTGCCAGCAGCGGGTTGGATAAGGAGCGGCTTGAAAGGTTGACTGCGACAAACTGCATCTCAGTCCCAGCATCGAGCCATTGACGCATTTGTTGGCAGGCATGTTGCAGTACCCATTCATCAATAAAGCTAATGAGGCCATTTTCTTCAGCAATCGGAATAAAATCATTCGGCGCTATTAAGCCGCGCTGAGGGTGGTTCCAGCGTACCAAGGCTTCGCAGCCGACTAACTTTTGTTCAGGCATTGCATAGACGGGCTGGTAGTAGACTTGCAGTCCATCGTTTTCTAAGGCATGGCGTAATTCGCTGGCAATACGAATGCGTTGTAGCGCTTGTTCGGTCAACTCACTGGAATAAAAAGCAAAAGTGTCGCGGCCACTGGCTTTGGCTTTGCTTAATGCTGAGTCGGCATTGCGCATGATTTCTTCAACAGTGTTGCCCGCTCTTGGGAACATGCAGATGCCAACGCTGGCACTTATAAAAAGCTTATTGTTATCCAAAATAAATGGTTCTTTGCTGATCTTGGTAATTTTTTGTGCCAGCAACGCAGCTTCAGCAGGTGTGGTAACTGTTTCACTGATGAGCACAAACTCATCGCCACCCACTCTGAATAAGGTGCAGTTTTTACTGATATGTTTAGATATACGCTGAGCCACTGCTTGTAACAATTGATCGCCGAGGCTATGTCCTAAGCTTTCGTTGATATTTTTAAAATGGTCTAAATCGATTAAGAACAGGGTACTGTTTTTTTGCAACTCTATAGCGGTTTGTAACGCTGCTTTTAAACGTTCGTACAAGTGTGAACGGTTTGGCAAGCCGGTTAGCGGATCATAGAGTGATAGATAGTTGAGCTCCGACTGGGAGTCTTTAAGAACCGAAATATCTGAGAAGATCGCGACGTTATGCGAAATAAAACCGTTTTCATCACGAATCAATCGAATAGTTTGGTATTGAGGCAGGATCTCACCGCTTTTACGACGGTTCCAAATTTCGCCACTCCATTCATTAGTGGTTTCTAAGGTTGTCCATAAGGACTTATAAAATTCTGGTGTATGACGGCCAGACTGAAACATCCGTGGCGTTTGCCCAATGACATCTTCGGCGCTGTAGCCAGTAATATGGCTGAAAGCTGGATTGATATGGACAATGGTATTGGTGTTGTCAGTGATCAAGACCCCTTCATGGGTGCTTTCAAAGACCGCATTGGCTTGTTTTAAGCGTTCCTCTGCACCACGTTGTTGGGTGATGTCTTGAGCAATACCAATAAAGCGTACCGGCACACCTTGGGCGTTTTTAATCAAGCGGCCACGTGAGCGTATCCAGCGATGGCTGTTGTCTTTATGCAGCATGCGGTAAGTGCTGTCATAGTTGCCGTCGCCCTCAGCGATAAAACGCATGACGTTACGATAAATACGTTCGCGTTCTTCTGGAATTAAACGACTTTGCCAGGCCTGCTGGTTGGCCCCAAATTCTTTTTGGCTGTAACCGAGGTTGGCGCAGTAAGCCACTGAAAAGAACACCTCTTGTTGCTCGTTGAGACTCCAGTCCCACAAGGCTTCTTGAGAGGCGTCT
>Ga0172382_10005608_pt1 | contig 18648 bp, 25 predicted proteins | sample Leawel138RmetaG_FD_122245 | JGI IMG/M metagenome (GOLD analysis project Ga0172382, IMG submission 122245) | Leachate microbial communities from a municipal landfill in Southern Ontario, Canada - Leachate well 138R metaG | ecosystem: Engineered > Solid waste > Landfill > Unclassified | place...
TGACCTCTAAGAGAACAATCCTGCTTTCGGCCACAAGTAGCGGCAAGTCTCTACAAATCTACTGCATTATCAGATACTTGACAGAGTTTTTCGCAGGATTTAACGTAATGCTTATCGTCCCTTCTAAGGGGCTTGTCGAGCAAATGTACTCCGACTTTACACAGTATAGCATGCGCGACACATGGAAAGTGAGTGATCATGTACAAAAAGTTTCTGGAGACTACGATAAGACACTAGTCAAACCCATTGTTGTCACCACATGGCAGTCACAACAAAAAGAATCAGCAGCACACTTCAACAAGTTCAGAGCAATCATTGTAGACGAGGCCCATGAGGCCGCAGCTACCAGTCTGACTCGAATCATGGAACTTGCGAATCAGGTTGTATTCAAGATCGGAGCAACGGGTACGCTACGGGACTGCAAGATGAATCTTCTTGCTCTTACTGGATTGTTTGGAGTGCCGTACACGGTCGTGACGACACGAGACATGATTGACATGGGGGCAGCTTCGGAACTGAAGATAAAGTGTCTAGTTCTTGATCACCCAGAGGAAGTCAAGAAAACCTTCAAAAAAATGATGGCTGAGAAGACTTTTGACTACCAGACAGAAATCGATTACATTGTCACTAATGATGCTAGAAACAATTTTATTGCAAACTTAGCTACCGATCTAAAGGGAAACACACTAATACTTTTCAATCTAGTAGAGAAGCAAGGAAAGACAATTAAATCAATCCTTGAATCCAAAACAGAAAAGAACATCTACTACATTGATGGCAATGTGTCTGCCACAAAAAGAGAAGAGTACAGGCAGCAAATTGTGAGTAGCGAGACTGACTGCATATTGCTTGCATCATACGGCACAACTTCCAGAGGATATTCTGTTTCTAACATTGACAACATCATTTTTGCTTCACCAACCAAGTCAAAGGTCAGAAACCTCCAGTCAATCGGTAGAGGCTTGCGTCTGGCAGAAGGAAAGAGCTTTTGCACTCTATATGACATTGCTGATGACTTTACGATAAAGTCAGCAAAAACAGGAAAGACATCAAAGATAAATTTTACTTTGAAGCACTTTCTTGATAGACTTACGTTATATACCCAAGAGCAATTCAACTACAAGACAATAAGGATACCTATGAAATGATCGACGTTAAACTAAGCATTTTGAAATTGTCTACTGGCGAGACAATCATCGGCGAAGTATTAAAGAATTATCAGAGCGACCAATCATACTACATTCTGGATTACCCCTTTACGATAACCCAGAATCCCGCCGTAAATTCGAGTGGTGGATACAGCGAAATGATTTTGATGTTTCCCTTTCTATATAAGTTCTGTGACACAGGAACGGTGCTCATCAAGAAAGAGTTTGTGGTAAGCGAGCCAACTCCCGCGAACGAAACATTCACCAAGCTTTACAAGATTAATTTCATCAAACAGACTCTGCATGATGTTCGACAAAGCGATACGATTGAAGAACTATACACAGAGATTTACAAACAAGACACACGAGCATTGCATTGATTATGACAGAAGAAATTGAAGAACTAGACCCCGAAATTAAGACAAATCACTATGTCGATAGCAAGCTGTTTAAAGAGGCGATGATCAAGCAGGTAGAGCTTTACAAGAACAGCGAAGAGAAGCCACAAGTTACTGACTACATCGCAAAGTGTTTTCTGGACATTTCAACCCATCTGGCTTATCGCAGAAACTTTTCTGGTTATTCCTACAAAGAAGAGATGATCATGGACGGAGTAGAAGTTTGTCTTCGTTACTGGCACAACTACAATCCAGAAAAAGGCCCGCCGTTCGCATACTTCAACCGACTATGTTGGCAGGCTTTTGTTAATAGAATCAAGAAAGAAAAGCACGAGCAGAAAATCAAGGGCCGATTGATTCTAGAATATAGCGTAGACTCTTTGTTTGAGGATTCTGATGATATGGAATCAGACATTAACAACCACGTAATCGAATACATCAAAGAGAACAGCTTTATTGACATGACCGAAGAGCCGGTTAGGAAGAAGCGAGAAGTTCCGTATGTTCGTTCTGGTGTAGAGATTTTTATGGCAGAGGAATCAGATGAGTCGTAAGATTTGCCTACTAGGCGACTTGCACATCGGAGCAAGAAAGAGTTCCCAAAACTTTATGAACCTTCAAGAAAGGTTCTTTTCTTTTCTGTTTTCGGAATTGGAAGCTAGAGATATTGACACCATCATTCAACTTGGTGATGTCTTCGACTCTCACGCCACAGTGAATCTTGTATCTCTTAACTTCTTTAAGAAAAAATTCGCTGACGAACTAGTGAAGCGAAAGATTACGATGGTCGCCCTAGTTGGCAACCACGACATTGCTTTCAAGAAGACCCTATCCGTTAATGCGATAGACCAGACGCTGCGTTCATACAAGCCATCCATTCTGGCTGTTTCCAAGCCGACACAAATCAAAATAAAAGAATCTGAGATTCTTTTCGTTCCTTGGATTTGCGAAGAAAACGAGAATCAGGTTGCTTCTGCTGTAGAATTGACCAGCGCGAAATATTGCGTTGGTCACTTCGAATTTAAAGACTTCTATATGTACAAAGGATTAAAAAATGAAAATGGACGCGATGCTTCTCAATATTCTAAGTTTGACCACGTATTTTCGGGACACTACCATCATCGGAATCAGCATGGCAACATTACATACACAGGCACTCCTTATGAGCTTACTTGGAGCGACGTAAACGATCCCAAAGGCTTTACAGTGTTGGACCTAGACTCGGGTATTGCCGAGTTCGTAGAAAGCCCACACACAATGTTTAAAAAGGTCTACGCTGCTTCTGAGAGTGATGTCGATGACCTACTACAAGACAAGTCCTTCGAAAATCATTATGTGAAGCTGTACGTTTCTTGTGAAACTATAGACAAGAAAATTTCTGAGAAGCTGAAGACTCACATTGAATCCTGTGGGTGTTACGATCTTGAAGTGATCGATGTTAGGGAGACAATTCTGACCGACGCTGGAGAAGAGTTGGATTTGGAAACAGTCGAACTAAAGGACAGCAAATCTATCCTAGACCTGCACATCGAGAAGCTTGAAACAAATGTTGACAAGGTTCCTCTAAAACAACTAATGTATTCCCTTTACACAGAGGCTATTGACAAAGAGGAATTTTGATGGCTAGAGTTAATTTTAAAACTGTTTCGGTTAGAAACTTTTTCAGCTATGGCAATGTGCCAACTGTACTTGAGCTTGACAAGGCACAGTACACTCTTGTTTCGGGCAAGAACGGCAGCGGCAAGTCAACCATGCTGCTAGACGGACTTTCGTTCGCACTGTACAACAAGCCTTACAAGAAGGTTAACAAGTCGGGTGTGATCAACTCCATCAACCGCAAAAATTGTGTGGTTGAAGTGGAGTTTTTCGTTGGGACAAGACAGTACAAAGTTATCCGTGGAATGAAGCCGTCCGTGTTCGAGTTGTACTGTGACGGTGAGTTGATGAACCAGCCGACAGATAGTAGAGATTATCAAAAGATTCTCGAAGAGCAAATCCTAAGAATGACACACAAGACATTTTGTCAAGTCGTTATTCTGGGGACTGCCAACTATGTGCCATTCATGCAACTAACCCCTGCTCATAGAAGAGAAGTTGTTGACGATCTTCTAGATGCAGAAGTTTACACGACAATGGCTGAGATTTTGAAGGATAGAATCAAAGAGCGGACCACCAAACAAAACAAGTTGCAGTCCCAGAAGGAAGAGGCAGAGTCTAAGATTGAGATGCTTGAGTCTATCTTGAAAAAGATTCGAGAAGACAACACCGCGCAGATCGAAGGAATTCGCAAAGAGATTCAAACCAACAACGAGTCACTGGAAGACAAAAGAAATTCTCTTCACGCCCTCGAAGAACAATCTAAGAAACTGGAATCCAAGCTAGAGAAGTTTGGGGATGTCTCAACAAAACTTACGAAGTACAAGACCTTCTACAGTCAGATAACAACCAAGAAGAACACCCTCTACACCCAAAAGAATTGGTACACAGATACAACGGACTGCCCGACCTGTAAACAGAAGATTTTTGAAGAGACTAAGGAATCTATGGTCGGACAGATTGAGGCGAGCATTTCTGAAATAGAAACCGGCATCAACGACCTAACAGAAAAAATTACTTTGCTTACGGAAGCTTCTGAAAAAAGGAATGCTGTTAAGGACAAGCTGATAGAGTGTGAGCGTCTGAAGTCAGATTTAAAGTCTGAGATTATAAACACAACAAACCTGAACAATAGACTAGAAAAGCAGATCGCCTCTCTAAGCTCTGTAACAGAAAATGAGGAAGACATCAAGTACAAACTTAGGCAACTTTCTGAATCTGTAGCTGAGTTCGAAAAGTCCTTGACTGAGTGTGAAGAAGAAGGTAGAATTCAAACCTTAGCCTCAACAATGCTTAAAGATGGTGGGATCAAAACAAACATCATCAAACAGTATATACCTGTGTTCAACCATCTGATCAACAAGTATCTTGATGCCCTCGGGTTGTTTGTTTCTTTTGAGCTTGACGAGAACTTCAACGAGAGTGTAAAATCTAGGCATCGCGACGAATTCACCTACGAGAACTTCTCAGAAGGGCAGAAGTCTAGAATCAACTTGGCAATCTTGTTTGCTTGGAGAGAGGTTGCAGCACTTAAGAACTCTGCCGCAGCCAATATTCTTGTGTTAGACGAAGTGTTGGATTCTTCTATGGACTTCGAAGGAACAGAGAGTTTGACAAACCTCTTGACACAGGAACTAAAGGAAGGTAGAATATTCGTCATCAGTCACGCAAACCAAGACACCTTCGAACACATTTTCGATAGGAAACTTGAAGTAAAGCTAGTAAACGGCTATTCTGAAATCATCGAGAGCTAAAAATGGAAACGATCACCGCTTGGCAATTCCTCAAAGAACTTCACAGTGTCATGCACTTTCAAAGCAGAGAAGGTGCCAAGCGCGGTCGAGCATCATCCAGCGAATTGAAGCGTTGGATTCAAAACAAAGCGTTCATCATTAACGGGGAGTCTGTTACTCCAGACGAGCTAATTGATTTCCCGATCATTTCTGTTGTGTTGTTCCCCAAAAACAAAGTCACTATCTGGTAAAGGAAAATTAAGGTGGAAAAGGAAATTCTTCGTGGCAAGTTCGAACGCAAAAAGGTCCGTCATGGTGTTCATCACACCAAGGTCGAAGAGCGTTCTTCCAAGAAGCAACTTCGTAACGAAGAGGCTGAGCGCATGTCGCAATGGGAGCTTGAAGATTATTTGTACGAAGATGAATACGAGGGTTGGGATGGTTAAACTTTAAAAAGGAATATTATGTTCAGTATTATCAACGAAGCATTACTAAAGGGCGGTCAGCCAGTAGACGACGCCTTTTATCTGTTGATGGATGACATCGATCAAGAATCTTGTCGAGATGTTGTAAGTTGGATTCTGTCGAACAACTATGCAGAAAAGCCACCAGAGATTCTTAATCTCTTGATCTGCACTCCCGGTGGAAATCTTTCTTCAGCATTTGCAGTTGTGGATGTTATGCGTGGCAGTCACATCCCAGTTCGAACAATCGGACTAGGAGAAATCTCTTCTGCTGGCCTATTGATTTTCATGTCAGGCGAAAAGGGAGAGCGAATCCTAACTCCAAACACCTCTGTCATGAGTCACCAATTTGCTTGGGCAAACCACGGCAAATACCACGAGCTTATGGCTACCGTGAAGGAATACAATCACATTCAAGAACGGCTTCTAAACCACTACGAAAAGTGCACCAAGCTAAAACGCAAAGATATTGTTGAGAAGCTTCTTATTCCATCTGACGTTTGGCTAAGCCCAGAACAAGCAGTAAAGTATGGTATTGCAGATCGCGTAAAGGAACTAAAATGAAATTTTCTGTGTGGGACTTTTCAAATAAAAAGGAAGACTGGATTGGAATCTTTCTATACTGTTTGCTGGTTCCATTCGTGGTAGTTATTGGATCGGTAATGTTCGCCGCTACGCTTTTTTGTGTGGCGGTCTATATTGCCATGGAGTTTGCCTATAAGGCATTCAAGTATTTTGTTGACGATGTAAAAGGAAATTGATAATATGGCAAAGAAGCAAGCAAAGAAGGTCGAAGAGAAGCAAGTTCAACAAACCCGCAAGCGCGGCGAAAAGGGGTATGTGATGTCTCAGAGCCTAAAGGTTATGAGCACAACCATGGGAATCTCAAAGACTGTCCGTCGAATGTTTATGGAGGCAGAGATTCACGCAAACACTGTTTCTCGAAATCTTGGCAAGTCCGCGCGAGCGGAGATGCAGGCAGAGAATGCCTAATCAAAATTACTCTAGGCTTTATGACGCAGTTACGGCTGCGTCAATTACTGCCAAGGGTCAAGAGTATGTCAGACTACTAAACGAAGCCTTGCTAATATCAGATCACCTCAAAGAGCAACTTGATGATATTGATAAATTATTGGATAATGCAGCTATGACTACAGAAAATTTAATCACAACACACGAAGAGCTAAAGTCTAAAGTCCTAGAAGCTTTGCATTCTGGAGAAGTGCTCATAGAATTCGAAAAGGCTGACGGAAGCATTCGAAAGCTTCGCGGAACTCTAGACCTTGACAATCTGATTAGTGAAGAGTATCATCCCAAGAACGAAGTCGAACGAAAGAAAAACCCAGATGTTCAGAATGTTTTTGACCTCGACAAGAAAGAATGGCGTTCTTTCCGTTGGGACAAGTTACGTGCGTTTAATGGCGCGCGTTTAGATGTAATTTTAGGAAACATGGATGTAATTTTAGGAAACAAAGACATTGACTATTGATTTGCGTTGATGTACAATACGTAAAATACTTTGAGATAGGCAAAATGTATATTTTATCAAGAACCGTTTCAGGTGGGCTTGCCCCTTGGTACAAGTCTTTTGGTAGTCTTAATCAAGTGAAGGTCTTTCTTTCAACGACAAAGATGATTAAGGCCAATCTGATTTTGGTAGAGATTCCATCTTATAAGGAAATTAGTCTTGACGAACTCGAAAAAGCTGTATAAACTGTTTGGTAGGATCAAGAAAACAGGAATCACCGAAAGCATCTACGTCATCGCAGAATCTGTAGATGAAGCAGCCGAAGAAGCAAAAAAGTTTGCAGACTTGGTTGAAGGTGTGGTAGAATACGATTCTCTAGGTAAAGACTGGAACTAGTCTAATGGGCCGGTAGCTTAGCGGTGAAAGCGGCATACTCATAATATGTTGATCGGGGGTTCAAATCCCTCCCGGCCCACCACAAATAATTGCTGTAGCTCAGTTGGTAGAGCAGACCTCCCTCAAGGTGAAGGACCAAAATGCCGGGAATAAAGGTTAGGCCGTTGGTTCGAGTCCAACCAGAAATTAAAATTTAGGATGCCTACTGCAAAATACTTGTAACCATAAACTACAAACAATGCGCATCCTGTTAGCAAGGGTCAGTTCAGCAAACTTTAACTATTTTTGACATAGCCCAAAGTTGACCCTGTAAAGAATTGGAGAGATAATGTCAGAGGTATACTCAAAGGTTTACATCGCAGTATTAGAAGAAGTCGATGACTTTATGGTGCCAACTCTAGTTGCGCACTCAATGCTCGGAGCACATCTGGAGTTCTCTGGAGATAGTGTTTACGATAGCTGGTTAGAGAATTCTTTCCGAAAGGTTGTCTTGCGAGTAAACGAAAAAGAGTTCGAGAAGATAAAGACCCTTCCTAACTTCAAAGTTTATCTTGGACACGAGAATACCCAACTCGAAGCTCGAAAGTCCTGTGCTGTTGTAAGCCCAGTTTCAAGTAAAGACGTTCCGAATGTTTTGAAGTACGCTAAGCTTTGGAAGCCTTCGGCATAGATTTGAATATTAAAAAGGATTTGTCATGGAACCTGTATTGATTGGCAGCAGAGCACTTGCGTTCTGGGTCGACGACTTTCCTGTAAAGGCAGATGCTGATTGGGACGTGATTTCCGACTCACCAATCGAAGGAACTGAGTGGCACGACCCTGAGTTTCTAAACAATCGGGCCATGGCAGAAGAGTTTCGTTCTTTTGGTCGTGTGAAACTTCCTGATGGGGGCGAAGCTTATGTTATGTCTCTTTGTGGGCTTGCCCTCATAAAGAGAAGCCATCTTTGGAGAGACTTAAGTTTCCAGAAACATATTACCCACTATCACAAGTATCTGAAGTGTCATCTCTATTCAAAAGATGACCAGCCTTTCCTTGAAGAGAGGATTCGTCTGACAAAAGAAGCGTTCCCACAAGGCAACCCAAATCTCAATCAGATGAACGTTGACTTCTTTACGGATGCTGTCACCAAAAAGTACGATCATGATTGGCTGCACGAGTTGTATGCTTTTTATGAAAAGCCATTGTATACCCGAATGCAAGTTAACCCAGATCGTGCTTGGTGTGATGTAGAAAAGTGGAATCAGTTTTCATTTCTTGATAAAGTGAGGGCTGTTGCAGAAGAGGCATATGTCATTGCCACCGAAAGGTTTTTGGTTCCTAATAACTGGAACTATAGCCCGAAGAGAGCGTACATCAAGTCTGTTGACAAGATTTGCACCACACTTTGTTCTGGGTGGTTCAGAGACTTTGCAATTGACTATTACCCTCATGTAATTGGGTTGTTTGATGAACAAAAGATTAAAGACGTTGTAAACCTTATTATTTCACTTCCAGAATCAGAACGGAGATATTTTAAATCATGAGCAAAAAAGAAAAGACCCCAAAGCAACTTCTTAAGCAGGCCGTGGCATGCGCACTACGTGAAGCTGATTCCGAAATCATTCAAGAGTTTTTCGGTTCCGAAATTTCAGTCACACCAAGCGAGTATGCTCTCGAAAACCGAGAGCATTACCAATATTACTTCGATTTCCTAGATGGACTAGAGAAGGATGGCATCAGCTTCGAGTATGAGGGTAATCATGGCGGAGAAGGGCAGGGCGACGAATACTGGTCTGTTTATTCATTCACTAATGGAACAGAAGTAGTGTATGTAAAGTTTGATGGGTGGTATGCTTCATATAATGGCGCAGAATACGACGAGTGGTATTTCGTAGAACCTGAACAAAAGACGATTACTGTTTTCGAAAGAGTTTGACAGTAACAACTAAATAAGATACAATGTTGTCAGAGTTAGCACTTACCTATAGCACTGGTCGTTAACTCTTTAAGAAGCTTGCGAGTGCCTGTGGAGCTATAGGCGAAGCAAAACCACAAACAAGCAGATCGAGGTGGAGAGCCTTGACAAACAGGTGAAAGTCCTGTAGAATTATAGAGATTTCGTTTCCGTGCCCTCCGCGTGATGTGTAGGCACGCTGTATTATGGTAAGCAGAGATTCTTTAGTCACATTAGAAAGCTGTAAAATTAGTTTGTCAATGTGGCTTCGGAGTGGTGAATGCGCAGGCTGATGCGCCGAAACAGGAAACCGCCGTGTCGTGTCCTGCCGAGCAGCAAATGCGCTCGTTGATCGAGTCACGGAAGCCTGAGATCAGCACAGGCCACCACAAAAATAAAAGTAGTTGACAGTGTTGAGTTCTTGCGATATAATCTTCACATACTAAGTCAACTGAGGTGTGCGATGAACAAAACTAATGAACTCGTAAAGCTGGTGAATTCTGGTAGCCACAAGATTGATGGATATACTGTATATCGAAAGATTGCTAGTGGCGAGTGGATTCGTAGCTCTGTGTGGCGGAAGGACGTTGTTCTTCGAGCATCGGTTGAACTGATGAAGATTTGTTAAAATTGTGGTTGACAAGCAACAACTAATCAACTATAATATAGTTTCAGTTGCGGGTTCACGAGGTGTGACGCTGGCCTCATAAGCCAGTTGGGAGAAAGTTCGACTCTTTCGCCCGCAACCAAGCTTCTGAAGCCAAGAACTTCTTGGATGCAATACAAAGCAGTACAGATTTCACCCTAGGTGGCGGAATTGGTAGACGCAGCGGATTCAAAATCCGCCGTCGAAAGACGTGCCGGTTCGACTCCGGCCCTAGGGACCACCTAATTTGGGGGCATAGCTCAGCGGTAGAGCAATCGGCTTTTAACCGATAGGCCGAAGGTTCGAATCCTTCTGCCCCCACCAGATTAACGAAGGATGATTGCGGCAACTAAATAAAATACGGCCAGAGGTTTTCGATTTTTCCTCATTAATCCAAAAGTAGATAGTCATCCTGACAAATTTGTCAACCATATTATGAAAAGGCATTGGGAATTTTCTAGACACTACGCCGAGAGAGCTTTGTTGAGGATAGATTCCCCCAAAGAATTCTCACGATCTTTGGCAAATAGATTGAACAATGAAGTATTGCAGTTGGTGTTTGAATGCCACCTAAACGGAAACGTCGGTAGACGCTTATACCATGAAGGAATGCGAATAGGATACACATGGGACGAAAATAAGCGTGCGATTGTTATTCAAACAGTTTACTAGTTTTGCTCCTGTCGTCTAGCGGTTAGGACACCTCACTTTCTATGAGGGAACTGGGGTTCGATTCCCCACAGGAGTACCAGAATAAGAGTTTCAAGACTCTGGGTGTAGCTCAGTTGGTAGAGTCCTCGCTTTTTGTATTTTCTATTTGTTGTGTTTATTAAACAGGTTATTTTGTGATGTCAGAATTAAAAACTTGTAATAAATGTGGAGCGCAGTATGAGCCATACGGACAGAGAATGGCGATCTGTAGATCGTGTAGGAGAGCATACGACAGAGAGTTTCACAAAAATAGAAATGTAGAGACAAAAGCAAGAAAACATGAATTGCAAAAAATTAGGGAAAAACAAAACAAACAATACATATGGGATTACCTAAAGATTCATCCTTGTGAAGTGTGTGGGGAACCTGACCCTGTGGTATTAGAGTTTGACCACTTGGACCAGAACAATAAAAGAAATTCTGTTTCTGTTATGTATGGTTGCTCGTTGGAAACAATAAAAAAAGAGATTGGCAAGTGCAGAGTTCTCTGCGCTAACTGTCATCGAAGAAGGACTGCATTACAACTGGGCTGGTACAACGGAATAATTCCGTGACTTAAACGAGCCAGTTTAGAAGGGCAAGCGACATAGTTGGAGAGATGTATCAGACTGTAAATCTGACGCCGCTGGCTGAGTAGGTTCGAATCCTACCTTGCCCACCAGTAAATTATGTAGTACAATTAGAGTTTGGAAGGTTGGCAGAGTCCGGTTTATTGCAACGGTCTTGAAAACCGTCGGGGACTGAACATCCTCCGTGAGTTCGAATCTCACACCTTCCGCCAGAACAGAGGCGACGTGGCAGACACGGCAATGCAGGTCGGGATAAGGTTTTATCTTGATTCTAGATGAAAGATAAAACTCCCCGATTGGGTGCGCACCCAATGTAGGTTCGAATCCTACCGTCGCCTCCAGAGTTTGAGTGTATATCAGTGGTGAGATAATTGCGTGACGAGCGCAAAGGTCGCAGGTTCGATCCCTGCCACTCAAAATAAAGTTGTTGACTTGTTATGGGGAGTGTGAGATAATTCTTCCTGTAGCAGAAACAAAGTCAAAGGTGAAGCTAGGTTCTACCGCGACTTAATACTCCTAGAGTTTTAAAGGAAAAGTTCAGCAAACACTTAATGAATAATATATGTTAGGCTGTAAGACAAAGCCAACTTGGTAACGGTTAGTTGGTGGGTTCTTACTGGGTCGCAGTTCCGAGTAAACTGTGGGTGCTCTCAGCCATGGTGGGATATTGATTCCAGAAAGGTATCTCGAACTTAGTCAGAACCGTGGTCTGAGTTTTAAAGTAAGCGGAATCCTTTTCCTGAGTTTTAAAGTAGTTGACTTTAAGTTAGATTTGCAGTACAATAGATGTTGATTTGATTGATTAGTCTAGAAACCTATAGGACGCCAAGCTTTAATGCTGGTAACGTGCGTGGGAAGCACATCAATCAATCACATAGCGAGGCAAATTGTCAAATTCCCAATGACAATTTGGACACAGTGGTATAACATTTTCTTCCGAATTCACCTCAGACAGAAGTGCGCTGTCTGGGAAGCTAGCAACCGACTTTATGTGTGCGAGTTCTACATGCTTATCGTATCCGCATTTGCGACAAGGACTATCTCTTAAGTGTTTTAGCCAACTTCTAGCAAAGTTTCTTATGTGTGAGTTGACCCATGATGGGTGCTTTCCTTTGACCGACAAAAGATTTCTGTATTCGCCGATGGTTTTGTCTTTGTGTCCTCTGGCTTTGTATTCTAAGAAGTGTGTTTCGCATCGGGTATGTCTGTACGACCAGACAGGTGCACTACACTCTAAGCAAGTTCTTGTTAGTTTTCTTTTCGGTGTTTTGTTGTTTTCTTTTGCAGCACACGATCTTGAGCAATATTTTGGGTTTGTGGTTTCTTTGTTGCAGTGGTAGCAGTTATTCATTTTAAGTTCCTTTTGTTGGGGTTGTATCGGCTCAGTCTTCTAAACTGTAGAAACCGTAATTGGACGCATGTAGGTTCGAATCCTATCAGCCCCGCCATATATTTATAGAGTCGAACCGTAGAGTCGTGAAGCATTGCATTTAACACTGAGGTTCGAATAATATTTTTCTTTTGATATTGGCAGATGCCAATCCTACCGGGCAGGCCACAGAATTTAAGATATGGATGTAGATAAGAAATTTCAAGAAAGCCTACAGTCTGTTAAGCTATTAGACGAAGAACTCAAGATTGTTTATGGGTTTCTCGATGAAATGGCTAATCTACATCCTAAGAGAACTGGATTGCCTGTTGTAATTTGGTTTGGAGAAGTTGGTGGACAACACGGACCTCGAATCAAAGTTTCTAATAAAGGAAAGATGACAGCAAACGATAGCTTTGTTGTGTCTGTCTCTAAAACTCCTACGGTACTTACACCAAAAATGGTTAAGTTAAAACCCAGTGAAGTTGAAGAAGTCTTAGACTGGGTTAAGTTGAATTATGAAGATTTGATGTTGATGTGGAAAATGTTCGAGACTGGGGACGAAGACCCCACAGAAGTGATCTTGAACTTGAAGAAGATTTAATATATGCTTGGCTAGTAAGTGAAAGCATGTTTAATCGGGCCAGCGAGCCTTTACTCACCCCGATGAGCGAGAAATCGTCATTACATGGTGCATCTAGATTTGGTTTGTTGTGTGTGGAGAAGCATTGGCGACTTCCGGGGGCAAAAATCCTTGGCAGCAGGTTCGATCCCTGTCACACGTTGTCTGACGAGACAAGCAAACCTTCGCCCCTATAGTTAAGTGGTATAACTTCGGCTTTGTAACCCGACATCCTCTGTTCGATTCAGAGTGGGGGCACCAAAAATTAGTTGGGGGCTAAATGAAGAGGATGTCGGTTCGATTCCGACCTAGACTGTGGATTCAGTTGAACTGCGACGGCCCCTCGAAGGTTTGATTCCTTCAGCCTCCATCAAGCGGGTAAGGTGTTTATGGATACACGCGAGTCTTCCAAACTTGAATAGACCGGATCGTTACCGGCTACCCGCTCCAAAATTTCAAAAGAATGGATCGTTTCAGCAAACTTTAAACTACACTACACTTCTTATGTAAAATGTAAAAACTAGCGATCCTGTTTTAGTTTGATTTCAGCAACAAAATAAGCTACCATTGTAATCAAAGCTGGAAAAGCAAACCAGCACATCAAACTGGTAATTGAAGAGGAAATAAATCATGGCAACTTTTGCACAAGCTGTACAAAACGACAACGAACAAAACACAATCAAGCCTGTTGTCGATCTTTTCTTTCTTGCTGGCGCTTCTCGCGGCAAGAATCTGGAATCTGAATTCCGCAAAGCGTTTGATGCTTACCCCATTCTAACTGCTCGACTTGGCCTTTGGCTGCGGGATGTTCGAGGCGGTGCAGGCGAACGTCAACAGTTCCGCAACTTCCTGAACTTTCTGGAATCCTATTCAGACCAATCTCGCGAGATTCTTTTTTCTCTGATTCCTGCAATCGCCGAGGTCGGTCGCTACGATGACCTGTTCTGTTTCAAGTCCCCAGAATTTAAGTTTCATGGGTTTGTGCAACTTCAGAAGGCGCTTGCCGATCCAAACACAGCTTCACTGGCAGCAAAGTGGTGTCCTCGTGAGAAGTCTGCAAAAGCGGATGTTGCGAAGGATTTCCGCAACTTCCTTGGCTTGAACTCGAAGCAGTATCGCAAGATGCTTTCGACTCTGACCAATGTTGTCGAAACTTCTATGTGTGCTAAGCAGTGGAACGACATTGTTTTTGCACACGTTCCGTCGGTAGCTTCTGCTCGGTATCAAAAGGCTTTCAACCGTAATGCTCCTGAAGCTTACGCTCGATATCGCGATAGTCTGGTCAAGGGCGAAACAAAGATCAACGCTTCGGCAGTTTTCCCTTACGACGTTGTTATGTCTGCCATCCGTGGCGACCGGGTTGTTGCAAACGAACAGTGGAAGGCACTTCCCGATTATGTCGGTGAAGCAAAGATTCTTCCGATGATCGACGTTTCTGGTTCAATGTCCATTCAGGCCCATGGCTCTAGCCTCTCTTGCATGGACATCGCGATTTCTCTTGGGATGTACATTGCCGAAAAGCAACAAGGGAAGTTCAACGGGTTGTATCTCACTTTCACTGAGCGTCCTCGACTAGCAACCCTAGCCAACGGAGACTTGCTAACAAAGTTTCTTAACGTAAAGCAAAACGTTGGGTTTTCAACAAACCTAGATGCAGCTTTCCGAGAGATTCTGAATGTGGCGAAAGCCGGGAAAGTCCCTCAAGAAGAGATGCCTGAGTATCTGTTGATCATGTCTGACATGCAGTTCAACGGAAAGGCATTCCACTGGGATGACGCCCTCAAGGCGAAGATTGACGCAGAGTTTGCTCTGTATGGTTACAAGACCCCAAATCTGATTTGGTGGAACATTGCAGCCGCACAAACTTCGGTCCCTGTGAAGGCCAACGTTGAGGGGGTTGGGCTTGTATCTGGAGCTTCGCCTTCTGTGGTTAAGAGCATTCTGGCAGCTAAGAATGTAACCCCTGCGGACATCATGTTGGAAGCGATCAACTCTCCACGATACACTCGCTGGATTTAAAGAATAGCCCGCCCAGTGCGGGCTTTTTGTTGACTTCAAGATTTGGTGGTGCTATACTACAAACTGTGATTTAGATGGAATTTTATGTGTAAAGTGCGTTTTGATATAACTGCTGTGATCTACGATAAAAAGGGGAGGATTCTTTCGATTGGCAAGAACTCTTACGTCAAAACGCATACCGTTATGGCTAAGATGGCTAGCAAGGTAGGACTTCCAGACAAAGTGTTTTTGCACGCAGAGGTCGACGCTATTCTCAAGTGCCGTGATCTGTCCAAAGCACACAGAATCTTTGTTTCTAGGTTTTATAAAAACGGCAATCCTGCTCCAGCTAAGCCATGCCCTGTGTGTACCGAAGCCATTCGGGAACTGACAGACATCGAAATCATTGAACATACTTGATAGGACGACAAACATGTGCCCTCAGTGCGGTGGAATGCTGGTGTACAAATTTAACAAAAAGAAAAAACACATGGTTGTAAAGTGTGTTGACTGCAAATTCAAGGTTTGATATAATGCAAAAACTGACTCCATTCTACTTTTGGAAAAAGCTTGTAAGCTCCAAGACCCCATTCGAAGCTACTAGGGTTGTGTCTGGATACATGGCTTACAATGTCAATAACTTTATGTACAACATTCAACAGTTTTTCAAAAAGGACTGATTATTATGAGTAAATTTCTTGAGTGGCCTTCGATTGAACAATTCCGACATGTGGTAAAGGAAGTTCGCATGCGAGCACAATATGTTGGTAAAGACGAAGAAGGAAATGTCATCGTCAACCGAGATGCATCGATGCCGAAGATCAAATTTACCGGCACTGTGAAGATTCACGGAACAAACGCTGGTATTGGATTCAACCCCAAAACCGGAGAAATCTGGGCGCAATCTCGTTCTCAGGTTCTGGGTTCTGGCAACACGAACTTTGGCTTTTGGAACTACGTCGAAGAAAACAAGGAAGCGTTGAAGGAAATTTTCTTTGACCAATTAATTTTTGCGGATGCCGCTGACATCGAGAGTGTATACTTCTTCGGAGAATGGTGTGGACCAAACGTCCAAAAGGGCGTTGCCGTTTCTTACCTTCCGAATAAAATTTTCGTTCTTTTTGGAATTCGAATCAAATATTGTGACGGGCGTGTGCGAAACGTTCCGATTGAGTATCTTGAAGAATGTTTAATTTTTGATGACGAATTGATCTATGACAATTCAATTAACTTCTACAATATTTTCCAGTTTGGGAAGTATGAAGTAGAGATTGACTTTTCGAATCCAGAAGCAGTTCAAAACGAGCTTGTTAGGCTAACCGAAGAGGTCGAGGCCAATTGTCCTGTCGGCAAGTTCTTTGGGGTAACGGAGAACACTGTCGGCGAGGGAATTGTATGGGTTTCCGAAGAGGATCACGGCGGACATGTGTTTAAGGTAAAGGGCGAGAAGCACTCTGTTTCCAAGGTTAAGACTCTTGCCGCAGTTGATGTTGAGAAGGTAAAGTCCATTGAAGAGTTTGTGGAAAACACTGTCACTGAAAATCGACTGAGGCAAGGGCTTGAAGTTCTTCGCCGCGAAGGAATCATCGCAGATATGAAGGCTACTGGACATTTTGTTAAGTGGATTTCATCTGATATTGCTCGCGAAGAAGCAGACACCCTTGAAGCATCTGGCCTTACGATGAAGGATGTCGGCAGTCTGCTTTCAACCCGCGCACGCAAGTGGTTCCACACCTTCGGCATCGAGGCAAGCTAAACGCGACATTGTAGAAGTTTACGCAGGTAGTTGACACGAAAGGCACGGTTAGGTATAATCCTTTCTGTGCCTTTTTGATTTGGGGATTTTTAAATGTCTAAGGTTATCTTCGCTGCATATGGCAGTCTGCTGGATTCGGAGTTGATGGAGCAAATTCTAGGGAAGTCTCCTACAAAGTTCAAGGGCAGTCACGCAAAGATTCTTGACTATCGACTTCACTTCGATACATTCGCCACTATCGTTCCCGATGTCACGGACTATGTGCCTGTTGGCTTGTGGGTTGTTGATGAGGAAGACTTGACCAAGCTGGATGCGTATGAAAGCTGCCCCCACCTGTACGAGCGAACAACTGTTCGAGTTTGGTATGAAACTCTTCGCGGCGGAGCAGAAGTGATCAACCACTGCGAAGCACAAGTTTACATTATGAGGGCACTTCAGCCTGCCGGAGAAGAAGAGGCTCCTGCTAAATACTATATTGACCAGATTGCTGTGGGCTACAGCGACTTTGGTCTTGACAAGTACAAGCTCATGCGAGCATATAACAAGGCAATTAACAGAGGTTGAGATGGCAAAAGAGCTACTACAAAAGGCACAACAGATTCACCAGCAATACGATACAGGCATTGTTACGGCAATGCGCGGCGCAGACAGCCCTACAGTCGAACGCCTTGGAATCGAAGACGTTGATAGCTGGAACGAGAAGAATACGGTTGAGCTAGAGAAGAACATTGTTTCGAAGGGCTTCAAGTATTTGAAGCTTCTTGGGTCTTACCCAGAGGAAGGTGGCAGTACAGTTAGAGAAAAGTCTTTCTTGGTCTGGTCAGAATCAGGAAAAGATGTTAAAATGTTTGTGGTGGAGATGGGAGAGCTTTACGATCAGGACTCCGTGATCTATACTCCGAAAGGACAGAAGGCTACTCTGATTTACACAAACGAGACTAGCGGAAAGAAAGGTCAAACCGAAGTTCTTGGAAACTTTACTCCAGACTCTAACTCAGAATGGGCGTCTGAGATTGAAGCCGAACCCGGTTCAAAGTTTGTTTATGAGTCAGTTAAAACAGTTGACATTTACGCGAAAGCAATCAAACTAATGAGGCTATAATGCATCCTTACATTGTTGTGATTAACCGCCCGTATTATCCAACAGTTCATTACGCTAAAACTATGGAAGAGGTTGAGACTATCAAAGCTCGACTTCTAGAAGAGCATTCAGAATGCGGCGAGTACGATTCAACAATTACCGTGGCATTGGTACTGGACGAAGACCACATCAAGACTGATTACTAGAAACACAAAATTTGACAAAGCCTCAAGGGGAATGGGATAATAAACCATTCCCCTTTTTATTAACACGGAGATGTAAATTTATGGATAGATGCCTATCATGTGACTCGCCAAATATGAAGAAGCTTGGGATGCGGTTTCTGGGCAAAGAAAGAGGTCGAGGTTTCAAATGTAATAACTGTGGAGAAACCTTTGTTCTTCCCTTCGAGTCAACAGAAAAATTGGAAGTCTCCAATGAGGATTTTGAAAAGAATCTCCAATTCATACGTGACCCTGAGTATATCAGAGATATTCGGACAAGAGACTCACTAGTTTTTGTTTGTGCGGTAAACAACTCCAAAGTCAACGAAAGGTTTCTTTCTGCGCTTTTGGAGTTTTGTGATAAGAATAATTCAAAATTAGTAGTGTTGCCGATCAGATATAAAAATCCGTCGATGCTGAACGATTCCGAAGAAGTTTACTATGATTCTAAGATTGTTCCTTATCTGGTAGAAAACAACTTTGACTTGCATGGCAATATTCGGGTTCTGGGCGGCATCAAGGTTCAAGCTACA
>Ga0172382_10005609_pt1 | contig 18648 bp, 12 predicted proteins | sample Leawel138RmetaG_FD_122245 | JGI IMG/M metagenome (GOLD analysis project Ga0172382, IMG submission 122245) | Leachate microbial communities from a municipal landfill in Southern Ontario, Canada - Leachate well 138R metaG | ecosystem: Engineered > Solid waste > Landfill > Unclassified | place...
CTTTATACACAGGCAGACAGACACGAACTTGAAAACTCAATTAAGTGGACAATAATACAACATAAATAACAGTAATCAATACAATTATAATTACAATAAGTGACTTTTTTGGGGGAATGCCTTCAATTATATAAAACACACTAAATGTGTTGATAATAGGTGAGATTACGGGATGCCCCTGCTAAAAATATGGATAAGTAGTCAAAAAGTTCTTGACTAATATGCTCGTCTGACTACCTTGGCACCAGCAAGTAAATCAAGCAAAAAAGGTAATGTCGATGATCCGAAACCTACAGTTAATCCAACGGCATGCGCAATTAAAAGAATTGGGCAGCCAGTTAAAACTGGCCTTGCTCAAGGAATTGATCCATGCTCCAGCTACCTGTCAGCAATTAGCAAAACTTTTTGACCAAAGCAAACAGAAAATCCACTACAATCTCAACCAGATGGTAAAAGAAAACCTGCTGGAGGTGATCGATCCACCTTCCGGAGGCGGTCGCGAGGTATATTACCGGGCCACCGCCAGAACTTATGTGCTGGATCTTTCGATCGGTTTGGAAAATAACGGCAACGTGCTGAACAACCGCGCCATCATCAACGGCATCATGGAACGTGAGCACAGCATTGATCTGACCAAGATAGCGGCAAAGCTAATCGACCAGGCTTTCAAACTGGTTCCCGGAGAGCGGCTGCTGATCGTGAGCGGCAAATTCAACTTTCCTTTGGTGGAAAAACTCAAACTGGAGGCTGGACGCCGCGGAGTCTTATGCACCCTTGTTTACCAAGATATGGAAGCTCTGAAAAGCAAATACGAGCAATTTTCCTTGGCCGCCTTCAAGGCCGATTATGAGGAGTTTAACCGGCATTTACGGTCTGCAGACGTATATCTGAACCTCAACGGTGAGGCGCGTTTTGTGCAGCTAAAAGACCCCAAAAAGCTGGCTCTGCGCAACCGTATGTTGGAAAAATCCAAACAGATCATCGACAAACGAGGCGTCCGCGTGGCCATGATGCCAGGATTGTTACAGGACACACTATCCGAGGGAGCTATTCAGAGCGAACTACAATTCTGGCGTGCGCTGGATATCGACTATCCTCGGCAATGTAGCCAGACCTTGGCCAAATGCCGCGAATTGCACGACAAAGAAACCATGTGGTTGAATGGAAAAGACAGCTCCCTGAGCTTCAGTATCGAGAGAATTCTGGCGGAATGCGGCTCTTTTGGCAGCGACGAGTTCCAATCGCCGGTAATCAACCTGCCCGGGGGTGAGATTCTGATGATCCCCAAAGCCGACAGCGTGCATGGAGTTTTGGCCAGTTCACGGCTCCACGTATTTGGTGAAGAGGTGCAAAACCCCGTGTTGGAGATAGTAAACAACGAGATTGTGGATTTCCGTGCTCATAAAGGTGCTGAACATTTGGCTCGAGCCTTGGAATGTGGCGGTCCGGATGGACGCAAAATTGCCCTGATTTGCCTTGGTACGAATGAAAACATCCATCTGGGGGATATCGATAGCGCCCTCAAACATAAAAGCAGCGGTAACCTGAGCGTTTTCTGGGGAGACAATCGTTCTCTGGGTGGAGATGTTTCAGGTGCGCATGAATGGTTCGTGCAGATCGAAGATCCGCTATTAAGTATCAAATAAAATGAGGTTATCATGAAAAGACATATTTTGCTGATGATCCTGCTGATATCGCTGTATCCGCTTTTTGGACAGTGGCATATCGACGAGGATTTTGAAGGCATCACCACCCTGCCTGTTGGCTGGACCTTCCACGATGACGGCGATGGCATGACCTGGCGCAACCTAAACAATGCCGCCCATGCCCACAGCGGATCCCGTGCCGCTTTTTGCGACAACTATTTTCCAAACCAAAACTCCGACTGGCTGATTACGCCCCAGTTTACGGTGGCAGCCGGAGACAGCCTTATCTTCTGGACACGGAGCTGGATAGACACCGAACCTTTGCAAGTTTATGTTTCCACCACAGGGACAGCTATAAACGACTTCGGCGCATTGTTAGGCAGTTACCCTGCCATAGGCACCACTTATCAGGAGATCCGATTATCTTTGGCCTCTTGGATAGGGCAGACCATCCATCTCGGCTTCCTTTGGGAATGCGACAATTATGGTATTCTGATCGATGACCTGCGCGCGGGTCAGCCTTTGGTTATCCAGCCGGAATTGAATTTGCCGGATAGCATTACCTTCATTCAGGGCGAAACGTTCAGCCTGGACCTCACTCCCTATATTACCACATCGGCATTAAACACTGCCTCGATTACCTGTAATGACACAGAACACGTGCAGGTAAGCATTTCCGGGTTAACGGCGGATTTCAGTTGTTCAGACTGGAGTGGCAGCGAAAACATCACCTTTACACTGCATGATGGAACATCCGGCCTTAGCGACAGCGATATTCTGGAAGTGAACGTACTGCCACCCCCAACGGTCGATCTGTCTGTGACTGCAGCCCACAGTCCGATGGAGTATCAATTCCTGAACCTGACCTTCACACCTCGGGTGAGTATAAGCAATAGTGGTATTGCTGGTTTCAACGATATTTTGGAGCTTTCTGCCACCATTCGTGACGCTCAGGATACTGAAGTGTGGAGCAGCCAGGTTTTCCAAACTGTCACCCTCGTTCCGGATGCCAGCGTTGAACTTAGCTTCCCGCAAGCTTGCACAATCACTGAAGAGGGAGATTACACCGTCACTTTCGAGATTGCAAATGAAGACAGTAACCCCACAAACAACACATTGGAGTATGGTTTTAGCGTGGTTGAGCGTGTCACTCAAGGCGGCCCGGATGCCTTTGGTTACAGCTTCATCGATAGCAATTCGCCCGGTGGTCCCATCTACAATTGGCAAGACATCAGCGATACAGGCGAATCCACCATCATGTACGGGGTTCCCATCTTTGCTGGGGATGATAACTTCAGCGAGCCCATCCCGCTGGGTTTCTCCTTTCCTTTCTATGGCCTACAGTACAGCTATGCTTACGTGGATACGAATGGCGAACTGCTTTTGGCTGAAAACAACTGGTATGACCCTTATCCAAGCTCGGGCTGGGATAGTGATGGTAATATGTTCAACTACGTTTACCCAATCCCTGGATACGTCCAGATGCCGGGTTTAATCGCGGTTTATTGGGATGATCTTTATGCCGAAGAAGGAGTTTCCGATATCTATTTTGAAACCTTCGGCACTGCCCCAAACCGCTACACCATCATCCAATGGCACAACCTAAGATTCCTGGCTGGAACTGGGGGTGGCTCTATCCTCAAATTCCAGGTGGTTTTGCAAGAAAACGGCGAGATACTAATGCAGTATCACACTACAGACACGGGGCAAACACCCGGCGTAGTGCCCCATGCCAATGGACGCAGCGCTACCGTGGCAATTCAAAATGCCACTGCCGATATAGGCCTTACCTATCTGCGTGAGATAGTGCAAAACAACACCTACATAGGAGTTGAACCTGCCGGAAATCTGTTGCACGACGGGCTGGCAATACGCTTCTTCAATGCCGAAGATACACAAGCACCGGTGATTAGCCACGACCAGCCTGGCAATACTTTCAACCAAAGTCCTGTTCTTTCAGCCAATGTTCTCGATTATTCCTCAATCAGCAATTGCCAATTGCATTACAACCATGGCAGCGGCTGGCAAAGCTTGGCGCCTTCTTCAGTGCAAGGCACGACTTACAGTTTTGCTCTGCCCCAGATTCCTTTGGGCAGTGAGTTACGTTACTATTTCAGCGCCAGTGATGAATTGAACAATAGTGCCACCCTGCCTGCGGAGGCTCCCAGCGAAACCTTTGGCTTCTATATTCTACCCACCGCAGATGCCACTGTGCTATTGGCGATCTCTGGAAACCAAGACTACCAACGCTCAGAGCTTACCTATTACACCCAAGAGTTTGATAGCCTGGGCCTAACCTACGATATTTATGATTGGGAGGAATTTTCCACATGGAGCATCCCGCCCCAATACCAAGCTGTATTCATCTACGCTGTTAGTGGCAGTCAGAGCAGCCGTGCCGACAGCCTTAGCGTGGCGTTGATGAACTGGTTGGACGGAGGGACGGCGGCATCTCCGCGCAACGTTTTCATGGCTTCGGATGGATGGGCTTCAAACACTCATGCCCAGCCAAATTCCAGCGTGATGCGCAAGATGTTCAACGCCTATTTCCGCGCCCATTACATTCCCACGGGATTGGGAGGAGGCACCAATGGCTTGGCAGGTCCAGATGTTTTCACCTATCAGAATGGGACCATCCTCTGCCGGGCTAATTCTCCCATCGGTGTTCCCAACACGGAATATGACGTTTATGCCAATTCACCGGATTGCATCTTCTACTACAATGAATGCCCGGATACTTACGCAGATCAGGTTCAGTATCCCCAGCTTGGTGCGGTGGCTGCCTTCACCTTTGAGGGCGGACCAGTGGGCGGATTGGCTTATCTGCGCAACGGAGTATGTGCCACAGCCTTGGAATTACCCATCTACCGGGCGTTTTACTTTAGTTTCGACTTTTCGCAACTCTCCAATCCAGCCGACCGCTCAGAATGGATGGCGGACATTGTTGACTGGTTCGACCTGGGACCCACTGCCAGCGAAGAGCATGTGATGCCAGACACTTCTGCGAATATCGCTGGAATCTGGCCAAACCCCTTCAAAACAAATTGCAATATTAGTTTTAGCACTGCCGCCAAGGGCCCCGTCAGGCTCGAGGTTTTCAACCTGCGCGGTCAGAAAGTGCGCAGTCTCGCCTCCGGCAATCTTGCCAAGGGAAATCACAATCTCGTTTGGAACGGCACCAACGACTTTGGGAAAGCCCTCGCCAGCGGGGTTTATTACCTTCGCTTGCAAGCAGGGGAGACACGTCAAACCCGGAAGATAACCATAATTAAATAGGAGAAAAAATGAAGAAGATCGCTCTATTACTATTACTCGGTGCGTTCCTGTTCACCGCTTTGGTAGCAGATGACTACTTTATCGGTTCGGGCACATCCACCCAAAACAAGGTGCCAACCTACGGTTACAACAACTATGGCTGGAGCAAATTCATCTATACCGGGGATGAGCTTGCCGCCGCCGGCGTAAGTGGCACTATTTCGATTACAGGTCTTGCCTTCCAAGTGTCAAATTCACTCAGCAATTATGTGATGGACAACCAGCAGATCTATATGCGGTATGCTTACAACGCCAACTACACAAGCTCAGAAACCGGCTACCCCAATCCGTCTATCGGTGGCTGGACTTACGTTTATGATGGCAGTGTAACCTGGGACGGCCCTGGATGGAACACAATATCATTCACCACGCCATTCAGTTACACTCACACCGAAGGCTTTAACTGGGGCATCGAAATCCTCTGGGAAAACAGGGATGGCTCCAAAATTGGTGGTCCGCCTTCGTTCTATGGTTCATCCATCAGCAATACTAGCGTTTACAAACATCAGGATGCTTCCTTCCCCACCACCAACGGTACCCGGGGAGCTTACCATCCCAATCTCTGGCTAATGACTCCGCCCACAGATGTGCCGCCAATAGCCACAATGCCAATCCCGGCAGATCTTGAGACAGACGTACCCATCGAAACAACCATCTCTTGGAGCAGCGGTGGAGGAGCGCCGGATTTCTATCGTTTTTCGCTCTGGAAAACTGATCCGCTTGAGATCATCGAAAACAACCTGATTGTTTACGGTACAAGTTACGCTCCCGTGGACTACCTTTCCTACGGCACCAACTATGCTTGGCGCGTGATTCCCCATAATGACTTTGGCGATGCACTTGGCTGTCCCACTTGGTCTTTTACCACCCTGGCAGACCCTTCTAACAGCACCTTCCCCTGGACAGAGAGTTTTGACGGTTCATCCTTCCCGCCCTCAAACGATTGGCTGAGGAGAAGTGGAGAACTGACTGACCCTCTAACCCTTACTCCAAGCAGCTTGTGGGGGCAGGGCAACTGGCTGAATATCTCCGGAAATACCGATAAGGCAGCTATGATCAACATTTGGGGATCATTAACTGGCTGGTTGATTTCGCCTCTGTTAAACGTGAGCGATCCTAATTTCTGGCTTACCTTTGACCTGGCTTGGTTGAAGAGCGGCCAACCGCCCACAGGTACGCCACCTGACCCATCTGGAGTGGACGACCGCTTCGCCGTGCTGATTGGTGATGGTTTCAGTTGGAGCACTGCCAACATCGTGCGGGAATGGAACAACACCGGCTCGAGTTTTGTGCTAAACAACATCAATCCCTATGGCGAAAAAGTTGCCATCCCTCTCGCAGGCCACACCGGCCATATCCGAATTGCCTTTTACGCTGGATCCACTTCTTTCAACGCGGACAACGATTTCATGGTGAACAACCTTTACGTGGGTGAATACCTACCCGAACCGGTTGTCAGCATCACCCGCGATCCCATTTCCGGGCTGACAAGTTTGGGCTGGACACCTGTAACCGGAGCCACTGGTTACGAAATTTACCATGCCGCCGATCCCTACGGCGTTTGGAACTATCTGGACAGTACCTCAGCCACCAATTATTCTGTCGATCCCAACGCCGAAAGAAACTTCTTCCGCGTAAAAGCAGTCATTGCAAATTAAAATTGTTCGCGCCGCCTTTTAAGCAGGCGCACTTAACCTTTAACAGTCGTTACAACTTCGCACAAGAGGGAGCCTGAGCGCTCCCTCATCTTTTCCCCCGAACTCCTCCACTCCCACCCACCCTTATATTTACTCCTTGCCCATTAGCCTCCTTTGTACCACCCTTGTCTCACCCTTGTCGAGGCAAAGGAGAGACAAGGGTGGTTAATAAGGAAGACGATGTCAAAACGAAGCCGAGCTTTGCCTTTCCTGCCCCAATAAAGAACTTGACTTGGATCAACGATAAGAAAACAATGCAATTGGTCGCTTGGCCATACATAGATTGTGAGTAACGAGGGATATCAGATGCCCTCAAACAACCAGAGAAACAATGAGTTGGAATTTACACCAACATTTGGGACTCAACTCCACATTGGCGTTGCCTATGGAAAGTTTGATCATTATAGACTGATAGACTGCATCAGACTTTGTGAATACGCTCCAGATGAAACAAGTGACAAGGCCTATATGCTTGGACTTGAAGAAGGTGGCTTAAACTCTGCTGAGGCACTAATGCTTGCCAGATATTATATGTTCAATCAGGTTTACTTTCATCGTCTTAGAAGAATTTATGATTATCACCTCAGAAAATTCTTCTTAAAGTGGATTGGTAGTATAGGGCTTGATAGAACTGATCCATTCTTAGGATTAATGGATTTGACGGACAATGATGTTCTTCATTCAATGCAAGAATGCATAAGCGACAACAACAGTGAGTTGAAGGGATTGGCTGAAAGGATAGTGTGCAGAAACCACTTTAAAGATGTTTACACGATAAAAGATGACGATATCCAATCAAATCCAACTATAATCGAAGACCTTGAAAAAGACCTCATTACTGAATTTTCTGATGAACAAATTTGTATTTGCAAAACTGATAAAGGTCCTGGTAATTGCAATTTCCCTGTAATCAAAACAGACGGGGAAGTGGTGGCCTCAACCAATCTTTCCAGCGTATTACAACACATCCCCAAAATAAAACTTGACACAATCTACGCAGATAGAACGATAGTAGAAAATGTATTAACATGGTTAAACACAAACATGGAGAGTTATAAAAAAGGAGAGAGACCGTGACTAATAAAGAAAACTTAGCATTGCTATTTAAGATGATTGAAAATCTTAGAGAAGCGGGTAACTGGACTGGTGAAACCAGTATTCATAAAGCACTCTACATTCTACAAAAACTTATGGGTGTAAGTGTTAAATATGAGTTTACCTTATATTTACATGGTCCATTCTCTTTTGATTTGAGAGAGGATTTATCCAGATGTATTGCTTATAACTTGATACAGCTTGAATTTGACGCTCCAAAATACGGTCCTAAACACAAGCTTACAGACGCTGCCCAAGCGTTTTTGAAAAATAATCAAGACTTGACAAAAGATTATGATGAAAAGATAAAGAAAGTATGTGAGTTGATAAACACAAGTACAGTGGTATCCTTGGAAAAGCTGGCAACGGCACTTTATGTAATAAAAGAATTGAACCTGTCTGGAGATGCTGTTGCTGATAAGTTGTGTGAGCTAAAACTACATATCGGTCGAAATGAGGCTTTTGACGCAGTGGAAAAAGTGAATAAGTGGATTAACGAGGTGGAAGAAGCCTCATAAGGGATATCTTTCTGCATGTGGGTATCAGATTCCCATTCGGGTCTCGGAGAGACAGCACTTCAGGTAAGCTACTACCAGCCTCAGCTCATCTTCCCTCTGTTAACTGACCACTAAACCAACCGCAGCAATATCTGCCTTATATCAACAATAACCACTATTTTGCATCTGCATACGGATCATCCGTTTGTGTGCTGCCCGTTGAACAGCATTCTTGAAAAACACCGGCGTATCCCTATGTATTATAGAGGGGGCATTTGTAGAGGGTTGTTTTTAGCCGCCGTATCTGTTGGTGATATCCTCCAGGCCGGGGAGCTTTTGCACGCGGAAGTTGTCTGTACGCATACCGGGGTCTGGTTCAAAATCGATTTGGTCTTTGAAGGCGATGAAGTATTCCTCGTTATCGCGGATATGCGAGAGGAGGTCTGGATGCACGCTGATGCGCAGGCGGGTATTGCGGGTGAAGTATTCCGCACGGGATAGCCAGCGATGGATGCGCATGGTCATGGCATCGCGGGAGATCACTCTGCCGCTGCCGTTGCAATGGGGGCAGGGATCAGAGAAATTGGCTATCAGGGTGGAGCGCATCCGTTTGCGGGTCACTTCCACCAGCCCCAAATCTGTAAAATTGTAAACCTTGTTTCTGGCACGGTCTCGGCGGAGGCCTTTTTTGAGCCTGTCCAGCACCTCTTGTTTGTTGCCTTCGTTTATCATATCGATAAAATCGATGATAATCACGCCGCTGAGATCGCGGAGGCGGATTTGGCGGGCTGCCTCGGCTGCGGCTTCCAGGTTTGTGCGTTTCACCGTTTCTTCATAGCTGGTTTTGCCGGTAAAGCTGCCGGTATTGATATCGATTGCCACCAGGGCTTCGGTTTGTTCTATCTTGATATTGCCACCGCTGGGGAGGTAGATGCGGGAGTGGAAGACGCTTTCTATCTTTTTTTCTATGCCCCAGGCGTCGAAGATGGGGCTGTCTTCACGGTACAATTCCACGCTGGGGATTAGCTCTGGAGACAAGTCTTCCAGGTAGCCCACGATGCTTTTGTAAAAGGTTTTGTCATTGACCACCAGTCTATCCACGTGTTCGCCAAAGAGATCGCGAATGAGGTAGTTTTCCAGGGCGTTTTCCTCGAATACACACAGGGGGCCTTTGCCGTATTTGATCTGCTTTTCTGCCAGGCGCCAGGTTTTGACCAGGGCTTTGTATTCGTTGCGAAAATCCTCTTCATCGCTGCCTTCCGCCTCGGTGCGCACGATGATGCCAAAATCTGGGTCTTTGATGGCAGAGAGGATGTTGCGGATGCGGCCGCGCTCGGATTGGCTGTAGATCTTGCGGGAGATGGCGATCTTGTTTTTATTGGGGAAGAGTACCAGATATTTGCCGGGGATGGAGATCTGCCCGGTGAGGCGTGCGCCCTTGGAGCCCAGAGGACCTTTGTGGATTTGCACTACCAGTTCCTGGCCGGGCTTGAGCAGATTCACAATCTGAGAGGAATCCCTGGGGTTCAGCCTTTTGGCGGGTCTTTCGTTTTCAAAGATATCCAAAAAGTCTGTGACGATATCAGAATAATGTAAGAATGCGGTGCGTTGCAGGCCAATCTCCACAAAGGCGGCTCCCATTCCGGGAAGCACGTCTTTCACAAAGCCTTTGTAGATATTGCCCACGATGTTTTGGCGGTCTTTACGCTCCACGAAGAGCTCCACCAGCTTGTTGTCTTCGAGAACCGCCACGCGCTTTTCCAGAGGATGCACGTCCACGATAATCTCGGTGTTGTAAACGTCTTTTTTCATAAAATCCTAATTTCCAAATAGGATCTCAGCTACTCAATCCAAATGCCAGGGACAGCGATACAGCCATTCTTGGGGGCTAAAACCGTTCAGCAGGTTTTGTTTCATCACTTCGGCGGGGTCTGTGTTGCGGGCTTTGATGAGGGTGCCCGCCGTGGAGAAGATTCCTTCTTCTCTTAAAACTTGTAAAAGCGTGGTTTGTGATGGATAATTTCTAATGCTGTAATCGCTTATTTTTGCCAGGGAGGCGGCTTTGGCGATGGCGTCTTCCAAACTGCCGATGGCATCTATGAGTTTGAGATCCAAGGCGTCCTGTGCACTCCATACCCTGCCTTCAGCCACTTCATGGATGCGGCTGAGGGGAATCTGGCGTGCATCTGAGACGCGTTGTTTAAATTCTGTATATACGGCCTCGGAGCTGCGTCTGAAAGATGCGAGAATCTCGGGGTCGTATGTTTCAAAAAGGTTGATGGGTGCAGCGAATTTGCCAAAGCGGATGGTTTGGCTGCGCACACCCAATTTGCTGCCCAATTCTTTGGTTTCCGGCAGAGCCATGATCACACCGATGGAGCCTGTGATGGTGGCGGCATCGGCAAAGATATGCTGTCCTGCACAGCTGATGTAATAGCCACCAGAGGCTGCAGTTCCACCCATGGAAATCACCACGGGGAGCTGGCGGCCCAAGTCTTTGAACTGTTGATAGATGATTTCGGATTCCAGGGCGCTGCCGCCAGGGCTGTTGATGCGCAAAACCACCGCTTTGATGCTCTTGTCTTGGGAGATGCTTTTCACTATCTTTTGGGTCTTGGCAGAGCTGATACCCTGTTTGAAGGGAGAGCCCAAGTCTGTGGCAATTTCTCCAGAGAGATAAACCACAGCCACTTGATCTTGTGTTTCCACGGCGGTATGGGGCTGGTAGTTTTTGATGCGAACCTGGCTCTTTTTGGTGATATTGTAATGTTTACAAAATTCATCCCAATTGCCTGTGTGATCGATGAGGCCGTATTCTTTGGCATAATCTGCACTGATAAAGAGGTCATCCCGCTCTTCAAATACTTCCCTCACTGTGGAGGGGTTAATTTTGCGATTGGCGGCGATGTTGGCAATGATGCCATCATATCGTGCTTTGAGGGCTCGCTCCAGATTTTCCCGGGTGCCTGCGCTCAATTCGGTATTTGTATAAGGTTCGCCCGCTCCCTTATAATCACCGGATTGCATCACGTGCATCTTTACGCCCAATTTTTGCAGGGCTTCTTTGTAAAAGAGGATATTGGCGGCGGTGCCTTCCAACAGTATGCCACCAGAGGCAGAGGGATTGAGCCACAGGCTATCTGCCATGGCACACAACATATAATCTTTTTGAGAAAGCACGTCTGCATAAGCCAGCACGGGTTTGCCGGATTTTTTGAAGGTTTGGATTGCCCTGTTCAGCTCGTCCAGATTCACATAATTGATATCAAAAAAACCGGGTGTGATGAGGAGGCCTTGGATGCGTTTATCTTTGGCAGCATGTATAATGCGTTTTACCAAGTCTTCTGTGGCGGGGATGCCAGTACCCAATAAACCGGAAGATTGCAGCTCGTTATAATCCGGCACTGCGCCTCCCAAATCCAGGGTGAGCCAAGCATTGGAGGGGACGCTGGTGCCTTTGGACATCTTTTGAAATCCGTTGCAAAAGCCCACGCCAAAGGCAAAAACGAGGATAAGCGGAAAGATGAGGCAGCCAATCAGAAGCGGTTTATTAGATTTCATGCTATTCTCCTAAGAAAAAAAATGGCGGAGATGTTGGGATTCGAACCCAAGGTACGCGTTTTGCACGTACACACGATTTCCAATCGTGCTCCTTCAGCCAGCTCGGACACATCTCCGCACCAAGTATGATCCAAGTTTTTGGAACGATTGATTCTGTCAAACATTTTAATGCCTAAAGTGGCGCTTCCCCGTAAATACCATGCTGATACCCAGCTCGTTGCAGGCGGCAATCACATCGGCATCACCCACGGAGCCACCGGGTTGGATGATGGCACGGATGCCTTTTTGGTGAAGCAGCCGGATGCTATCTGCGAAGGGGAAAAACCCGTCTGATGCGCAGATGGCACCCTGCAACTGATGATCAAATCTTTTGGCTTTCCACAGTGCCTGATGCACGGCATCCACGCGGCTGGTTTGCCCCATTCCCAAGCCCAAAACCTGTTGGGCAGAGCTGATGGCGATGGCGTTTGAGCGCAGCAGGCTTACCACCTTCCATCCCCAGCGCAGGTCTGCCATGGTCTCGGAATCTGGTTTAAGCTGGGTTACCACTTGCCAGGCAGCCTCATTCCCAGTGGGTAAATCCCAATCCTGAGCCAGAAAGCCAGTGAGGATGGATTTGATTTCCAGGGAGCTAAAATCACCGTGCAACTGATTCAAATCGAAGCTTATCAGGCGTCTGTTCTTCTTCTTTTTCAGCCAGTCCAACACTCCCGGAGCATATCCGGGGGCAATGATGACCTCCGTGAAGATGCGGTTGATTTCCTGAGCAGTTTCCATATCCAAGATCTGGTTTACGCCCACGATGCCGCCGAAGGGGGATTGGGTATCGGTGGCAAAGGCCTTGCGGTAGGCATCCACCAGGGTGTGGGAGCTGGCAATACCGCAGGGGTTGGTGTGTTTGGTGATCACCGCTGTGGGACGCTCAAAAAGGCGCAGGGCACGCAGGGTGCTATCCAAATCCAAGACATTGTTGAAGGAGAGTTCCTTGCCGTGCAGCACACTCCAGAAGGGCGTTTGGCTTGCGTACAATCCGCCTCTCTGGTGGGGGTTTTCCCCATAACGCAGGGTTTGCAGGCGCGGTAGATCCAGCCTGAGGGAGGAGGGCAGGGAGGCTATATCCAGAGCGCCATCCAGCTCTTGAAAATACACGGCTATCTGGGCGTCGTAGCCTTGTATCATGGCAAAAGCTTTGGCTGCCAGATGTCGGCGCCATTCCTGTTGCTGGTGTTCGTCTTTTGTAAGATATTCCAGCGTGGGCTGGTAATCCGCGGGGTCTGTGAGGATATAGACGTGTTCATAGTTTTTGGCAGCGGCTCTGATGAGCGTGGGGCCGCCGATATCGATGTTTTCGATGATCTGGTGATGAGTGGCATCCTTGCGGGCACGGGTTTGGGCAAAAGGATAGAGATTTACCACCACCACATCGATGGGGCTGATATCCATCTCTTGCAGGGTGTGGGTGTGTTCCTCGTTATCACGGCGTGCCAAAATCCCCGCATGGATGACGGGGTGCAGGGTTTTTACGCGTCCATCCAGTATTTCCGGGAAGGCGGTGAGATCGGATATCTCCATTACGCTCTGGCAATAGTCTTTCAGATGGCGAGCCGTGTTGGAGGTGGAGAGGATCTGATAGCCCAATGCCTCCAAACCTTGAGCCAGTGTGTGGATACCAGTCTTATCACTCACGGAGATGAGGGCATAGCGTTTCATTGGTCTTCCTCCTCGTGCTCATCCTGCAGGGTGGAAATGAGGGCTTTTTTATCCACCAATCCCTCCAATTTCCGTTCCAAACGATCATCGCTGTACATTTCCATGGTGATGCGAACTGATCTTTGAGATATCTTTTGGGGAACGCTATCCTTACCGTTTTCCAGGATGCCCACAAGGACGATGCCGCCGATGATGATCACCCAGTTAAAATAGATCCAGGTGAGCAGGATGGGCAGGGCAGACATCACCCCATACACCCTCTGGATACTGGTGAGATTGTAGATATAGGCATCAAACCCGGATTTGAGCCCCATCCACACGACGGTGGTCCAAAATGCGCCCCAAAACAGGGCTTTCCGGCTGACACGCACAGAGGGCAACAGCGTGTAGAGCATGATAAAGCCAAAGAATTGTAGCACTACGGGAGCAAACACGCTGATAGGCTTGAGGAAAGGCAGCTTGAGCACCATGGAAATGATGGGCAAAGAGGTGGCAGAAAAGAGCAGGACCATGATGATGAGTCCAAAGATGAGGGTGCCAAAAAACTTGATCAATTGAGACATCAAACCCTGTGGCTTCCATTTGGTAGTGCCCAAGATGCGATCGAAAGTATTGCGAATGGAGCGGAAAAGAGAATAGGAGGTGACAAACAGGATGATGAAACCCACCACATTAAAAGCTGTGCGGCGCTGGATAAAATCGTCCAAATACCTCAAGATAACATCTGCCGAACCGGGGATGAAGTATGACCTTGCCAAATCTGAAATCTTTTCTTTTACATTCAAAAAAGGCAAATCCGGCGTGATCATAAAGAGGAAAGCCACAAAGGGAACAAAGCCCAAAAGAGTGATGTATGCAAGTGATGAGGCATCCTTGAGTACGCCTTCATTGGTGATTTTGTGGTAAAACGCCTTCAGGAATTCCCCGCTGTTCTTGAGCAAAATCTTACGCTTGCGGGGGTGGGATAGCATCCCAATAACCTTGATTATGCCATCAAAGAACGTTTTGAAATAAGCATAAACTGATGCCGTCAAGGATAGTCTTTTTGTCCTATTTTTATCTGTCAAATCTTAATCCTCCCTCAGCGCAATCACGGGGTCCAACCGGCTGGCACGATAGGCAGGGGCAATGCCAAACAGCAAGCCCACACCCACGGATACCATCAGAGCCACCCATACCATATTGGCCGCGGCATGCAGCTCGATATCCAAAAAGTCTCCCACCACACCCAAAATCGCCCAACCGCAGAGGATGCCAAAGACGCCGCCCATGGTGGTGATCAGGATGGTTTGCACCAAAAATTGGAGCATAATATCAAAGCCCCGCGCGCCAATTGCCATTCTGACGCCTATCTCACGGGTGCGCTCCTTGATGGATGCCAGCATGATATTCATGATCACAATGCCACCCACCAACAGCGATATCACGGCTATCAGCATAAAGATGGAAGAAAAAACCAGCATGCTGGCCTTCATCATCTCCATCTCTTCTTTGGCGGAGGAGACTCTGAACAGCCGCTTGCCACCCTTGATATTGAGCACAATTGCCTCCACCTGCTGTTTTAGCTGGGTGGCTTGCTCGCCATCGTGGGTCTTGATTTCGATGGAATTTACCTTTTGGCTGGGTTCTATCTTGCTCAGCATCGTGGAGAGCGGCACAAAGGCTTGACGGTTCATGTATTCCAGCATGTTGCCAAAGGAATCAGTTCCCTCTTTCTTCCAGTTTTTGGGTGTCAATACCCCTATCACCATCATCTTTTGGGAGCCCAGGGTGATATAGCGTCCCAAGGGCTCGCGGCTGCCAAAGAGTTCGGTTGCCACAGTGGAGCCCAAGACCACCACGTTTTGATGCTGTTTGATATCATCCAGATTTACAAAGCGTCCCTTTTGCATAGACCAATCTTCCACCTTCAGCAGATCGGGATAGACACCCTTGACGGTTCCTTCAAAAGCGAGCTCTCCATTCTGCAGGGTTTTGCCCCACACCTGCACCTGGGGATTGAACGCCTCCAGATCAGGAAGCTGGGAGCGGAGGTAATCCACCTCACGCATGGTGAAGCTGGCTTCTCCGCCTTTGGAAAAGTCATAACGCCAATTGCGGCTGATCTCTATTTTATTCAGGCCACCCCGCTGTTGCATCCAATCCAAGGTATTGGCATTCATACTATTTACGATAGCCAAAACCACCATGATGCTCATCACGCCCAACACGATGCCTGCCACAGTAACGATGGTGCGCACCTTGCGGGTGGCAATATCAGCCAGCCCGATGTGGAGGGATTCAGCCCAGGATATCGCCATCGCTGATTTTCCCGTCGTAGATTTGAATGATGCGGTCTGCACGCTCTGCCACGTTGGGATCGTGGGTGACTATGATGACAGTATTGCCCTGACGGTGTAATTGACCGAATATCTCTAAGATATCACCACCGGAGGTGCTGTCCAGATTGCCAGTGGGCTCATCTGCCAATAAGATGGAGGGGGAATTGACGATGGCGCGGGCTATCGCCACTCTCTGGCGCTGCCCTCCGGAAAGCTCTGAGGGTTTGTGCCTCAGCCTATCGCTCAATCCCACGCTATCCAGGATGTTGCGTGCCTGACGATTGCGCTCTTTGGAGCCCATGCCCGCATACATGAGGGGGAGCTCCACATTTTTGAGCACGTTCAGATGGGGGAGGAGGTTAAAACTCTGGAACACAAAGCCGATTTTGGCATTGCGTACGGCGGCTAACTTGCGGCGCTCCATTTGGCTCACCAAAAGACCATCCAAATAGTATTCGCCTTCACTGGGTGAATCCAGACAGCCGATGATGTGCATCAGAGTGCTTTTCCCGCTGCCGGAGGGTCCCATTATTGCCACAAATTCACCGCTCTCGATCACGATATCCACGCCATCGAGAGCTCTCACCTTGATCTTGCCAAGGTCGTAATCCTTTACAAGGCTATCTGTTTTGATTATTTCCATAAGTTTTATCCATAAAAGCCAAACTATTGATCTGAGACTTATTGTCAACATAAATCGAGTGCTTAGGGATTGGGTGGGGAAGTATATTCGCAGGGCAAGACCGGGCTCAAGCCTCATCATATCCCTCAATACAGTGCGGGAAGGGGGCAGAGGGATGTGTTTCTATCCTGATGATACCACCGGTGTATCAGCCTACCAGAGACACCTCTTCTTCCATGGATATGTCTTTGGGTGGTATGATCTTATCCGCTTTCAGGTTTTTGAGGATGTGATAGACAAAGGCAAAGGAAAGCGAGGTGGTGATCATATCCGCCAGAGGCAGCGCCAGCACCAGGCCTTCAAAGCTGAGCTGGGCATTCAGCAGGAATATCAGGGGGATATACACAATGCCCTGGCGGGAGATGGCAATGATAAATGCCTGAAATGCCTTGCCCATGGATTGGAGGCTGGTCATCAGGATCATGCCCATAGCCATCACCGGAATCACGAAAATATAGGCCGCCAATACGGATGAACCATAGGTGATGACGTCTTTTTCCTTGGTAAAGGCAGACAGTATCTGCACCGGGAAAAAGATGAGGAGCAGCAGGAAGAAGATGGACATCCAAAGGCAGATGGTGATTGATTGGCGGATGGCTTTTTTCATGCGGGGATAATTGTGGGCTCCATAGTTGAAGCCAATGAGGGGTTGTACGCCCACGGAAATCCCGATAAAGACAAATGAGGGAATGCTGAATACCCTTGATGCCACACCCAATGCCGCCACGTGGAGATCAGAATAGTATCCACCCAAACGGTAGGAAATCATATTACCAATGCCCATCATGATCTGGCTCAAAGAGGCAGGAATGCCGATAAAGAGGATCTGTTTGTAGATTTCCAGATCAAAGCGCAAAAAGCGCAGAGCGGGGGAGGCGATGCTGTGTCCGGATAGATAATAATAGGCAAAGAAGCCGGTGGCAATCGCCTGTCCGATCACGGTGGCTACAGCGGCTCCGGTTACGCTCATATTGAAAACAAAAATAAAGAGGGGATCCAGGACTATATTGAGACCGGTTCCCAGCATCAGGCCAGCCATTGCGGCTTTGGCAGCCCCCTCTGCTCTCAAGAGCTGTACCAGGGTGAATTTGAGCATGATAAAGGGGGTGCCTAACATAATCCAAAACATATAGTTATATGCGGGTTGATAGGTTTGATCGCTGGCTCCCACAGCCCTCAGAAAACTGGGGATGAGGAGGGTGCCTCCAACGGCAATGATGATGGAGACGATACCAGAGGTGACGATGGCAGTGGTGGCGGTTTCGCGCGCACCTTGATAATCCTTTCTGCCCAAGAGCCGGGAGAGATAGCTGCCTCCACCATTGCCAAAGATACCGGCAATCGCCATCTGAAAGGTGAATAGCGGCAGGGAGATGGATACCGCAGCCACCAGGACGGGGTCGTTCAATTTGCCGATAAAAAAGGTATCGGTGAGGTTGTACAGGATGCTCACCATCATGCTCAGCACGCTGGGGAGAGAGAGGTTTATAATAGCACTCGTGAGAGGCTTTTCTTGCAGAACGTATATCTTACTTTGTTTCATCTATTGCCTTTATTTATACTGTGAAAAAATGATTATGGACATGGCAGATTATGGGTGGGAGCTCTATCAGGATTGCATCAAACAGAGCATTCCAAAGAAATGGCAGATGCTGCCAGCCAGTACAAAGAGATGCCACACGGCGTGATGGTAGGGCATTTTTTTGAATACATAAAACACCACTCCCAGGGTATAACACACTCCTCCTGCCAGCATCCACATCAGCATTTGTGGGGAAACCTGACTCCGGAGGGGATCGATGATGATGAGCACCATCCAGCCCATAAGAATATAGATGGCAATGGATAGCGCCTTAAATTTACCCATGGCAAAGATCTTGAGATTGATGCCCAGGATGGTGAGCAACCAGATGATACCAAACAGAGTCCAGCCCCATGCTCCCCTCAGGTGTCCGATGGTGATGGGTGTATAGGTGCCGGCGATGAGCAGGAAGATGGAGGAGTGATCCAAAATGCGGAAGAACGCCTTTACCCTGGGTTGGGGGAAGGCGTGATAGAGCGTGGATGCCAGATAGAGGGCGATCATCGTGGCGCCGTAGATGCTAAAGGATACTATCTTCCAAA
>Ga0172382_10005611_pt1 | contig 18643 bp, 15 predicted proteins | sample Leawel138RmetaG_FD_122245 | JGI IMG/M metagenome (GOLD analysis project Ga0172382, IMG submission 122245) | Leachate microbial communities from a municipal landfill in Southern Ontario, Canada - Leachate well 138R metaG | ecosystem: Engineered > Solid waste > Landfill > Unclassified | place...
CCTGTCCTGGGGCGAGGGATTTCCGGGCTGCAGCCTGACGGTCGCGCCCGGAGAATGCGTCGTGCTGACCGGACCCTCGGGCAGCGGCAAGAGCCGGCTGCTGCGGCTGATCGCCGACCTGGACCCGGGATCTGGCACCGCACGGATCGGCAGCCTGGTGCGAGAGGAAGTTCCCGCCAACGACTGGCGCCGGCTGGTGGTCTATGTGCCGGCAGATTCCGGGTGGTGGGCCTCTCGTGTTGCGCTGCATATGTCGGATGAGGCGCCGGCGCGGCGGCTGTTTCCCGATCTCGCCCTTCCTGACAAGCTCATGGACGCGGCACCCGACGAGGTTTCGAGCGGCGAGCGGCAACGTCTGGCCCTCATCAGGGCCCTGATCCTGCAGCCGCATTTCCTTTTGCTGGATGAACCGACCTCTGCCCTCGACCCCGCTGCGACGCTGATGGTGGAAAGGGTCCTGGCCCGGGCAAAGCAGGATGGCACGGGATTGCTGGTCGTATCGCATGATCCCGAGCAGGTCGCCCGCATCGCAGATCGGCACTACGCGCTGTCGGACTGCGGGCTGGCCGAGGTCGTTTCGTGACGCCGATCACCCTCTCTGCATTCGACCTGCTGCTGGCGGCCCTCAGCCTGCTGATCGCCTCGGGGCTTTCGTTGCTGCTGTCGCTGGGGTTTCACCGGGCGATGGCCATCGCGGTCTTGCGGATGGTCGCGCAGTTGGTGCTGGTCGGGCTGCTGCTGCGCTACATCTTCGCGCTCTCGTCGCCTGTGGTCACGCTGGGCTTTGCTGCGGTCATGATCCTGGCTGCAACCTGGGAAGTTCACTCCCGGCAGAAGCGGCAGTTGCGCGGCTGGCTTCGTTTCGGCCTTGGCGGGCTGCCGGTAGTGATCGCTACGACCTTCGTGACCGGCATGGCGCTGGCGACGGCGCTGCGCGAGGCGGCCTGGCTTGACCCCCGGCACACGATCCCCCTGGTCGGCATCATCCTGGGCACGGTGATGAACAGCACCAGCCTGGCGCTGAACACGATGCTTGGCAGCGTCCAGCGCGAGCGGCGTGCGATAGAGGCCCGATTGGCCTTGGGCGCTGACAGCCATCTCGCCCTGCGCGAACTCCGCCTGTCGGCCGTCCATAACGGCCTGATCCCGGTCATCAACCAGATGGCGGGCGCAGGCATCATCACCCTGCCGGGCATCATGACCGGGCAGATTCTGGGCGGCATGGATCCCCTGGATGCCGCCCGATACCAGATCCTGCTGATGCTGCTTCTGGCCGGGGCGGGAGGCCTTGGCGTGATCCTGGCGACGCAGCTCTGCCTTGCGTCGGTCACCGACAAGCGGCACCGTCTGCGCCTCGACCGGCTGGAAGAGAGGGGCTGACCGTGGCAGAAGAGTCACGAAGCTGTCTGGAAACGACTGCCTGGCCACCAGAGTGCTGGATGGCTGACGCGGCGGAGCAGGTTGGCTGGACGCTGGCTGCCGTCTGGGTGGCGGGCTGTCTTGCTGCAGCCTGTGTAACGCTTCTGCCGCGCGGACCAATGCGACAGCAGCGCTCGACAGTTTTGATCGAGATTGCCTGCAGGTTGTGTCGCGGTCATCTGCCTGCGGACGTGCTGCAGCCAGCCGGGCCTGCGGCGTAGCCCCGGGCCCCGTCCCTTCCGCCGCTCACTGCGCAGCGGCGGCGGCCTCGCCAGTGCAGCGGGGGCTGGCCCCGTTGGGTGCAGTCATGCCACGCAGCGGAACCCTGAATATCCGGGTCTTACTGCCACCTCGGGTCACAGACATGCCCGCCCTCGGTGTCCGCCAGATAGAGCGGATGGAAGGTGCGAAGCCTGACTGCACCGACGATCTTGCAGCCTGCCTTGTCAGCACAGGAGGCCAGCGTCTTGCGCGCATCGTCAGCGGTACAGAGCAGCTCATTCGAGCAGCGCCGATGATACAGCCCGCCGCCCGCATCCGAGGCCAGAAGCCCCAGCCGCTCGGCATCGCCGATGTCGAGCCCAAGCAGATCGGCCTCGGCCAGAGGATGCGCGTCCCGGACCTGGGGGGCCGGGATCTCGGCCCCATAGACGATGGCACTGGCCTCGCGAACCGTCGCTTCGGCATCGTCGCCGCACATCAGGCCAAGGTCCACCGGCTCGGATCTGCACGCCGTCAGGACCAGTGCCGAAATGACAAGGGAAAGCGCCGTGAGCCTCATTCGTTTCAATCCGCTGGGTAATTGCTGATCGGGGGCGGCCGCTTGCTGGAAGCCGGTATGGGAACCGATAGCCGGAGGCCGCCGCCACGACAATCCGGATGCTACCCGACCGGCAATGAGACTGCGAGACGGGAGCTCAGGGGCACGAAGGCTGCAGAAGCGCCAGAACGATGATCGCGCGCCCCGTTCGAGGCGGAGCGGTGACCCGCGTCATACCTGTCCCGCGCAGATTCTGGCCCCCGGCACCGGCCACCCAGACGGCCCGGATCTGGACCTGTGCCTGACCGGCTGGTGACGGACCCCACTGTCACGCGCCACGCGCAGTTCCTCTCTACATGATCAGCGGGCGCTGATCGGGCATACTCATCGAGATGAGCAGGGGGGCGGTTTTCTGGCGGGATTGGAAGCTCGCCTTGTCGGGCAGGTCCGCCCAATCTGCCAGGATCAGGCTTTGCGCCACCGCGCCGCCAAGTGTCGTGCCGGGGCCGGTGACGATGAACAGGTCGGGCGCGAATTCGCGCGCCGCCACGGCGACGGCGTGGGTGAAGTCGTAGGGCTCGACGACCTGATGGCCCAGCGTATAGGCGCGCAGCGCCTCGGGATCGGTGGCGCCGGGCCACCAGATCGCGCCGCGCCCGTCGATCAGCGGCAACGCCGGCTGGCAAAACAGCGAGACGGGCAGGGCGGCGCGGCCCTGCTGTGCCACCGGCTCTTGCAGCGGCGTATGGAAGGCGGCGTGATTGCCCAGCCGCATCGGGAAGCGGCCCTGAACCGGCGTCACGGCGGCCTCGAATGCCTTCAGCCCGGCGGCATTGCCCGCGATGACCAGCATTCCGCCCAGATCGATCGACAGGAACAGCCGGTGATCGGGGCGGCCGGCGATGGTGGCGATCAGCGCCAGCAGCTCGGCCCGGCGGGCGGGGTCGGGGCGCCAGTCCTCGTCCACCCAGGGGTGGATCAACTGGCCGCCGATCATCGCCTGCTGCATCAGCGTGCCCATGGTATTGGCGATGCGAAACCCGTCCTCGGGCGTGGTCGCACCGGCGCAGGCGAGCGCGCTGTACCAGCCCATCGAGTTGCCGGTGACGGCGACGACCTCGACCTTCTCGCGGCTGATTGCCATGAAATCGCCCAGCGAGGCGGCGAAGATCAGCCCCGAGGCATTGTCGCCCCTGGTATGGTGCGACATGACGAATTTCTGTGCGCCATCCAATGCGGTCAGCGTTTCCTGTCCGCGCGCCGCACGCTCGTCGTCAAAGGCGGAAAGCAGGCGCGGGTCGGGAAAATGCCGCCGCAGATAGCCCAGTTCGGCCGTATTGTAGGTGCCCCGGCCGGGGCAGATCACCACTGCGGTTTTCATGCTTTTCCTCTTGCCCGGTTCTTGCTGCCGTTGCCCGCCAGCGAGATCGCCGCCTCGGCGATGCCCTCGGCCGAGGGCATGGTCGCGGCATAGGCCGGGCCGGTCGCGATGAAACTGTCCTCGGCGGTGCTGCGCGCCAGCTGCGCCCCTGAGGTCTCGTGGAAATGCGCCATCAGCGCTTCGGCCACGCCGCCGGAATGTCGGGTTTCGTCCACGACCAGGATATTGCGGCAGCCGGCGACGGCGCGGGTCAGCCCCTCCTTGGGCAGGGGCGAGAGCCAGCGCAGATCCACGATCCGCGCCCTGATCCCGGCAGCCTCGATCCGCGTGAGGGCGCGGTTCGCCAGATAGACGCCGTTGCCGAAGGTCACGATCGCCAGATCCTCGCCGGTGCCGGTCACGCCGACCTCGCCAAGCGCGATGACCTCGGACGGGTCAGGATAGCGGCGCATCCACAGCCCGTCCTTGTCCTCGTGCAGGTCGCGCATCGGGTAAAGCGCGATGGGTTCCAGAAACACCACCACGCGCTGCTCTTCGCGGGCCAGCCGCACGCATTCGCGCAGCATCCGCGCCGCATCGGCCCCGTTCGACGGCACCGCCAGGATCACGCCCGGAATGTCGCGCAGCACCGCCACCGAGTTGTCGTTGTGGAAATGCCCGCCGAAGCCCTTCTGGTAACCCAGCCCGGCAATGCGCAGCACCATGGGGTTGGTGTATTGGCCGTTGGAAAAGAAGGACAGCGTCGCCGCCTCGCCCCGGATCTGGTCCTCGGCATTGTGCAGATAGGCGAGGAACTGGATTTCCGGCATCGGCACGAAACCGTTCTGCGCCATGCCGATGGCAAGGCCCAGGATGGACTGTTCGTCCAGCAGCGTGTCGATCATCCGGTCGGGGCCAAAGCGCTGGATCAGCTTCTGGGTAACCCCATAGACCCCGCCCTTGCGGCCGACGTCCTCACCCATCATCACGATCTCCGGGTGGGTCAGCATCAGGTCGGTCAGCGCCCAGTTGATCAGGCGCGACATGATCTGCGGTTCCTCCATCGCCCTCAGGTCGCCGCCAAAGGCGGCCGCGCGGGCGGCCGTGGTCGGGCCGTTGGTCGGGCGGCAGGCGCGTGCGGGCGGGACGATGCTGGCCATCACCCCCGCCGCATCGCGCAGACGCGGGCGCTTGACGGCGGCGGCGGCCACCCGCGTCACGCGGTCGGCGGTGTGCTGATAGATCTCCAGCGCCTCGGGCGGGGTCAGCGCGCCCGCCTGCGACAGCAGCCGCACCGAATGCAGCAGCGGATCCTGCGCCTCTTCGGCCTCGACCTCGGCCTTGGGCAGATAGGTCGTCGGCATGTCGGCGCCGGCATGGCCATACAGGCGGATGGTGCGGACATGCAGGAAGGCGGGCTTGCGGCGCCGGCGGACATATTCGGCCGCGGCCAGCGCCGTGGCATAGGTGTCGTAGATGTCTCGCCCGTCGCAGGCGAAATATTTCAGCCCCTCACGGTTGGCGAAGGTGGCGGCGATCCAGCCCCGCGGGGTCTTGGTCGAGATGCCGATGCCGTTGTCCTCGCAGCAGAACAGCAGCGGCATCGGGATCGACTGGAACGCCGTCCATTGCGCGGCATTGAAGGCGCCCTGCGCGGTCGAATGGTTGGCCGAGGCGTCGCCGAAGCTGCAATAGACGATGGCATCGTCGGGCAGGATCGCATGTTCCGGCCGGTGGCGTTTCGCCGCGCCGATGGCATAGGCCGCGCCCACCGCCTTGGGCAGATGGCTGGCAATGGTCGACGTTTGCGGCGGGATGAACAGCGCCCTTGATCCCAGCACCTTGTGCCGCCCGCCCGAGATCGGATCGTCCGAGGACGAGGCAAAGGACAGCAGCATGTCCCAGGCGATGGTCTGGCCGGGCACCTGTTCGGCGCGCTGGATCTGGAAGGCGGCGTCGCGATAATGCAGAAAGGCCATGTCGGTCGGCCGCAGCGCCGCCGCCACCGCCGCGAGCCCCTCATGCCCGGACGAGCCGATGGTATAGAACCCCGTGCCGGCCGCCTGCATCGCCCGGCTGGTGCGGTCGAGATGCCGCGTCAGGCACCCCGACCGATACAGCGACACCGCCAAAGCCGGGGGCAGCGGCCCCGAAGGCGCGCGCCCCGCCGGCAGATCGCCGGCGGTGACCCGCCGCAGGAAGTTTTCATGCACGATGACCGAACGGCCCATCCCGTTTCCTTTTTTCCCTGATGTGTCGGCTTCAGGCCGTGACGCCCAGTCGCACGTCCAGTGCCGCGTGAATGCGGCCCAGACCCTCTTCGAGATCCCGCTCGGCATAGGCAAAGGACAGGCGCGCGTGGCCCGGCAGGCCGAAGGCGCGGCCCGGCACGATGGCGACGCCGGCCTGATCCAGAAGCCAGGCGCAAAGCGCCGCGTCCGACCCGAAACCGCCTTGCGCGATGGCCTGCGACAGGTCGGGAAAGGCGTAGAATGCGCCCTCGGGTTCGGGGCAGGCGACGCCCGGTATCGCATTCAGCCCCGACACCACGCGATCGCGCCGCGCCCGCATCGCGTCCCTGCGCGTTTCCAGCAGCGCCTGATCGCCGGTCAGCGCGGCCAGCGCCGCCGCCTGCGAAACCGACGACGCGCCCGAGGTGATCTGCCCCTGCACCGCCCCCATCGCCCTGATCAGCGCCGCCGGCCCGACGCCCCAGCCGATCCGCCAGCCGGTCATCGAATAGGCCTTGGACACCCCGTTCACTACCAGCGTGCGGCCGGCCAGTTCCGGCGCGGCATCGCGGAAGCGCGTGAAAGGGACATAGCTCAGGTGCTCGTAGATCTCGTCCGACAGCACCCAGATCTGTTCATGCCGCGCCAGCACCTCGGCCAGTGCGCGGATCTCGGCGGCCGAATAGATCGCGCCCGAGGGGTTCGAGGGCGAGTTCAGCATCACCCAGCGCCTGCGGGGGGTGATCGCGGCCTCCAGCGCCTCGGGCGTCAGCTTGAACCCCCGCGCCATCGGGCAGGGCAGCACCACCGGCCTGCCCCCCGCCAGCGCCACGATGTCGGAATAGCTGGTCCAGTAGGGGGCTGGGATGATCACCTCGTCGCCATCGGCAAGGCTGGCCAGCATGGTATTCGCCAGCACCTGCTTGGCACCGGTCGAGACGATCACCTCGGCCGGGGCAACGCCGTTGGCGGCGGCGATGGCGGCGCGCAGTTCGGCCGTTCCCAACGTGGCCGGATAACGGGTCTTGCCCGCCAGCGCGGCCCGGTGTGCGGCCTCGATCACATGTGGGGGCGTCGGGAAATCCGGCTCTCCGGTCGACAGGGCAACGATGTCATGGCCCTGCGCCTTCAGCAGCGCCGCCGTCTCGGTCAGCTGGACGATTTCCGAGATTTCGAGATTGGCGATCCGGGGCGCGCGGATAAAGCCGGTCATGGGGCACCTTTGGGAAAGGAAACGGATTTCAGGAAGATATCGCGGCCGGCCTCGGCCAGATGGACCGCCTGCGCGCCGGTTTCGTAAAAGAGCTGCTGCAACCCGCGCCAGGCGGCCGGGGCCGGGCGGGTGACGGGCAGGGGCAGATCTGATTCGGCGATCTCGCCGGCCAGCAGGGCGGCCATGCACTGGCCAAAGACCGTGCCCGGCGCGATGCCGCGCCCGTTATAGCCGCAAAAGGCGAAAACCCCGTCGTCCAGCCGATGAAAGCGCGGCAGGTTGTCCGAGGTCATGCCGATGCTGCCGAACCATTCCTGTTCGAAATCGACCGGGCCGATCTGCGGATAAAGCCGGCGCAGCGCGGTCCTTGCCCAGGCCCGGTGCACGGCCGCGCCGCCGTTCTTCAGCGCCCCGACCGAGCCGAAGATCAGCCGGTTCATCCGGTCGAAGCGATAGGACAGCAGCACCTCCTTGGTGTCCCAGACGCCCTGACGGCCCGGCACGATGGTTTTCGCCACATCCTCGGGCAGGGGTGTCGTCGCCATGTTGAAATAGGGCAGGACGACCTGCTGGCGGGCAATTTCCGCCATCACGAAGCGGGTATACATATCGGTTGCCACCACCACCCGGCCCGCCCGGACGGCACCTTTCGGGGTGCGCAGCAGCCAGCCATTGCCGCTGCGTTCCAGCGCAAGGGCCGGCGACTCGGTATGGATTGCCGCGCCCTTGCCGATGGCGGCCCGCGCCAGCCCGCGCGCATAGGCCAGCGGCTGGATGGTGCCCGCGCGGCGGTCCAGCAGCGCGCCCGCGAACGCATGGGTGCCCAGCATCCGGGCCGCGTCGTCCTTGCCCAGCAGCTCGACCGGGGCGCCGCGCTTCTGCCATTGCCGGGCGCGTTCGGCCAGTTCGTCAAATCCCTTGCGCCCGACACCGGCATGCAGCGTTCCGACCGGCGCGGCCTCGCAATCGATGCCGTAGCGGCGGGTGATGTCCCAGACCTGCGCCGGCCCGTTGCCCAGCAACTCCAGCAGCCGGCTGCCATGATCCGCCCCCAGCGTGGCGATCAATTCCTCTGGCATCACCCACATGCCGGCATTGACCAGCCCGACATTGCGGCCCGAGCCGCCGAAGCCGATCTGCTCGGCCTCGACGACGATGCAGCCGATGCCGCGTTCGCCCAGATGCAGCGCGGTGGAAAGCCCGGTATAGCCGCCGCCGATGATCGCCACATCGGTCATCACCTCGCCTTCAAGCGCGTGGGTCGGCGGCGGGGCCGGTGCGGTTTTTCCCCACAGACCGTGCGAGCGCGGATCGTTGAGCATCATCCCTCCCGTTTTGTCCTGAATGGCCGGGCGGTGCGTGCCGGCCCGGTGTTTTGCATCTTTATTCAGGGGCCGGAGGGGCTTACGCTAGCAAGCGTTTTGCATGACATCATACCGTGGAGTCATAGCCATCTTCTCTGCCCGAAGGTTCCTTCCGTCATTGCCGCTGCTTGCGGCGTTCGAGGCTGCCGCCAGAACCGGCTCGATCACCCGCGCGGCCGATGAATTGTCGCTGACGCAATCGGCGGTCTCGCGGCAGATCAAGGCGCTGGAAGGGCAGCTGGGGGTCGAGCTGTTCGTGCGCGAAAAGCAGAAGATCCGCCTGACGCTGGGCGGCATGGTGTATGCGCGCGAAATCCGCGAGGCGCTGACCAAGATCTCGAACGCCTCGCTGAACCTGCGGGCCAATCCGTCCGGCGGCTCTCTGACGCTGGGCGTGCCGCCCACATTCGGGGCGCGCTGGCTGACGCCGCGGCTGCCCCGGTTCGTCGCGCGCCACCCCGAGGTGATGCTGAACGTGCTCAGCCGGCCGGCAAAGTTCGACTTCAATCAGGACATCATCGACGCCGCCATCTATTTCGGCCCGCCGCAATGGACCGGCGTCGAGATGGTGGCGCTGCGCAACGAGATCATCCTGCCGGTCTGCGCGCCGCAGCTGATAGAGCGTTTCCGGTTCCGCGAGCCCGGCGACATCCGCCGGGCACCGCTTTTGCATCTGACCACAAGGCCGGATGCGTGGGAGCGCTGGCTGCGCCATTACGGGGTGGACGACCAGGCCGTTCACGGCATGCTGTTCGACCAGTTCACCACGCTGTTCGAGGCGGCGGCGGCGGGCTTGGGTATCGCCCTGTTGCCCCGGTTCATGTTCGGGGACGAACTGCGCGAGGGCCGCATCGTCGAGGCGCTGCCCCTGGCCCTGGAAAGCGTCGACGCCTATCACCTGTGCTGGCCCGAGGATCGCGGCACCCATCATCCGCTGGTCCTGTTCCGCGACTGGCTGACGGAAGAAATGGCCTCGGAGCGCCCCTGAAGCGTCACGGGCAATCATTCCGATCCGACATGAGTTCAGACCGATTCCTTGATTTTCAGCAGGGTTGGTTCTGCCTCACTCTCGCTTTCAACGACAGACCGTAGCCCGGCCAGCCGGGGCGCTGGAGGACGGTAAATAAAAAGCCTCGGATTTCCGCGAGGCGTCGTATTGCGACGAGGGAGAGGACTATGTCGAAAACCACTAACATGATTGGCGGGCTGCTGCTTGCCGCAAGCCTTGCCGCGCCCGCAGTTGCCCAGGACGGAACCGCCAGCTGGGCCAATGTCCAGCAATCGGGCGTGCTGCGCTGCGGGGCCGCCGTCTATCCGCCCTTCGTCAGCTTCGATCCGCTGACGGGCGAATACTCGGGCCTGTTTGCCGATCTGTGCCGGATGTATGCCGAAGACGTGCTGGGCGTGCGTGCCGAATTCGTGGACACCACCTGGGACAATATCGTCGCGGGGCTTCAGGCCAACCGCTGGGATCTGGCGCTGGCACTGAACCAGACGCCGCAACGTGCGCTGGCGGTGGGGTTCTCGGATGCCGCGATCCCCGACCAGATCTCGCTGGCCTATCGCCAGGGCAACAACAAGATCCCGGCCACCCCGGCCAGCTTTGCCGATTTCGACGTGGACGGGATGACGGTCATCGTGACCTCGGGCACCTACATGGACCGCGCGGTGACGGACGCTGCCAGGAACGCCGAGATCCTGCGCCTGCCGTCGGGGGACGAGGCGCGGCTGGCGCTGATGTCGGGGCGCGGCGATGTGCTGGCCGATCCGGTGGATTCCAACACCGTCTATGTCGCCTCGAACGAGGACTGGGCCACGCATATCATCCCCGAGCCCGCCCTGTCCCGGCAGGGGATGGCCATGGGCGTCAATCGCTCGATGTCCTACCAGGATCTGCAGTCGCTGAACTTCTTCCTGGAAGAGCTGCGCGCAACCGGCCGGATCGACGCAATGCTGCAAGCCGCCGTCCAGCAGATCATCGACGAGAACCAGTAACCGCCTGGTTTCCTGCAACATGATCGGGACCTTGTCGTTCCGCGGCTTTTGCCTGCGGGACGATGGCCCGGCTTTACCGGAGCGATGAATGACCGAGATTCAGCCCCTCGTCGAGATGCGCGGCGTTCACAAGAATTACGGGACGCTTCAGGTCCTGTCGGGCATCGACCTTGAGATGCGACCCGGCGACCGGCTGGTCGTGATCGGCCCCTCGGGCGGCGGCAAATCGACCCTTCTGCGCATCATGATGGGGCTGGAGGATATCCGCCGCGGCGAAATCGACCTTCTGGGCAAGCGCTACATTACCGGGCACGAGCAATCGGGCAAGACCCGGATCGACAGCACCCTGCGCAAGCAGGTGGGGATGGTGTTCCAGCACTACACGCTGTTCCCGCATCTGACGATCATCAGCAACCTGACGCTGGCCGCGATCAAGACGCGCGGCATGTCGAAACCGGCGGCGCTGGACAAGGGGATGCAGCTTCTCAAGAGGCTGGGGCTGGAAAGCAAGGCGCAAAGCTATCCCAGCCAGCTTTCCGGCGGCCAGAAGCAGCGGGTGGCCATCGCGCGGGCGCTGATGCTGGACCCGCGGCTGATGCTGTTCGACGAGGTGACATCGGCGCTGGATCCCGAGCTGGTGGCCGAGGTCGAGGCGGTGATGCTGGAACTGGCCGAACAGCAGATGCCGATGATGCTGGTCACCCATGACATGTGGTTTGCGAAGAACATCGCCAGCCGGGTCATCTTCTGCGCCGGCGGCGTCGTGGTCGAGGATGGCCCGCCCGAGCAGGTGCTGGGCGATCCGGTGAACCCGCGCACGCGCGAATTCATCGAGCGCGTCTTCCATATCAAGACATGAGGCGCGGCGATGGAGTATGAGTTCCAGTTTCATTACATCCTCCAGGCCTGGCCGGTCCTGATGGAGGGGCTGAAGGTCACGGTGCAGCTGACCGTGATCGCGAATATCATCGCGCTGACGCTGGGCTTCGTGATCGCGCTGCTGGTGCTCTCGAAATACTGGCTGCTGCGGGCGCCCTTCGCCCTGATGATCGAGCTGTTCCGCTGCACCCCGGTTCTGGTCCAGATCCTGTGGTTCTTCTACTGCGTGCCGATCCTGTTCGGGATTTATCTGGCGCCGCTGCCGATGGGCATTCTGGCGCTGGGCATCAACCTTGCCTGTTTCAACGCCGAGGCTTACCGCGCCGCCATCCAGGCGGTGCCGCGCGAACAGCTGGATGCGGGTGTGGCGCTGGGGTTTTCGCCGCTGCAGCGGGTCCGCTACGTGGTGTTTCCCCATGCCTTCCGCGCCGCGCTACCGGTGCTGATCACCAACGGCATTACGCTGTTCCAGCAATCCGCGTTGGTGGCGATCGTGGCGCTCAGCGACCTGATGTACATGGGCCGGCAGGTCGCCACCCAGAGCTATCGCCCGATCGAGACCTACACCGCCGTCGCGCTGATCTATTTCGCCATTTCCTTCCCGGTGTCGCGGGTCGCTGCGTGGGTCGAACAGCGGCTTGACGCCGCTCGGGCCTGAGGAAGCCTTGCCATGACCATCGATTTCTCGTTCCTGGCCCGCTATCAGGATGCCCTGCTGATGGGGCTGGGCATGACCCTGCGCCTGACGCTGATCGCATTTGCCCTTGGCATCGTCTGGGGCTTTGTGCTGGCGCTGCTGCGCAATTCATCCATCGCGCCGGTGCGCTGGATCGCCGCCGTCTATGTCGAGTTCTTCCGCGGCACGCCGGTGCTGATCCAGATCTTCTGGATCTTCTACTGCATGCCGATCTTTCTGGGCACCGACCTGTCGAACTTTACCGCCGCCGTGCTGTGCCTGACGCTTTACGGCGGCGCGATCATGTCCGAGACGTTCCGGGCCGGCATGAAATCCATCGGGCGCGAGCAATACGACGCCTGTCATGCGCTTGGCCTGTCCCCTTGGACGCGCGCCACCCGGATCGTGCTGCCGCAGGCCACGCTGCGCTCGGTCCCGGTGCTGCTGTCGAACGGCATCGGCATCTTCAAGGAAAGCTCGCTGGTGTCGGCCATCGGCATGATGGAGCTGATGTTCATCGGCACCACCATCTCGAACCGCACCGGCCGCCCGGTCGAGGTCTTCACCGCCGTCGCGCTGATCTATTTCGTCGTCGCCTTTCCGCTGACCCGGCTGGTGACATGGCTTGAAAAGCGCATCCTGAAACGCTTTGCCATCTGATGGGCTCGATGATGTTCCAGATCGGTCGCAAATCCCAGTCATGGTATGGCGAAAGCATCGGTATCCTGATCCTTGACGCCGCCTATCCCTGCGTTCCCGGCAATGTCGGCAACGCCACCACCTATCCCTTTCCGGTGCGCTATCACCGGGTCGAGGGCGCGTCGATCGACCGGCTGCTCAATCAGGCCGACCCGGCGCTGGTGACGCCCTTTGTCGAGGGCGCGCGGAAACTGCAGGCCGAAGGCGTCAAGGCGATCACCGGCGCCTGCGGTTTCATGGCGCTGTTCCAGCGCGAGGTTGCGGCGGCGGTCGAGATCCCGGTCCTGCTGTCGCCCCTGCTGCAGATTCCGTTCATCGCCCGGATTACCGGCCGCCCGGTCGGCGTCATCACCGCCAACGCCTCGCGCCTGACGCCGGCGCATTTCGCCGCCTGCGGTGTCGGCCCCGACATCGCGCTGCATATCGCCGGGATGGAGGATCAGCCAGAGTTCCGCAGCGCCATCCTCGAGGAAAAGGGCACGCTCGACAGCACGCGGATCGAAGCCGAGGTCAGCGCCGTCGCCGCCGAGCTTGTCGCGCGCCATCCCGAGATCGGGGCGGTCCTGTTGGAATGCTCGGACCTGCCGCCCTATGCGCAGGCGGTCCAGGCCGTCACCGGCAGGCCGGTCTTCGATTTCAACAGCATGATCCACCACGTCGAACGCGCCTGCGTCACTCGCCGCTACCAGGGTGCGATGTAGCGCCGGCGCCGGCTTTCCGGGTGCTCGCCCCGGTACCGTCATTCCCGGCTGGCATGAGGTCAGCCCCAATCATCGCAGGCCGCCCCGGACCGCCCATGCTATCCACGGCGTCATACACACGAAGGAGCCGCGCGAGCATGAGCGCCGACATCATCCCCGGTCGGGGCCGGGGCGCCGCAGCGCCGCTTGCGCAGCCTGCTTGCACAGATCGCACCCGCCGCGCGCGGCGTGGTGAAACTCGGATGAGAGAAAAGGAAGAACCCATGTCGCAATCCATCGCCGCCCGCACGACCGACTTGCTGACCCGTCTTGGCGTCGAAAGCGATGCCTATACCGGCGGCACCCTGGCCAGCTTTTCGCCGGTCACCGGCGAGGAGGTCGCCCGGCTGAAGCCCCACAGCGCCGAGGATACGCGGCAGGCCATCGCCAGCGCCCGCGCCGCCTTTGAGGCGTGGCGCACCGCCCCCGCCCCGCGCCGGGGCGAGCTGGTCCGCCTGCTGGGCGAGGAGCTGCGCACCGCCAAGGACGATCTGGGCCGGCTCGTGTCCATCGAGGCGGGCAAGATCCCGTCCGAGGGGCTGGGCGAGGTGCAGGAGATGATCGACATCTGCGATTTCGCCGTCGGCCTGTCGCGACAGCTTTACGGCCTGACCATCGCCTCGGAACGACCCGGCCACCGGATGATGGAGACGTGGCACCCGCTGGGGGTCGTGGGCGTGATCTCGGCCTTCAACTTCCCGGTCGCGGTCTGGTCGTGGAACGCCGCGCTGGCGCTGGTCTGCGGTAATGCGGTCGTCTGGAAGCCTTCGGAAAAGACGCCGCTGACGGCGCTGGCCACCCAGGCCATCTTTGACCGCGCGCTGGCTCGTTTCGGCGACGCGCCTAAGGGCCTCAGCCAGGTGCTGATCGGCGGCCCCGACATCGGCGAGGCGCTGGTCGCCAGCCATGACGTGCCGCTGATCTCGGCCACCGGCTCGACCCGCATGGGCCGGATCGTCGGGCCGAAGGTGGCCGAACGCTTCGGCCGCTCGATCCTGGAACTGGGCGGCAACAATGCCGGCATCGTCTGCCCCTCGGCCGATCTGGACATGGCCCTGCGCGCGATCGCCTTTGGCGCCATGGGCACGGCAGGCCAGCGCTGCACGACACTGCGCCGCCTGTTCGTCCACGACTCCGTCTATGATGCGCTGGTGCCGCGGCTGATCAAGGCCTACGGCTCGGTCAGCATCGGCAATCCGCTGGACAGCGGCGCGCTGGTCGGCCCGCTGGTGGACGGCCAGGCCTTCCAGGCGATGCAGGACGCGCTGCAGGCCGCAAAGGCGGCCGGCGGCACCGTCCATGGCGGCGAGCGTGTTTCGGTCGGGCCCGATACCGCCTTCTACGCCCGTCCCGCGCTGGTCGAGATGCCCCAGCAGACCGGCCCGGTGCTGGAGGAAACCTTCGCCCCGATCCTTTACGTGATGAAATACAGCGATCTGGCCGAGGCGATCCGCCTGCATAACGCGGTCGGCGCGGGGCTTTCCTCGTCGATCTTCACCCTGGACCTGCGCGAGGCGGAAACCTTCGTCTCGGCCGCAGGCTCGGATTGCGGCATTGCTAACGTCAATATCGGCACCTCGGGCGCCGAGATCGGCGGGGCATTCGGCGGCGAGAAAGAGACCGGCGGCGGGCGCGAAAGCGGCTCGGACGCGTGGAAGGGCTACATGCGCCGCCAGACCAACACGATCAACTACTCGACCCAGCTGCCGCTGGCGCAGGGCGTCGTGTTCGACATCGAATGACCGGCTGCGGGCGGCCTTTGCCGCCCGCGCCCTGGCTCTTGTGCGGGCCTCGCTGGCTCGGGGCGCAGAGCCTTTCCGACGCGATCCGCAAGCCGCTCGGGCGCGACGCGACACGGGCCGGGGTGGTTCGCTTCCTGCGCGACCTGGTTGCGCTCGACCGCGGCGCGATCGTCATCGACCTGATCTACGGCCTGCCCGGGCAGACCCCGCAGGACGTGGCCGATGACGTGCGGCTCTGCGCCACACTCGGGCTCGACGGGCTCGACCTTTATTTGCTGAACCTGATCCCGGCACGCCGCTGCTGACGGCGTACAACCTCAAGGGCAAGCCGGTCGGCGGGCACCTGAACATCGCCGCCTGCGACGCCGTCGCCTTCGTGCGTCGCAAGCTCTTCTCGGTGGAGATGCGCTCGTCGGGCTCATGTGGACTGCACCGCCGCAACTTTCGGCCGGCGACGCTCTCGCGCGACGTTCCGCGCTGCCCCTCCGGTGCCCTCGGTGACAACGCGCACAGCTCTCGCTACCCCCTTGCGGGAATGTTCCTTGTCCCAGATGGGCTTTATGGCCCAAGCCGGCAGCAGGCAGCCGGGATCCCTCTCCGCCACCCATCGGGAAAGACAATCGCTTGGCAGGTTTCCTGCGCCTCGGGCGGGGCCGCAGACCTGCCGGGACCTCGGAGGACTGTCCGTGAAGAAAATCATCCCTGGCCTGCCGCTGGCGGTCGCCCTTGCCCTCGCCCTCGGGGCCGCCCCTGCACTGGCGCAGGAAGTCCGCATCCCCCATGCCCAGGGGGAAACGGTGCTGCCGGCCGCGCCGCAGAAGATCGCGGTCTTCGACCTGCCGACGCTGGATATCGTCAACGCGCTCGGCAAATCCGATCTGGTGGTCGCGGTGCCGAAATCCGCCGACGGGCCGGCGAACTTCCCCGCGCATCTGATGGGCTTTGCCGAGGACCGCCATGCCCCGGCCGGGACCCTGTTCGAACCCGATGCCGCGGCGCTGAAAGCCCTGGCCCTCGACCTGATCGTCGTCGGTGGGCGTTCCGCCGCCCAGTTCGAGCAGATGGCCGCGATCGCGCCCACGGTCGACCTCAGCGCCGGCGACGGCGACATGGTGTCGAACGTGATCGCCAGCACCGAAAACCTCGGCAGGCTGCTTGGCGCCGAGGAGGAGGCGGCGGCCCGCATCGCCGCCTTCAGGGAAACCATCGCCCGGACCCACGAGCTGGGCGGCAAGGCCGGCACCGGCCTGCTGCTGTTCGGCGCCGGAGAGGGATTCAGCGCGCAGCCCCCGGGCTCTCGCTTCGGCGGGGTCTATGACCTGACCGGGATCGAGCCGGCGATCGGCCCGTCTGAGGCCGCCCCCGGCCCCCGCCCCGAGCCCGGCACCCCCGAGGCCGCGGCCGCCCGGCAGCGCCAGCAGGAAGCGCTCGAGGCGGCGCTGGCCGCCGACCCCGACTGGATCTTCACCATCGACCGCAACGCCGCCGTGGGCAATACCGAGGTCGCGCCGCTGGCCGAGCGCCTGGCTACGGACGAACGGGTGACGGCGACCAGCGCCTGGCAGGAAGGCCGCGTAATCCATCTGGACAGTAAGGTCTGGTATCTGATGACCGGCGGCATCGACGGCATGACCGCCAGCGCCGAAGCCGTCGCGACGGCCTTTGCGCAGGCGCAATAGGCGCTGCCCCACCGCGCGGCGGGTCCTTTCCCGCCGCGTTTTCCGTTCCAACGGCCGCAGTCGCGCCTGAGCCGGGCCACGGCCGGGGGCGTCGGGCAAGCCGAGACCAGCGCCGGCCGCCACGAGGTCCGCGCGCTGCTGGAAGAGGCCTTGGCCCGCCTGCCGGCCGAGCTGCGCCTGGTGTTCCTGCTGCGCGAGGCCGAGGGGCTGTCCGTGCCCGCGATCGGGGGCTGAACCCGATCACCGTGCGTACCCACCTTTACCGCGCCCGCCGCCACCTGCGTGCCAACCCGGAAACCCGCCTGCGCGGCGGCTTCGACACGGTCTTCCCCTTCGACGGCGCCCGCTGCGCCTGCATGGCCGACCGCGTGGTCGAGGCGCTCAGGGGGATCGAGCGGCGGTGAAATGCGGCCCTTCGGGGCAGGGCCGACGCAGGGATGCTGCGCCGGGCGTGGGTGCTTGGCATGAGGCGGTGCGGATGGGCGGGCGTGTATCGAGGGCGGTGATCTGGATGACTGTGAACCCTGCACGCGGAGGTGCGGTCGCGCTTGCCGGACGTGTCGGGATGCAGTCGAGCTTCACGACCGGAAGCGCCTTTTCGTCTCTGACGCGGGGGCGGGGCAGGGGAATCACCCCGGATGTAGCTGGTAGGACGGCTACGCTTGGTTTCGGAATAACGGTTCATAAATGATGGTTCTCGCGCGTAGGAAACACCTGTAGTTCAGGCCGCGGAAAGGGATGTCGTTGGGCATCTCATCTGGATATTATTTATAATATATTGAATATAATTGATATTCTTTACGGTCTGCAACGGTCTGTCACCGCAGCCACCCATCCAACCTTAAATGAAACGTTTTATTGACAAGCCGGTTTTGCCCGCCATAAGCTCCGGCGTGGCGGCAGTCATGGGCGCTTCGGAGGAGGGGTGCCCCAAGGATCGCGGTTGCGGGCCGCCAAGCCACCAACTGGGGAGGATGGATGATGGCTTCGGGATTTGGTCGCCTTTTGGGCGGCACTCTGCTTGCATCGCTGGTGTTCGGGGGAACGGCTTTCGCCTGCGAGCTGAAGATCGGCTCTCCGGCGGTTCTGTCGGGGCCGGCTGCCCAATGGGGCCTGGCCCTGCGCGGCGCGCTCGAGTTCGTTGCCAAGGAAACGATGGCGGAGGAGCGGTTGGTCATCGACGGCACGCCCTGCACCGTCACCCCGGTGGTCATCGATTCCAAATATACCGCCGAGGGCGCGGCCTCGGCCATGAACGCGCTGGCGGCCGAAGGGATCAAGGTGGTGGTCGGTGCCGTCGGATCGCCCGAGGTGACCGGGATGAAGCCGGTGGCCAACCGCAACCGCATGGTGGCGATGGTCAACAGCTTCGCCAAGGACGCCATCGGCCCGCAATGGCCCAACGTGTTCCACATCGGGCCCGGCCCGTCGGGCTGGGCGGCGCCGATCATCGACAAGGGGCTTGAGCTCTACGACTTCGACAAGGTGGCCATCGTCGCGCCGAACGATCAGGGCGGCACCGATATCGCCAGCGTGAATGCGCAGATCTTCACGGAAAAAGGCGTCACCGCGGTCGAGGAATATTACCAGCGGGGCACCACCAATTTCGCGCCGATCGTCACCCGCCTGCTGGCGGCCGATCCCGGCGCGGTCGATCTGGCCTCGTCGCCGGCGGGGGATGCGGGCATCATCGTCAAGCAATTGCGCCAGGCCGGGTTCACCGGGCCGATCTTCCGGCTGGGCGGGCCGGGGACCGAGGAAATCGGCCGCGTGGCCGGTGGGCTGAACGTGCTTCAGGACTTCCTGTGGTTCGAGCCGGTCGCCATGGACGACAACCTGCGCGCGCTGGAACAGAAGCATGTCGAGCTGATGGGCGGGCCGCGCCC
>Ga0172382_10005613_pt1 | contig 18640 bp, 8 predicted proteins | sample Leawel138RmetaG_FD_122245 | JGI IMG/M metagenome (GOLD analysis project Ga0172382, IMG submission 122245) | Leachate microbial communities from a municipal landfill in Southern Ontario, Canada - Leachate well 138R metaG | ecosystem: Engineered > Solid waste > Landfill > Unclassified | place...
GCTTATCAGAGCGGAGGAGATGACAAAACAAAAACTGTCATCTTACGAAGGTATGCACTATATGATAGGGTTCATGGAGAATGAATCCCGAATAGCTGAGCCCGGTAAGCAGCTTGACCAGAAGATATTTATATCATCCAATCATGATGCTACTTTGCAAGTAAAAATGGGAACACTATTCCCTGTTCAGCATAAAGTCAGAAAGGATGAAATATTAACTCTGAACATTCCGTTTGAATACGAGAGCTTTATTTCTGAAGAAATTAAACGTAACTTAGTTGAGATTACCAGTGATTATCCTATTTCCATCTCTGCATTTTCGAGTATTCCGCGTTCCACGGACAGCTATGCTGTAATACCTATAACAAATTGGGGTAAGGAGTATGTAGCCGTATCACTGCCGAATGACCAGTATAATCTTAAAACACTGGATTCCATCAAGGACAAAACTCCTCGCACAAGTCAAGTATTGATTATGGCTGCCTACAATAATACCAAAGTAACAATTACACCCGCTTCTCAAACCGGAAGGAAGAATCCGGCAAACACTGCATTTGATGTCATTCTTGACAAAGGAGAAAGCTACCTTGTCAAGTCATGGAGCTATCCGAGAGGTATGGGTGACATGACCGGCACTATAATCAAATCCGACAAGCCTGTGGGCGTCCTGTCTGGACATGTACGCACGGCTCTGCTTCAAGGTTTTGTGGCACAGCCACCGGACTCAAAGGACCATCTGCTCGAGATGCTTATGCCTTTATCAGCATGGGGCAAAGAATATGTTTCGATTCCTTTTGGCACTAATCCGAACAACGGAGATTATTTTAAGATAGTTACAGCTGAGAACAATGTCAGCATTACATTAGAATCAGCAGGTATTTCGCATGAATACCAGCTTGGAAATAAACGCTCACTTGTGGTCGAAGGCATCAAAGAACCCGCTTTATGGAAAGCAAATGCACCCTTCCAATTAGCACAATTCATGTATAGAACCGGCGATACGGCTGAGTCTTTCTTTTATGACCCTTCCATGCTTGTCATACCGCCGAGAGAACAATTTGTGAATAAAATTATATTCAATACTCCTTATAATAATTTTGCCGGCACTGTCGGTATGAAATTTATTGAGCATTATGTCAGCATAATTGCAGAACTTGAAGCTCTCGGAACTTTACGACTCGACGGCAAGCTTTTGCTGAGTTCTACTGATATCGAGAATCAGCAGATAGGAGAAACGGGATTATATCATGCAAAAGTATTGGTAGAATCCGGTAAACATGAGCTTATATCCGAGACCGGAAGATTTGCGGGTATTTTGTACGGCGTTGGTAATTTTGATTCATACGCGATGACTCTGGGTTGTTCTTTGCTTAATCCCTCTATTGAGGATAACATCCCACCTTATGCATCTGTTTTTGAAGAATGCGGTAAACTTACAGGCACAATAAGTGATGTAATCAATGACTCAAGTTTCGGTATTTATTACGCTTCTGTTCAGACAGATATAACAGAGAACTACAATTGGAATATTGCTCCATTTGAACCTGATGATGAGAACATAAGTTTTACTGCAGAACCGATTGACAAATTCAAAGACGGAAGATTTGTTCTTGATTATTACGATAAGAGCGGAAACCGTGAAAGGTATGAATTTGTATATAATGCAATACTTCTCGAATATCCGGAAGAAATCATACTTCCGCCGATGGATTACAAAGACTCCGTCTGCTTTGATTTCACCATAAAGAATAATAGTAAAAATGCAATGGATTTCCTTAGCAGTGAATTTACCGTTGATTCTCGTGTAAAATTGTATTTAGACATTACCCCCCCCGCTGTACTGGCTTCCGGACAGGAAATCAAAGCTAAGCTGTGTCTTGATCCCGACGGTAATTCGAGTCCGTTTTACGGGAAAGTAACCATGGATTTCGGATGTGATGTTACATTAGAAATTCCATATAACGGAGTGCTTATGGCTCTTGATTTACAGAGCAAGGGAGTGGACTTCGGCAGTGTACAATTAGGTAAGGTGAATTGTTCCGCTGTTTCAATTGTTAATAACGGCAACTTTGACGTACTGCTTAACGAATTGGAATTTACCGACGAGTTCGAACTTGACACTCTCGGTCTGTTCCCATATATTCTCGGCTCACAGCAAGAATTATTTATTCCGGTATGCTTCTCACCCGACGAGAGAAGAGATTATTCTGATGCAATTTCATTCATCAATGAATATAATTTATCCATTAAAGCAAATGTATCGGGTACCGGAATTGCTCCTTTGGTTGAAAGTAATATTTTAGACTTCGGTAAATTAAGAATCGGCAGCAGCAAAACACTTCCGTGTGAGATAAATAATACCGGTAACCAAATCGCCATTCTGTCATTTAACGGTTTTAGTCAAAAGACTCACTCTGATGATGGAACTTCAGCATTGTTGCAGACATTCGACAATTTACAAATTGAAGTAAACACCGCTGTTGAAGAAGATATAACACATATTCCGTTAGATACAAACAAATACATTATTGAAGCATCGTACAAAACTAATTGGGAACAGCACCCGGACATAAGTATTACAGTTACAGGCCAAGGTACTATCCCCGTTATAGAAGCTCATAATCATAATTTCGGTAATATTGAAATTCACACAGAGAAAGAAGAAAATGTCAAATTGATATCATCATCAGGCAATGAAGATTTGACGGTTGACGAAGTATTCATAGCTGACGGCGATAAAGATGCATTTGAGATTGATACTGATTTAATGAAAAATATTATTATACCGATAAATAATTCTACTTCAACTGCAATTAAATTTAAACCTAAACGTATTGGTTACCATGAGTTAACATTAGGGGTCATACATGATGCAAAACCTAACTTCATGCGGGATACAGTGTATCTGCTCTTAGTCGGGAACGCATTACCACCCGACAACTATAACATAGAAATCAATACTTTGGTTGGTCAGATTAATTCCTGTGTTTATGAAACGGCTGAAATTTTAATAAAAAACAATGCTTTTGATGCAGAGCTTACCGGACTTCGTCTCGAAAAAAGCAATGATGATTTCGAAGCCGAAATACTTGATTTTAATCCTATGATGATTAATTCCGGTGAATCAGCAATTTTCAAGGTCAGAATTTACGCGGAAAGAGGTATAATCGGCAAAGTTAAAGTGATTGCTACGTTCTTTGACAGAGATGAAATTGAAAGTGAGTTTGATGTCGTTCCTGTTTCCGGCTTGGTAATTTTAGATGATATAAGTCCAACGAGGTATGCAGTAGGCGATTATGTTGATTTGAAATTATCCGGTTCCTTTGAATCCGGAATTGATACGCTTGGAGGATTTTTCTTGTCAATAGGTGTAGATTATACACATTTGAGCCTTGTCAGTGAAAAAATTGAATTAAATTTGGATATTTTAGGTGAGAATTTAAAATATAATTTGAATATTTCAAAAACAAAGGATAAATTAGAGTTTTTTCTAAGTGAAGATTTGATAAATATTATTGAAAACGTGATTTGGAGTGTGGAATTAAGATTTCTTGGTTTGTTGTCTGAAAAGATTAAAGGCGACTGGAAAATAAGTGCGGCATCCGATAAATGTTTCGAGCCTGCTGAAAAGATTTGGAGTACGGAGCTTGACAGTGTTTGTAATTATGATGCAAGACATATCTTCATTTCAGCAGAAAGAGCACATGCCAATATATATCCTAATCCTGTAGTTGATAATTTGCGTATAAAGACTATTTATCCTGAGCAAGTTAATAATGTCAGAGTAAGCATAATGAATAGTTTAGGTACAAAGTATATGCTAACCGACGATGCAAACATCCGTGCGGGTGAAGACTTGCTTGAATTTGATGTCAGCCGTTTTCCAAGCGGCACTTATTTCTTGATTTTTGAAACTGAAACTTTGAAGAAAAATATATTATTTATTATTATTAGATAATTGAGGTGTTGTATGAAGCTTCGTTTTTTACCGGCTTTATTTGTTGTTTTTTTGGCTCTGCCTGTGTATAGCGGGTTCGCTCAGGTAGATACCCCTTTATTGCCTACTTACACGGCTCCCCCTATTTACATAGGACCAGTATTTGGTTATAACCGTTCCATGCATTTTGTGGACTTAGCTTCTTTCGATGAAGCGATATGCCCCAGGTTCGAGGATGGCGGTGCAAACGGATTTTTTATCGGATTATCGTATGAGGAACATCTCGGTAAAGATGTGGCATCCTCGACTTCTTCATTCATATTCAGAGTATTGTACAATACTCTTCCGGCAAGTCTTGAAGTCTCTGAAAATCCAATTCCCTCATTAGTTACAGCCGTGGATGGAAGCGGCAATCCAATAGATGAGCGAATCATCGAATCCTCGACTTTACATACTCAGGACATAACATATTCTTTGATTACTGCTGAAGTTATGTACAAAATCAACCCACTACCGGGTATTCCGCTTGGATTCACAGTAGGTCCTACTTTTGATTTTGCATTAACAAAAAATCAAGACCAGCGTTACAAACTTGTTCAACCTTTAGAAGCACAGTTTCAACGTGACCCGAATGTTGATTATCAATATGTTGACAATGACAGAACAATTATAATAAAAGAAGGCGAAATCCCAAACTCAAGCGCTTTCAGATTTGGTATTAAAGCAGGTATGCAATTCGAGATTCTTGCAAATAAATGGGTAATAGTTCCCGGTATTTTCTATAATTTTGGAGTAACAAACCTAAGTTCTGCTGAGAATTGGCGTGTTGATGCTCTCCAGATGGGTGTTGATTTAAGATATGCTTTATAATTTTTTTAAGTTAAATAATTACACGCCGGAATTTAATATCCGGCGTTTTTTTTAATTCCGGTAAATAGTAATAGTAATGAAATGTTATAACATTGCCTTTTTTGCTTCGCATAACGGAAGTAATATGCAGTCAATTATCGAACAAATCAAAGCTGGTATTCTATGCTCAAAGGCTGCTCTGATTATATCGAACAATTCAAACTCAGGTGCCGCCGAGAAAGCCGGACGATACGGAATACCTTTCTATCACATAAGCTCAAAGACACATTTAGATGAGAATGAACGTACTGCATTCATAAGTGAACTCTATGACGAGTTTGACATATCTCTAACAGTTCTTGCGGGGTATATGAAAAAATTCCCTCCTGAGCTCATTAGGAAAGCAAACGGGATGGTATTAAATATTCATCCAGCACTTTTGCCCAAATTCGGTGGAGAAGGGATGTTCGGTATGAATGTACACAAAGCAGTCATCCAATCCGGTGAACAATTCAGCGGTGCTACAGTCCATCTTGTTGATTCTGAATATGACAGAGGCAGGATCTTACTGCAAGAATCATTGGAAGTAAGCCCCGATGATACACCGGAATCACTTGCACGAAGGGTTCTCGAAATAGAACATCGTATCTATCCTGCACTTATCAAAATGCTCGAACTTGAATCTATCAAGATACCTATGCCGGTTTCAACGGTATAGTAAAATAGAAGCTTGAACCTTTGCCGATTTCTGACTCTACATATATATCGCCACCCATGAGCAATAATAAACCTTTGCAAATAGCAAGACCTAAGCCGGCTCCATCAAATTCCCGAATCAAATGGTTATCTTCTGATTGCCTGAACCGTTCAAAAATAAGCTTTTGCTTTGACTTGGGTATTCCGATACCGGTATCCTTGACATAGAATCGGATATTCTCACCAACAATATCATACCCAAGCTCGATGAATCCACTCTCGGTAAACTTAATGGCATTGCTTAACAGGTTGTTCAATATTTGTCCAAGTCTTTGCTCGTCGGTTAAAATTATTGGTAAATCTTCTTTTATCCTGCCGATTCTCAACTCCAAATCATTACTATCACTTCGGAAGCGTTCATTTATGGCAAATGTCTGATATACATTTTTAACGAGCAAATTGATGTCACATTCTACCAAGAACAATTTAAGCTGTCCGGCTTCAATCTTTGAAATATCCAAAATATCATTGATTATTGCCAGTAAATCCTTTCCCCGCTTATGTATGAAACTAATATATTCTTTCTTTTGTTCAGGTTCTAAATCATTGGCTTCAAGTAAATGCGAAAATCCGAGGATAGCATTCATCGGTGTTCTGATTTCATGTGACATATTAGCAAGGAATGCTGACTTGAGCTTGTCGGATTCTTCAGCTTTATCCTTAGCTGAGCGGAGTTCCTGTTCATATTCTTTCTGTTCAGCGATATTTCTTCCGAGAGCAATAACAACCTTACTGCCAAAATACTCACCCGGGCTGATAACCACTTCGATTGGTATAATTGTACCTTCGCTCTTCAATGCCCAGAAATCAAATTTTGAAGATTTTCCCTTGATTGTTTCTGCAAACATACTCCACAGATGCTTCATGTCATTATATCCTTCGGCAGAAATACATTCAGGATTGTTACCGATCAGCTGTTCCTTATTATAACCCAGTACTTTACATGCTACATCATTGACATCAATGAATTTTCCTGTTTCGTCCTGAACAAATATCATGTCGTTAATGCTGTCAAATATTCCTTTATATGTCTCGTGTGAGGCGTGTATTTGTTCTTCTGCCAGCTTCCTTTGACTAATATTTACTCCTACTCCGATAATGCCTTCGCGAATATTCTCATGATTATAAACCGGCATATACCAAAGCTCAAACCAAACCCCTTGAATAAAATGAATGCGATTTATATACTCCCCTGCCAAAGAATTTTTTAAATCATTGACAAGTTCCGGGTAGTCTTTATATAATTCAAGTGCAGACTTACCTACTACTTCGCCGGGTTTAAATCCTATATCTGCCAAAGCTTTGCCTGTTGACAAAGTAAATTTGCCGTCATTATCAAGGGCAAACAATACAAGCGGCAGATTATTTACAAGGAATTCAAGTTGATTAGCACTGTTGACCAGTTGTTCCTGAGCTATCTTTTTCTCAAGATATCCGCTCAGTTGATTTGCCGCAATCTCCATGATTTCTACACTCTGCTCATTGTAAGCATAAGGATCATCATAGCTCTGCACGACAAATACGCCAACTGTTTCATTACCGATAAACAGCGGTGCACCCAACCACGATTTACATGCTTTACCGATAATTTGAATTTGACCTTCATTTACCATTCTCTCAAAATCATTATCTTTCAGCAGTAAGGTTTTCTTTTTGTTCAAAACCATACCGGAAAGCGAGCCTGCAGCTTTCCATCTGTCAATAGTATCATATTCATCGCCGAAGTATTCAGTAAATATTTCGTCATTTTTTTTATCATACATGCCGATAAACATATTTGTAGAGTCAATTACGGCAGATAATGCTTTCTGCATAGCTGAAAATAACTCATGTAAGTCGCGTGAGTGTATCATGGCTTTGGCTATTTCATATTGAACTCGCTTTATATTCTCGGCAAATTTTCTCTCACTAATATCAATATTGAAACCTGCAATACCTTCGTACTCTCCGTTCACATAAATCGGAGCTAAGATGTTCTGATAGAATTTCTCCCCATTAACTGTTTTATAACTGACTTCCTCTTCAATTATTTCGCCGTTTCTAACTCTTAGATTATTACTTATCCACTTTTGCCTATAATCCTCACTAATAGTTATTTCATCGGTAGTCTTGCCGATTATCGAACCGAAATGCTCTTTTGTAAGTCTATTCTCAAGTATTCCCACATCATTCTTATCCCTAATCCATACTTCAAATGGAGCATGCTCAATAATTGTTGTAAGCAAGGAGTCACGAGCAATCAATTTATCTTCAATTTTTTTCCGCTCATCAAAATCTCTCGTAACACCGAGGATATACTTGAAATTGTCATTTTCATCATAGACTGCACTTAGAATAATTTCTGTCCAAATTGTGCTTCTGTCTTTTTTATACTGTTCGAGAATTAGTCGTTTAGGCTCAGGTTTATTTCCTGCTGAAATCTGAGACTTTGCAAGCTCCAATTGCTCATAAGCCAATTTATATGAATCCGGGGTAAGATTGTCTTGCATTGATTCTTGCATATTTTCTTCGGGACTAATACCTCTGAGTTTATAGACAGAGGGACTGACATAAATCATTTTGCCGTTCAAATCCATAATCCATATCACATCACCGGCATTCTCTGCTAAAAGCCGGTATTTCTCTTCACTTTCTCTGAGTTTTTCTTCGGCTGTCTTCTGCTTGTGAATATCTCTGAAATTAACTACGATTGCTTCAATTCCGGGAACTTCAAACTTATTGCTAAAAATACTCTCAATCCATCTGTAAGTTCCGTCGGGTTGATTAATTCTGTATTGAGTACTTACAAGCTCATCGGTGTTCAAGATAACTTTTTTTTGCAAAGCGACCACTTGTTCGCGGTCTTCTTCGTAAACGACATCAACCAAGTCTAATGCATTGGTTTTCTCGTAGTTAACTTGACCTATCAATCTTATAGCCGCGGGACTTGCATACTTAATTTTCCCATCTTCACCGGACAGCACAATGCCGTCGGGAGCATTTTCAATTAAGGCTCTAAATCTTTTCTCTGCTAAAGCAATGGCATCTTCAGCCGCCTTTTTTTCAGATATGTCAATAAATGATATTATAATGTTCTTGGGCTTTCTCTCCTCATCGAGGACAAGTGTGGCAGCAACAAGTACATCAAAAGTAGTACCTTCCGGTCGGTATGCTGTGATTTCACCGATAAATGAACCTTGTGAATTAAGCTCCTTTAACATAGAATGTGCTTCGTTCATATCTGCCCAGAAGTCAAAACAGTTCCTACCGGTCACAAGTGAAGAGTCACTTATCCTCCATAATTTTAAAAATGCTGAATTAGTGTAACTGATTATACCGTCAAGGTTAGCAATCACTATGGCATTAACAGATGAAGAAATTGCCAACTCTTTTAATTTTAATTCATCGAGAACTTTCTTTCTGTCGCTAATATCATTGAATATCGTTACAAATCTATTCATCGAAGAACGATATGCTACAACTTCGAAATATTTGTCGAATTCTTGTGCATATTTCTCGTATTTTACCGGTTCACCCGTAGTTACTACTTTTCCAAATATATCAATCCAATATTGTTCGGTATTCGGCAGTAATTCGAGTACACGCTTGCCAACGGTAAAGTCCTTACGCAGTCCTGTTATCTTCTCGAAAGCTGAATTTAACAGTAGAAATCTGTAATCAATTATTTTGCCCTTTTCATCACGTATAACTTCGTGCAAAGCAAACCCTTCAGCCAAATTTTGGATTATATCATCATATTTTTCGTTTGTATTATGAAGTTCAATTTTCAGTTCTTCAATCCGTGAGGCAGATTTTTTATGATTTCTGTAAATTATAAATAGAAATAGAATAATTATCAATAATGATACATACGCCGTTGCCGATAAATCATTAAAGTCTGAAAATTGAAACAATAATATGTGATTTACAGGAATGGTAAATTTATCGCTAACAGTACTTAGAAACCCTAAGTCACCACTACTTAATAGTATTGAAGAGTCTCGCCACGGTGCCGTATTGAGAATGGATATAGACTGAATTGTAAATGAAATTGCCATAGCGACTCGACTATTTGTTGTTTTTAATTAAACCGTCAAAAAGTACAAAGAGAATTCATCAATTAAAAATTTCAAATATAAGTAATTGACGGTATTAAAAAAATCCTTTTTTAGTTTTTTTAATCATCATCTATGGTTTTGACTATTCTGAATATATTGTAAATGAGGAATTAAATCATTCTTTATTAAATTACCTTTTATATTTACACTAATAAATTTCCTTCCCCCAACAATGATTCTTAACAATAATAAAGGAATTGCAATAAAAGTAAAACAATTCAATCTTAACGAATTATGAATAATCATTTTATATCATGCTTTTTAAAAAATTACAGTAGAAGAAATGGCACTCATACTACATAACAGTTCATTTGATAAAGACATAAACTTTGTTGATTATGAAGAACTTATCAAAACATCTGTTCAGTCTGACAATATTGACGACTTCGTCTTGATAGTCCCTACCGGCAGATTGACAAGACATTTGAAATTGAAACTTATAGAAAAATATTATGCGGTCAAGCAAAAACCTGCCCCTAAGATAAACATACATAATTTAGAGTCGTTTGCCGAAAGATGTCTCAACTCAATACTACCGAAATTCAAATACCGTTTGATTTCGGATGCTTACAGAATAACACTAACTGAAGAAGCTATAAAAAATACAGAGCCCGAGTTTTATGATTACAGGAAACATCCACTGAGTTATCATGTAATTGAAAGAATTTCAAATATAATTTACGGACTTCGCGAAGACGGCGTAAGCAGCTCTAACATGAAAGAAGAAATCAGTAAAAATAATGAAGAGCTGACCGGGATAAAAGATAAAAAAAAATACGGCGATCTTGCTAAAATTTTAAATGCCTACGAATCTTTGCTCGGTGACAAATACCTTGATGTTCCGTCAGTATATAAAAAACTCACTTTACTTGCAGAAGAATTTGAATTGAGGACCAATGGTTCAAATATTTTTGACAATTACAGTTTAATCAATAAGGAGCTACGGCAAATCCTCATTCATGGATTCAGTGACTTTAAAAATCCTGAAGTACATTTTCTGTCAAAGTTTGCAAATTCCAAAATACCACTTGCTATTCATCTCGACTTTTCGGAGGTTAACGGTCCCTTGTTCGGCAATTTGAGAGAAATGAAGGAGATATTGCTGACCGCGGGCTTCGGAGCATTTTATACAGACGAAGAAATCGTCGAACAAACTATAATTTTGCCGGAGAATGAACTTGAATCCAGTCCTAAGTATTTCCTACGTCGCTGGCTTTTCAATGTTGAACGAGAAATAAAATTTGGAGGACTCTCGGATATTGTCGAAATTTTTGAATTTGACACTTTGGAATCTGAAGTCAAAGGAATTTGCAAGTTAATAAAGCATCTTATATTCGACAAAGATATTAAACCCGGAGAAATTGCCCTCGTCATGCGTAATACATCAGCATATACTCCATTGCTTAGATCATCATTTCTGTTCGAGAATCTTCCTTCCAATTTTTCCGAGCGTTATCCTCTATCGGAGTCTCCGGTAGTTATTTCAATATTTGCTGCTCTCGATACTGTTTCAAAGGGTTATAAAAAGAATGATGTTTTCAAGACTCTCGAAAGTATATTTATCAAAGTCTATGATAATGAACAGGATGCAGGAGAGCTTCCTAACTTGATTCAAGCTGTAAATGAATTACGCTTCTCGAAAGGAAATATCCGACTTAACAAGGAATTTTGGATTCAAAGATTGGGCAGGATGACAGAATACTTGAATTCATTAATCAACAGAGAGGAAAACCAATCGGACAGCATAGAGTTAAAGAACTTAGAGAAAAGCTATAAAAGATTTGACAAAGCATTAAATTACTTCAAAGCCTTTTCAGATAGAATGCCTGTTGTTAAAAATAAATATTCTCCGGATGAATTTCGAGATTTAATTATCACCGGAATTATCAATAATTTTGATTATGTCACTACTATAAAGAAGCTGCATAATCGGATTGAAAATAAATTTCAAGGTCGGCGAGACTACTATTACCATACAGAAATCGAGAAAGTGGAAAAATTTTCAAGAGCCTTATCTGAATTTGTAAGACTGCTTAACGAAATGACATTTATTCTAAATGAAAACGATATTAAAGAATATAATCTGAATGATTTGACAGAAAAGCTGAAACTAACTGTCTCCGGTGCAAGATATCAGACAAGAGAAAGGCAGAATTACGGTATAACCGTTACTTCCGTTGAACAGATAAGAGAAATACCCTATCGTGTAACAATCCTATGCGGCATGAATGACGGTGCATTCCCCATGCCGTACAGACCTGAATCTTTTCTCGGCAAAGAGTTGTACGAAACCGAATTAAGGCATTTACAGTCAGAACAAATACAGTTTTACAACTTTTTGACCAACGGACTTGAATCATCTGAAATCAAGAGTAAAAAGGTTTATCTTACTTATTCGTGTAAAAGAGAAGGATTTGAGACTTCTCGATCAAGTTTCATTGATTCACTTTTGAAAGTTAGTGATATTGAAAACAAAAAGAGGCTGATTTCATTTACTCAAGACAGCATAAATTCCGGCACAGAACTGCCTAACTGGTATTATTATGCAGGAAGAAGGAGTATGATAGCATCTGTCATCGGAAATAAATTGTTTCAGAATAAACGGCAGCAAGAACTAAACTCGATTTTTCCCGTAGCATCCGACGGGAATGATGAGATTAAAGAAATTTTCGAGTTCACAAAAAGAATCTCTGCAAGACCGGATGAATCCGAATCGCTCTCCCAAGAATTGCTAAGCCCGGAATCATCAAGCCGTATCGAAAATTATTACGGTGCTGTATTTTCAGCCTCAGACTTTGAAAAATATGCCGGATGCCCTTACAAATATTTTGCTTCTAAACTATTAAAACTGCAAGAGAAAAGTGAAGAGGAACCTCTGTTTACCGCACTTGAATTCGGGAACATTATGCATAGGGCATTTCAAAAGTTTTACTTGAGATTACAGAAAGAATCTTCCGAGAACTGGATTATCCCTCAGATAGACGACGGACTCATACTGCCTTTTCTCAAACCAGTAGATATTAGAAAAATCCCCAGGGTCGAATTGATAATGAAACTCAACAACTGCATCATGGAAGAATTCCAAGATATCAGATTAGACCATCCTGCTGTTGTGGCATCAAGGAATGAAATTATCGGTTATGCGGACGAAAAAACTGTCGGTTGGGCTGAGTTATTCATAGATTCGGAATTGAAAAGGCTTGCATTATTTAAATCATTTCCGTCTCTGTTTGAATTTGAATTCGGGAATAAAAAGTCGAATCCGATATCTGATTTAAAATTAAGCGAGTCTTTCAGACTCCGAGGTAAAGTTGACCGGATTGAAGTTGGCGACAAGCTACAGAACTCCGAACACATGATTAACTTTTCTTTTACTATCGCAGATTATAAAAGCTCAGATTCCTCTGCATCCAAAAATTCGGATATCGAAGCAGGCAGAAAATTTCAGATGCCGCTCTATTCGATTGCTATGCAAAAAATCTTGAATGATTATTATAATATTGACATCGAATTTAAAGGGGCTGCTTATTATATAATAAAGCCGAAACCGGATAAGAACGGATTTAGTGATACAAAAGTAGTACTCATGACTGATGAAATAAATCCACTGTCCGGAAAGTCGAAGAAATTCGGAGAAAATGAGCAAAAAGAATTGTTGGAAATTGCTTTGAAAAATGCAGAGAATCTGGTACACAGGATTTCTTCAGCACAATTCCCGGTCGAACCCAATAATAATACAGAATGCAAGTACTGCTCATTCAGTAGCGTATGTAGAATAAACGAGAGGAGAATTATAGAAAACGATGATGAAGAAAATGAATGAGTTAATTAAAGCAATTGAAATATTTATTATTGAAATTCGTAAATTTTATGGATAAATATAAATACAGGTTTACTGAACTTGCGACTAATCCCAGTCATATTATTCTTAATTTTATTACCGGTAATCACCTCTTCCGACGATGAATTGACCGGAATTCCAACTAATTTTGATGCAGAATACAGTAAGTCGGACGACTATCCTTATTACACATTAGACAAAGTATTGTCAACATTTTACGACGAAAGTAAATTCAATACAAAAATCAGCACCATAGGATACATCAGCAGAGACACATCATTTCCGAGAGTTGAAAATCAATTACTTCTGCAAAGGATATTCGTTACATGCTGTATAGCACATGCCAGCCCGAGTACGATTTATATTAGTACCGATATCAACGATAAATTGCCCGACGGTCAATGGATAAAGATAAACGGAACTGTTATCGGAGTAAAAAACAAGCTCGGCACAAGTCCCTGTATTGTCGCTGAAAAGCTTGAATTAATCCCTCAGCCCGACAATCCCTTCTTGAATTGTACTTCATGCCCGACCGAACATGGACAACATTAATAATTTACCGAAATTAAATCTTCCTGAATTCAAATTCAAGTTTAGAAAAAATGAAGATGATAAACTTGAAATATATGATAAATTTCGGAATAAATATTTAATACTAAGCCCCGAAGAATGGGTCAGGCAAAATTTTGCGGAGTATCTTGTTATCTGTAAAGGTTATCCAAGGAGCAGAATACGATTGGAAAAATCAATAATGATTGCAGAGAACAAACGAAGATGTGACATAGTATATTACAACAAAAAATTAGAGCCTGAAATCATAGTCGAATGCAAATCTATTGATGTTAAAATCAACCACCTTGTATATTCTCAAATTGCGATGTATAATTCATTATTAAAAGTAAAATATATGATAGTTACAAACGGCATAAATCATTTTGTAACGTATATAGACTACATTAATAAAAAATTTGAATTTTTAAATCACATACCCGATAACAAATAATTAAAGGAGTACAAATTATGCCATTTTATCATAAACTTGGCAGAGTTCCCAAGAAAAAACATACAACTATGTATAAATCTGACGGCACTCTATACAAAGAGGAGTTAGTCAGCTCAAAAGGATTCTCCGGAATATATTCCAACAAGTATCATATACATATACCGACTCGAACATTAAGATTAAAAGAAGTAAGCCCTTTGGAACTCAGGGTTTGGGAAGATTCTCCATTACAACATTTCCACTTTCATACAGACAAGATTGAAATGAGCGGTGACTTTCTGACATCCAGAGTACCCTACTTACACAACAAACATTGTATCGTACATACTGCAAGACCTGATAAAAATCCTGATTACTTTTATAAAAATTCTTTCGCTCATGAGTTTATATTTGTACACAGAGGCAGTGGAGTAATTCTGTCAGATTACGGCAGGCTCGCGTTTGAGAGCGGTGACCAGATAATAATTCCACAAGGTACAATTTATCAAATGCACTTTGATACATTTAAAGATAATAAATTGTTGCTTGTGGAATCTGATACAGCCTATGAAATACCTAAACACTACAAGAATGAATACGGACAACTCGAAGAGCATGCTCCTTATGAAGAGCGGGATTTTAAAGTCCCCGAATACATGGATGCAATTGACGAAAGCGGCGAGTTCACATTATTGATTAAAGCAGGCAATAGAATGTTTGAGTACATAATACCTGAGCACCCTTTCGATGTAGTAGGCTGGGATGGATATCTTTATCCGTTTTCCTTCAATATCAAAGATTATAATCCTAAAGTAGGAAGAATACATCTTCCGCCTCCGGTTCATCTGCTTTATACTACTCAGCATTTTGTACTTTGTAATTTCAATCCAAGGCCCTTTGATTGGCATGAAGAGGCAATTCCCGCTCCTTACTATCATTCCAATATTGACAGTGCCGAGATGCTTTACTATGTAGATGGAGACTTCATGAGCAGAAAAGGCGTAAGCTCCGGTTCAATTACTCTGCATCCGATGGGTATTCCGCATGGTCCTCAACCCGGGAAAACAGAAGCAAGCGTTGGAGCAAAATTCACTGAAGAATATGCTGTCATGTTAGATACCTTTGAGCCCCTAAATCCTACAAGAAATGTGCTGGATGCTAATGATGAAAATTATTATATGAGCTGGATGCAATAATAAGCTGCCGATATTTAATTTTATTAAAAGGATGTCGTAACGGATGCTCGACTTACAGTCGGCCACGCTTAATTAGCGTCACCGTAACGACTCCTTTTATTAATAATTCCGGAGACTGGGGATTCGGTCAAACTTTGCACAAATTACCTTAGTCTAACTTTTTTTTAATATTTTCGTATTTAAAACTATTTGAAATTTGATTATTGGTGATTTGATGAAGAGATTCATTTTGTTATTTTTCATTTTACTTTCTACAAGTTTATTCTCACAGGAAACCTTTCCATTTTTAGATATAAAATCTATGGGAGCCTATGACTTTATCCAAGGGAATCCGGATTGTGACGGAAGAGGAGTAGTTATATTCATCCTTGACAATTCAGTTGACCCATCAATACCTGGATTAACGAAGACTTCGGAAGACAAGCCCAAAGTAATTGACATGCAAGACTTTTCAAACCAACTTGTGTTGAATTTAAAAGAAGCAGAATTTGAAAAAAACGGTGATTTCACATTCTTGAATGCCGACGGTTTACTATTATCCGGTGTTTCAGAGCTTTCTTTGAAACCAGTTGACGGTAAATACTACGCTTCAAAGATAGACGAAAAAGCACATTTCAAAAACTCAAGCGTCAAGGATTTGAACAATAACGGAAATGATGATGATAAATATGCAGTACTTGCTTTTAAGATAATTATTAATGAAGAAATTCACAGGGATATGAAGGGCTTAATCAAGCCAAAGGTCGGCTCTGAACAATGGGTTTACTTCATTGATGAAGACGGAGACTTGAATATTGACGATGAAAAAGGCAGGTTTACATATAAATATAATCTCGACTATTTCAACTTCTATACCGGTGAAAAAGGAAGAAGACCTTTGGTCGTTATGAGTGCTAATCTTGATGCTTCATCCAATAAAATGGTAATCAATACCTGTGACGGCTCACACGGCTCTCATTGCGGAGGGATTGCCTGCGGCTACGAAATATACAATAAAAAAGGTAACAACGGAATCGCTCCGGGGGCTTATATTGTATCGCTTAAAATAGGCTCCAATTTACTTTCCGGAGGAGCAACGACAACCGAAGCCATGAAGAAAGCATACAATTACGGAATTGAATTTCTAAAGGAATCAGGCATCAAATATGGAGTATATTCTATGAGTTACGGCATCGGTTCTGAAACACCGGGCAGAAGTGAAATCGAAAAATTCCTTAATGAATTTGCTCTTAAACATCCGAATGTGGTAGTGATTACTTCAAACGGCAATAGCGGTCCCGGTATCAATTCAACAGGTAATCCCGCCGGTGCAGGCAGCATCTTGTCAGTTGGCGCAATGCTTCCTGTTGATGTACTAAAGAATCTTTACGGCTCCGTACGTTCCAAGCCCTGGGTTACACATTTTAGTTCCCGTGGCGGCGAATCGGGAAAACCCGATGTAATAGCACCCGGTGGAGCTTCCTCGACTGTACCTGCTTATGAAAAAGGTGATGCTTTCTGGGGTACAAGTATGTCTTGTCCTCAAGCAGCAGGAGCTGCTGCCATTCTGTTCAGCGCTGCCGAACATTATAATTTTAAAAGTTCCGGCTCTATGCTCATAAAAGCTCTGAAATTCAGTGCTGTGCAGCTCGACAACTATACTCATGCAGACCAAGGTTTCGGACTTATTAATATTCCGAGTGCCTTCAACTATCTGACCGCACTGAATGAAAGACGCGAATTTGATAAAGTTGCAGCTTATGAAATCACGACTGCAAACTCTTTTTATATGGACAAAACAGGTCCTGCTGCCTTCTGGAAATCTGCCGGATATTTTCCGAGCGGTGTAGAGAAACAGTCTGTTCATATTAAGCCGACATTTTACAAACAAATTCCGGAAGATACTAAGCATAATTTCTATCGTATTTACAGTCTAAGCAGTGATTCACCTTGGCTAAAAACAGATAAAGATGAAATTTACCTCAGAGGTGAATTAGGCGGTTCGTTCGGAATGATTTTCGACAGCTCGAAAATTAATAAGCCGGGCTTATATTCAGGTAGAATTATCGCTAAACCGAAGAATGAACCGGGTTCTGAGTATGCGGATTTCGACGTTCAGGCAAATATTGTCATCCCATACAAGTTCTCTTCTTCGAACAATTATACATTAAACATAAAAAATGAAAAGCTCGGAATTGGTGATATCGAGCGTATATTCATAGAGGCTCCTGTCGGTGCAAGTTCTGCAATAATCAGGCTCAGCCCCGTTGAAGGTAAGAATTTCGGATTATCCGCTTATTTGTTTAATCCCTCCGGAAGAAACAGCGGTTTCGGAATTTCCACTGATGACAAACTCCGCAAACCCATCGAGTTGGCTATTAGTTCAAAGGATATGTCTTACGGTATTTGGGAAATTATTCCTGCTTCCCACTACCAATCGCTTGATGATTCTTACTTTAACCTAAGCGTACAGTTTTTTATGTTAAGGAGCAGTCCGGAACATATAACAAGCCTAACTCATAATGCTGGCGAATCAGCTAAAGGAGATTTTATACTAAGTAATCTCAGCAGTAATTTGATATATGCTTCGTTCAACGGAAGTATTCAGGGCTACTTGTCGCGAAAGCCGATAAAACATCAGGGCAGCTCAGTATTTAAAAAAACTTTTTCTATTGGTAAGGAAGTTGCAAAATGTGAATTTGAAATTGATATGAGTGCTGACGAGTTTAACAAATCAACTGACATTTCATTCAATATATTCGACGAATCCGGGAAATCTCTTCTCAGCAGCGGATTAAGCAGAGCTTCCGCTAAATTTACTTTTATTCCGCCTAAGCCCGGCAAATATTCAATAGAATTTGAGCATGGTTTTACTTTGAGAAAATTTGAAGATGAAGGATTTACTTTTAACCTAACCGAGAAGTATTTCTACTCGGAAATATTTCCACTGAAATTCAACCATAATGATATGAAACTCTATCCGGGTACTGATAATATGATAAA
>Ga0172382_10005615_pt1 | contig 18639 bp, 19 predicted proteins | sample Leawel138RmetaG_FD_122245 | JGI IMG/M metagenome (GOLD analysis project Ga0172382, IMG submission 122245) | Leachate microbial communities from a municipal landfill in Southern Ontario, Canada - Leachate well 138R metaG | ecosystem: Engineered > Solid waste > Landfill > Unclassified | place...
GAACCGAGCCGAGGGTGATGGCCATGATCTCCGCCGAAAGGATGAAGTCGGTTCTGATCGCGCCCGCGACCTTCTGGTCCTCGAACGATGCCTGATCGGACTCGGCCGGCTCGAACTCCGCCTCATGCGCATGAGCGGTGTGAGGCGACACCAGTTCGAGAAGTTTTTCGGCGCCCTCGTAGCAGAGGTAAAGTCCGCCCAGCATCAGCAGCGGAAGGATCGCCTGCGGCGCGACCAGGCTCAGGCCGACCGCGGCGGGCAGCAGGATCAGCAGCTTGTTCCGCAGCGAGCCGAGCGCGATCCTGCCGATGATCGGCAACTCGCGTGATGCGGAGAAGCCCGTCACATAGCGGGGGGTGACTGCGGTGTCGTCGATGACCACCCCCGCGGCCTTGGTGCCGGCCTGGGTGGCCTGGGTGGCGACATCGTCCAGCGAAGCTGCGGCGACCTTGGCCAGCGCGGCGATGTCGTCGAGAAGTGCGATCAGGCCAATGCTCACAATTCTTGGTCCTCGGTCCGATAGGCCCGGCAGTCGGGTGAATGCCGGCGAATGACCCCACAATGTTGCAGGCATCATGAAATCGAAAGGGCCGTAACATCGTAACCTGACGAATCGGTGACGATTTTTCGGCTTGCCGGCCGATGCTGAAGCCTTTGCCGCGCAATGGCGCGAACGGCCGAGAGGAACGCGATGATGTCATGCAATCGAAACCTCGGTGTGGCTCAACGCGATGCATCGTCGCCGATCCGACATTGAAATGAAAAGGGGGCAGCCAATGACCGTCCAGGATGGACAAGCGGGTATGCATGGCAAGGTTGCCGTGGTGACGGGTTCCACCAGCGGCATTGGGCTGGCGATCGCCCGCCAGTTCGCGGCGCGGGGCGCGAATCTCGTCATCAACGGCCTTGGCGATGCCGCTGCCATCGAGGCGGATTTCGGTGTGCGTTGCCTCTATTCGCCCGCCAACATGCTCTCGGGCGCCGAGATCGCCGAAATGGTGGCGCTCGCCGAGGGCAGTCTCGGCGGCTGCGACATTCTGGTGAACAACGCCGGCATCCAGCATGTCGCGCCGATCGACGAATTTCCCGACGAGAAGTGGCAGGCGATCATCGCCATCAATCTGCTGGCGGTCTTTCATTCGATCAAGGCGGCGCTGCCCGGCATGAAGCGGCGCGGCTGGGGCCGCATCGTCAACATCGCCTCGGCCCATGCGCTGATAGCATCGCCCTACAAATCCGCCTATGTCGCGGCCAAGCACGGCGTAGCGGGTCTGACGAAGACGGTCGCGCTCGAAGTCGCGACGCAGGGCGTCACCGTCAACGCCATCTGCCCCGGCTATGTCTGGACACCGCTCGTCGAGGCACAGATCCCCGACACGATGGCATCGCGCGGGCTGACGAGAGAGCAGGTCATCCATGACGTGTTGCTCGAGGCCCAGCCGACGAAGGAGTTCGTCACCGTCGATCAGGTGGCTGCGCTCGCGCTCTATCTATGCAGCGGGGAAGTGGCCTCCATCACCGGGTCGATCCTGCCTATCGATGGCGGTTGGACGGCCCACTGACCTGACACGATCATTTCCCGAACAGGATTGCGCAGATGAAAGCTGACGACGTTCGCCGCGCTTATGCCATGCCTCTGTCGAACCCCGCTTATCCGCCGGGGCCATATCGGTTCTTCGACCGGGAATATGTCATTATCAGCTATCGCACCGATCCGGATGCGTTGCGGGCCGTCGTGCCCGAACCGCTCGAGATCGCCGAGCCGGTGGTCAAGTATGAATTCATCAAGATGCCCGACGCCACCGGCTTCGGTGATTACACCGAATCGGGCCAGGTCATTCCGGTGCGGTTCGAGGGCAAGGCGGGCGTGTATGTCCACGCCATGTATCTCGACGACGATGCGCCCATCGCGGGCGGCCGCGAGATCTGGGGCTTTCCCAAGAAGCTCGCATTTCCCAAGCTCGTCCATGAAGGCGAGGTGATCGTTGGCACATTGCACTACGGCTCTGTGCTCTGCTCCACCGCGACCATGGCCTACAAGCACGCGGCGCTCGATACGGACGCGATCGCTGAAGCGCTCGGCGAGCCGAACTTCCTCGTCAAGATCATCCCGCATGTCGACGCCACGCCGCGCATCTGCGAATTGGTCCGCTATCGCCTGGAGGACATCGTCGTCAAAGAGGCGTGGTCGGGGCCGGCCGAACTGGAGCTGCACCGCCATGTGATCGCGGACGTCGCTCGCCTGCCGGTGCTGGAGATCGTCTCGGCCGTGCATTTCGTCGCCGACCTCACGCTCGGCCTGGGCGAGGTGGTGCATGACTATATGGCCAGCCAGGGGAGTGACCGACATGCCTGAGACGATGCGCAAGCGCAAAAACGAGACACCGGACATCGAGGAACTGCTTGCCCCCTATCAGTCGGTGGCGCTGGTCCTGCAGGGCGGCGGCGCGTTGGGCGCCTATCAGGCAGGCGTGTTTCAGGCGCTGGCGGAGGCTGGCGTCCACGCCAACTGGCTGTCGGGCGTGTCTATCGGCGCGATCAACGCGGCGATCATCGCTGGCAATCGGCCGGAGAATCAGCTCGACCGGCTGCGCGATTTCTGGGAAACCGTCTCGGAGCGGAAGATCTGGCTGTTCACACCGGAGGGCGACGTCTTCCGAAGGCTGCGCAACCAGGTCAGTTCGATGATGACGATGACCACCGGCCTGCCGGGCTTCTTCAAGTTGCGCAACGCGAATCCCTGGCTGCAGCTTTCCGGTGCCTCGGGCGCCACCAGCTTCTACGACACGGACGAGCTTCGGTACACGCTCGATCGGCTGATCGACTGGGATGTGCTCAACAATCGCGAACGCAGGCTCAGTGTCGGCGCGGTGAATGTCAGCACCGGCAACTTCCGCTATTTCGACAGCGAGATCGAAGTGCTCGGACCGCAGCATATCATGGCTTCGGGTGCGCTGCCGCCGGCTTTCCCGGCGGTCCTCATAGAAAACGAATATTATTGGGATGGCGGCATCGTCTCCAACACTCCGCTGCAATATCTGCTGGAGCAGGAGGACGTTCACGACACGCTGGTGTTTCAGGTGGATCTGTTCAGTTCGCGGGGCATATTGCCGCGCGACATGGGCGACGTTCTCGCCCGCCATAAGGACATCATGTATTCAAGCCGCACGCGCAATAATACGGACACCTTCCGCCGCCTTCATAACCTCAGGCTGAAGTTGCATCAGGCGCTGCTGCGCGTCCCGCCCGAAGCGCTCACCGACGACGATCATGCTTTCCTTGCCGCCATGGAAGACGTGCCGCAGATCAACATCGTGCATCTCATCTATCAGCAGAAGATCTACGAGAGCGATGCGAAGGATTACGAGTTCTCGGATAGTTCCATGCGCGAGCATTGGGATTCCGGCTATCAAGACACGCGCAAGACTCTCGGCCACCGCAAATGGCTGGCGAAGCCGCCGGAATCGATCGGCATGACAGTGCATGATGTCCATCGCGACGATCCGAGCTGATCAGGCCGGACGCCGGATGGGCGAACTGTCCGGCCTGCGTAAAGCCGCACCCATTCCCGGATGCCACGCGGAGCGATTTTGCCCGACAGGTCACGCGCGCCCTTGTCGTTCCATTCGGTGCGGGTTGGGGGAAAGGCGCTCGTTCGCGATCTGAATGCGATGGTGTAGCCTGACGGTTACGGCTCTCGCCGGCCTGTCGCATTACTTCGATCTCTGGCTGTAAGCCGTGTCTTTCCGCCGGCTCCACTGGTCGGGACGAGAGGATTCGAACCTCCGACCCCCACACCCCCAGTGTGATGCGCTACCAGGCTGCGCTACGTCCCGACCGTGGAGCGGGCCTATAGCATCGCCAAACCGCAATACAAGAGGCTCTTTCCCTGCGTCATTTCCGCGATGCGTGCGTTGCGCACGACCTTCTTTATTGCTAGGCGCGCAACCTTCCACCCCCGTGCCGGAAGGCCAGCCTTGCTGGCCGTGGCTTCGGGCTCGATCTGCCTGACCTTTTTTGCGACGAGCGCATTCATGCTAGATATTCTTTCCGCAGCCGCAGCCTCCGGGTCGGAACCTCCTTTCTGGGTGTCGATGTTGCCTTTGGTGGGCATGGGCGTCATTTTTTGGTTCCTGATTATCCGCCCGCAAATTCGCCGCCAGAAGGAACACGCGGCGCGTGTCGCGGCGTTGAAGAAGGGGGATCAGGTGGTCACCGCGGGCGGGCTTGTCGGAAAGGTCATCAAGGTGGATGACACTTATGCGGAGCTTGAGCTGGGGCAGGGCGTGCGCGTGAAAGCGTTGAAGGGCACGATCGGCGAAATCCTGACGCCGGGCAGCGGCGCCCCAGCGAACGATTGATCCCAAGCCATGCTTGAATTTCCTCGCTGGAAAAAGATCTGGCTGTGGTTCGTCACTGTGGTCCTGGTGGTTGCGGCTCTGCCCTCGCTCGTTTCCGTAACAGGCGCGAACTGGCCCAGCTTTCTGCCGGACCCCAAGGTCAATCTGGGGCTGGACCTTGCGGGCGGGAGCCACATCCTGCTGGAAGCCGATCCGAGCCAGGTTCGACGCCAGCGGCTGGAAGGCATGGAAGAATCGGTTCGGGGCGCGCTGCGCGCCGCGGAACCGCGCATCCGCATCGGTGATGTATCGAGCAAGGGCGGAACGCTGTCGTTCCTGCTGGAAGACCCGTCGCAGGTCGACGCGGCACGCGAAGCCATACTTCCGCTGACCACCGGCGCCGGCCTGACCGGGCAGCGCGACTGGAAGATCGAAGTGGTCGAAGGCAACCGCTTCAAGCTGACGCCCACCCAGGCGGGCATCGACCAGGCTGTCACTTCGGCCATGGATTCGGCGACCGAAGTGGTGCGCAAGCGGATCGACGCGCTCGGCACCCGCGAACCCACGATCATTCGCCAGGGCGCCCAGCGCATCGTCGTGCAGGTTCCCGGCCTCAGCGATCCCAAGGCCTTGAAGGATCTGCTCGGCCAGACCGCCAAGCTCGAGTTCAAGCTGGTCGACACCACTGCCCTGCCGGCCGATATCGCCAGGGGCGTGGCGCCTCCGGGCAGCGAAATCGTGCCCTATGCGGAAGCCGAAAGTTCCGGTGTCGGCGCGATCGCGGTCAAGCGCTTGGGCGGGATCAAGGGCGATTCCCTGACCAACGCCCAGCAAAGCTTCAATTCGCAGAACAATGAACCCGTGGTCACGATCACCTTCGATCAGCAGGGCGGTGCGAAATTCGCCAAGCTCACCACGGAGAATGTCAATCGCCCCTTCGCCATCATTCTCGACGGCAAGGTGTTGTCGGCTCCCAACATCAACGAACCGATCCTGGGCGGCAGCGCGCAGATTTCCGGCAGCTTCACGGTGGAGACGGCCAACCAGCTCGCGATTGCATTGCGTTCCGGCGCTCTTCCGGTCGATCTCAAGGTGGTCGAGGAACGGACCGTAGGCCCCGATCTCGGCGCTGACTCGATCGAGAAGGGGCTGATCGCCATGCTGGTCGGCTCGATAGCGGTGATGGCCTTCATCATCGCTACCTATGGCCGCTTCGGCATATATGCGTGCATCGCTCTCATCATTAACGTGCTGATGATCCTGGGTGTGATGGCGATCTTCAACACCACGCTCACCTTGCCCGGCATTGCCGGTTTCGTGCTGACGATTGGCGCCGCGGTGGACGCCAACGTGCTTATCAACGAGCGAATACGCGAGGAGCGCAAACGCGGGCGAAAGGTCTTCGCCGCGGTCGAGGCCGGCTATCGCGAGGCCAGCCGCGCGATTTTCGATGCCAACATCACCAACGTCATCGCGGCGGTGCTCATGTTCCTGTTCGGCTCCGGCCCGGTGCGCGGCTTCGCCATGGTGCTGATGATCGGTATCGTCACTTCGGTATTCACCGCCGTGACGCTGACCCGCATGTGGGTCGCCAACTGGCTGCGCAAGGAACGCCCTTCGGAAATCGTGCTGTGAAGGAATGTCAGCGATGAAACTGCTCAAGCTCATTCCGGACGATACGAACATTCGCTTCCTGCGGTGGCGCGTGCCGTTCTATTCTGTCAGCATCCTGTTGATGGCCCTCTCGATCGCGCTGGTGTTGGTCCGCGGCCTCAATCTGGGGGTCGATTTCGTCGGTGGCCAGATGATCCGCGTGACTTTCACCCAGACGGCGGAGGCGCCGGTTGCCGAATTGCGCGAAACGGTCGGCGCGCTGGGTTATGGCGAACCCATCATCCAGCAATTCGGCAAGCCGAACGAAATCTCGATCCGCATGAAGCTGCCGGAAGGCTCGGAAGGGCAGCCCGCGCTCGCGGATGCGATGGCGCGCAAGATCACCGCGACGATCCAGGCTGAACACAGCGACGCCCGCATCGACGGGGTGGATTCCGTATCCGGCAAGGTTTCGGGTGAGTTGTTCCAGACGGGGATGCTCGCGCTCGGCCTCGCGATGATAGGCATTTCGATTTATATCTGGGTGCGGTTCGAGTGGCAGTTCGGCGTCGGCGCGCTGTTCGCGCTGGTGCATGACGTGACGCTGACTCTGGGCATGTTCGCGCTTACCCAGATGGAGTTCGACCTTAACATCGTCGCCGCGCTGCTGACCCTGATCGGCTATTCGCTGAACGACAATATCGTGGTCTATGACCGCGTCAGGGAAAATCTCAAGAAATACCGGAAGATGCCGGTTGCCGAGCTGTTGGACATGTCGGTCAACGAAACCCTGTCTCGCACGATCGTCACTTCCCTTTCGCTGCTGATAACGCTGATCGCGCTCCTGCTGCTGGGGCCGGATGTGATCTTCGGGTTTACCGCGGCGATCACGCTCGGCATCTTCGTCGGCACCTACAGCTCGATCTACATGGCGACGCCGATCCTGATCTGGCTGGGCGTGACTTCGGAGAGCTTTGTTCCGGTCGAGGACGCGGATGAGAAGGCCGGGCGGCTCGCGCGCGGTGACGCCTGAGCAAGCCTCCTCCGGGGCGCACTCAGGCTTTCAATAGCCCCTCGTAATATTCGGCGAGCCTTTCCGCGTGCGCGCGCCAACTGAATTGCGCGGCATTCTGCGCGACCATTTCCGGTGAGGACGGCGCGGCCAGAACCGCGCGAACGGCTGCGGCAATGGCCCGGGGATCGCGCTCGGCGATCAGACCGGCGCTCGCATCGCGGAGAATTTCGCGCGCGCCGCCGGCATCGCTGATCACCAGCGGGCAGCCGCAGGCCAGCGCTTCCACCCAGGCATTGGCCAGCCCTTCGCTTTCGGATGGCAATACCATCGCATCGGCGGCGCAAAGCAGCAGGGGGATCGAATCATGGTCCAGCGCGCCCAGGAAATGCACTCGCCCGGCAAGTCCCAGACGGCGCACAAGGGCACCCAAAGCGTCCTGATCGGCACCTGTCCCGACCAGAGCGAGCCGTGCGCCGGGCAGATCGGCCAATGCCTCGATCACCAGCGCCTGCCCCTTGCGCGGGATCAGCGCGCCGACCGTGGCGAGCAGCGCTCCATCCCGGCTGATGCCGAACCTTTCCGCGATTTCCGCCCGGCAGGTCTTGCGGTCGCGGGGATGGAAGCGCGCGCGGTCCAGCCCGGTATAGTGGATCGCGATCTTTTCGCGTGGCAGGCCGATCGCCGCCATGTCGTGCGCCAGGGCCTCGCTCACCGAGAGCAGGATGCCCGCCCGGGCGGCTGCGGCGATCATCTGGCGCCGGGCATAGGGCCTTGCGCCCCAATAGGAGATGTCCGCGCCGCGCGCCTTGATCGCGAGAGGCAGATCCAGGGCCTTAGCAATTTGCGCGGCGGCAGGCCCATCCGGATAGAAGAACTGGGCGTCCACCAGGTCGAACGGTTTCTGCGCGTGCAGGCGGCGCGCCAGCGGCAGTATCGCGCGGGAGATCAGCGCGGGATTGATGGGGCCGGACAGCCCCGGCAGGATCGGGAAGCTGGGGCGGTGCAGCTCCACGTCATGCTCGACACCGTCGGCCAATGCCCCGGCCAGCTGGCGATAGCGGCCCAGGCGCAGCGGCGGCAGGCCGACCGGATTGATGACGGTTACCTCCCAGCCGGGCTGCGCCGCCAGGGCTTCCAGCGACCGGGCGACGAATGTTCCGAAGCGCGGTGTGTGGCGATTGGGGTAAAGCGTGGCGATAGACAGCAGGCGGCGTGCCGTCACAGTCTGCGCACCAGCATTTCCGCCACGCCGAACCAGGGCGGGTCATCGACCACCAGTTGTTTCTGCCCCAGCCCGGGCGGAAGCACGCCGACGCGCTTGCCCTGCCGGTCTATCAAGCGCCCGAATGCGAAGCGCCCGCCCTTGCGCGGCACCAGAACATCCCGATTGATGGCCTTGGGGGCATCCTCAGGCGGCAATTGGCGCAGCCAGAGCTGGTCGCCTGGGCGATATTCGCCCGCGCTCGTCTCGATCGCCAGCGCCATCAGCGGCGCGCCGCTGTTCAGGTCCGTCGGCAGGATGGCGTCACGCTGAGTGGAAAGGGATTCCGCGCCGCTGTCCGTCAGCTTCGCCACCACTTTCGGCTGCGGGCTTTCCTTCCCGCGCACCAGCATTTCCGGCTCGACCTGCAGCGCGGCGGCAATCCGGTTCATCCAGACGAGCGACAGGTTGCGCATGCCGGTTTCGAGCCGGCCGATGGTCTGTGCGGTGGTCGGCGGCTCGCAGGCAGCGGCGACATCGGCAAGGGTCATGCCCTTTTCCTTGCGGATATCGCGGATGCGATTGATCATGAATGCCTCTCCACTAACCAAATCGGTTTCCGCTTTCCTACAAGCATCTCGATTTGGCAAGTGCCTGCACGGTTTCAACGAGGAGATTGCCATGCAGCGCCAACTGGTCGAACGGGAACTGACGGTGGAAGGCCCGCGCCGGTGCGGAAAACCTGGCCGCCGCGCCCGCAGGGTGACGGTCAATCTGGCCGAATCGCCCCTGTCCTGGCTCCACGCGCGCGGGCATATCGACCGTCGCCTGTTCGATGCGGGGGAACGGCTGCGCATGGATTACGAGCGGGCGCAGCTTTCACCCGCCATCACCATGCGCTGGGATGCGGTGCGGGTGGATGGGGGCGGGGCCGACAGCGGCTTGACGCCGGGCGAGCGCCAGCTTGCGGCGAAGATCAGGTTCGACGGCGCGATGGCCGAGGCAGGCAAGGGGTTGAACGATATTCTGTGGCGCGTGGTCTGCGCGGGCGATCCGCTGCCCGAAGCGGAACGCTCGCTCGCGTGGCCCGCGCGCAGCGGCAAGCTCGTGCTCAGGCTGGCGCTGGAGCGGGTAGCGGAATTCTACCGGATTTCCTGACCCGTGCGGGGAGCGGCCGATGCCTGAGGCGTTCAGCCTTCCACCTGCTCCGCCAGCTCCAGCCAGCGCTCCTCCGCCGATTCCTTTTCCTCGCGCAGCTTTTCCAGCGAAGAGGTGAGCTGCGCGAATTTCTGCGGGTCCCGGGCATAGAGGTCCGGGTCGGAAAGCGTTTGTTCGCCATGCGAGATCATGCTTTCCAGCTCTTCGATCCGCTGCGGCAGCAGATCGTAGTCGCGCTGGTCCTTGTAGCTCAGCTTGGCTTTTCTGGGCGGGGGTGGAGGAGCGGCGGGCTGGGGGTTTTCCTTCTCGGCCGCCTTCCTGACCGGCGCGGCGCGGCTCTTTCGCTTCGCTTCCCAATCCGCATAGCCGCCCGCGACGATGTCCACCTTGCCCGAGCCGTCGAGGCCGAGCGTGACCGTCACCGTGCGATCGAGAAAATCGCGGTCGTGGCTGACGATCAGCACGGTGCCGTCGTAATCCGCGATCACTTCCTGCAGCAGGTCCAGCGTTTCGAGGTCGAGATCGTTGGTCGGCTCGTCCAGCACCAGCAGGTTGGACTTGCGGGCGAACTCGCGCGCCAGCAGCAGGCGGGAGCGCTCGCCGCCGGAAAGGATGCCGACCTTGGTGTCGACGATGCCGGGATCGAACAGGAATTCCTTGAGATAGCCCTGCACATGCTTGCGGTGGCCGCGCACGTCGATCCAGTCCCCGCCCTCGGCCAGCACGTCGCGTACGCGCTTGTCGGGGGAGAGCAGGCTGCGCTGCTGGTCGATCATCACTCCATGCAGGGTTTTCGCCAGCGTCACGCTGCCTTCGTCCGGCTGGATCTCGCCCGTGAGGAGCTTGAGCAGGGTGGTCTTGCCCGCGCCATTGGCGCCGACCACGCCGATCCGGTCGCCGCGCTGTATCCGCAGGGTGAAATCCCTGATGATCGCGCGATCGCCGAAGCGCTTGGTGACATTCTCGGCCACGATCACCGACTTGGTTCTCACATCGTCGGTCGCGAGCTTGAGTTTGGCCGAGTCGCCCGGCGTCAGCATCGCCGCGCGCTGCGCCCGCATCAGATGGAGCTTTTCCAGCCGGCCCTGGTTGCGCTTGCGGCGGGCGGTGACGCCGCGTTCCAGCCAGTGCGCCTCCAGCTTCAGCTTGGCGTCGAGCTTCTCGGCCGCGCGGGCTTCCTCGGCATAGACCTGTTCTTCCCAGGCTTCGTAGCCGCCGAAGCCGACTTCCTTGCGCCGCAGGGTGCCTCGGTCGAGCCACAGGGTCGCCCGCGTCAGCCGGGTCAGGAAGGTGCGGTCATGGCTGATGACCACGAAGGCGCCGGTGTAGCGGTTGAGCCAGCTTTCGAGCCAGTCGATCGCGGCGAGGTCGAGATGGTTGGTCGGCTCGTCCAGCAGCAGCAGGTCGGGCTCGGACGCCAGCGCCCGGGCCAGCGCGGCCCGCCGCCGTTCGCCGCCCGAAGCGCTCTCGGCCGGGCGGCTCATGTCGATGCCCAACTGCCCGGCGATCGCCTCCACCTCGTGCCGGGGCGGAGCGTCCGGCCCATCCAGCGCGAAATCCATCAGTGTGGCGAAGCTGGTGAAGAAGGGATCCTGCTCCAGCATCACCACCCGGGTTCCGGGCTGGATCGAGCGCTTGCCCTTGTCCGCCTCGATCCGGTCGTCGATCAGCTTGAGCAGGGTGGTCTTGCCCGCGCCATTGCGGCCGATCAGCGCGAGCCGGTCGCGCGGGCCGATATGCAGGTCCAGGTCGCGGAACAGCCATCCCGCCCCCTGAATCAGTCCCAGTTCTTCCCAGCTCAAGATCGGTGCGGCAGCCATGGCTGGGGCCTTAGAGCATCGCGCAAAAAAGTGGGAACCGGTTTTTTGCAATGGCGATGCGATGAGGGACAGGCATCGCGCAAAAAAGTGGGAACCGGTTTTTTGCAATGGCGATGCGATTAGAGGGACAGGCATCGCGCAAAAAAGCCTGTCCTGAGCCTGCCGAAGGATCGGAACCTTTTTTGCGATAGCGATGCGAATCCCATGTTATGTGTCCGTCAACCATCCAGCGCCGGAACCACACCGTTCACCGATGCGTAATATGGGCTGGCGCACCCATCCGCGTGCCAAATCTTGGGAGAACCCGATATGATCCGTTATGCCTTGCCGCTGGTTGCCGTATCGGCGCTGGCCTCACCCGCCCTTGCCGCCGATGTCCAGATCCAGGCCACCGGCCCGGTGGTCGAGCTGACGGTCAATGAGACAGTCAAGGCCCGCCCGGACATCGCGACGGTCGGGGCTGGCGTCACCAGCCGCGCGCCTACCGCGGTCGCCGCCATGCAGGAGAATGCCAAGGCGATGGATGCGGTGGTCGCCAAGATCAAGGCCCTGGGCATCGCCAAGGACGATATCCAGACCACCGGCATCAACCTCTATGCCCAATATGATTACAATCAGGCGACGCAGAGGCAGGTGTTCCGGGGCTATCAGGCCTCGAACCAGGTCAGCGTGATCCTGCGCAAGATCGACGATACCGGCAAGGTTCTGGACGCCCTTGTCGCGGCCGGCGCCACCGATCTCAACGGGCCGAACTTCTCGATCGACGACGACACCGAGGCCAAGGCCCAGGCGCGCAAGACGGCGATGGAACGGGCCCGCAATCAGGCCATGGAATATGCCCGGATGGCGGGTTATTCCGGCGTCAGGCTGCTGGAGATCAGCGAGGCGATCAGCGGCCAGACGCCGATGCCGATGGTCCGCAAGGCCTATGACGCAATCCAGACGACCGCCGCCGCCGCGCCGCCGGTGGAGCCGGGCCTGGTGGGCACCGGGGTGACCGTCACGGTGAAGTATGAACTCACGCGCTGAGGCTTAACGGCGCTTCCCGCGCTTATTCACACCTTGTTCAAGGCGTGGCGATTAGGCAAAAGGCCATCATGCGCAAGCGACTAGCTTCTCTTCCGATGGCCCTTGCCGCCGTCCTGGCCGTCAGCGTGGCGGGCGTTCCGGCGCTCGCCCAGTCGCGGGACGACCAGGGCCAGGTCCGCAGGGAAATGAAGGCCGGAAACGTCCAGTCCCTGCGGGAGATCGAGGGCAGGATTCTGCCGCAAATGAGGGGGATGCAGTATCTCGGCCCGGAATACGACGCGGCCGCGATGGCCTATCGCCTGAAGTTCATTCACGATGGCCGCGTCATGTTCGTCGATGTGGATGCGCGCTCCGGAAGGGTGATGCGGCGATCAAGATAGTCTTGCGGGACCCATGCAGCCGCTTGACGCGTTCCTGTCTAGTGCCCAATTTCATTCCAACGCGCAGCATTAGGGGACATGAGGAATGCGCATCCTGATCGTCGAGGACGAACCTACCCTCGGCCAGCAATTGAAATCCACGCTGGAACAGACCGGCTATGCCGTCGATCTTTCCGTCGATGGGGAGGACGGCCATTTCCTCGGCTCGACCGAGGATTACGATGCCGTGATCCTCGACCTCGGCCTTCCGGTGATGGACGGGCTGACCGTGCTCGGCAAGTGGCGCAGGGAAGGCCGCACCTTTCCGGTCCTGGTGCTCACCGCGCGCGACAGCTGGTCGGACAAGGTGGCCGGGCTGGATGCGGGGGCCGACGATTACCTGGCCAAGCCGTTCCAGACCGAAGAACTGATCGCCCGGCTCCGCGCGCTGATTCGCCGCGCATCCGGCAATACCTCGTCCGAGCTTACCGCCGGCGACGTGAGGCTGGACACCCGCTCCGGCCGCGTCACTCTGGCCGGGGAGCCGGTCAAGCTGACGGCGCAGGAATACAAGCTGCTGTCCTACCTCATGCATCACAAGGGCAAGGTGGTCAGCCGCACGGAGCTTATCGAGCATATCTACGACCAGGATTTCGACCGCGATTCGAACACGATCGAAGTTTTCGTCACCCGCATCCGCAAGAAGCTCGGGGCGGATGTGATCACGACCATCCGTGGCCTCGGTTACAGCCTCGACGACCCCGCCGACGCTCCGCGCGGATGAGGCGGCGATGACCTCCCCCAGCGCAGGCCAGGAATTGCCTGCGCCGGCGGGGCAGGAGGTGGAAACCGCTCCGCATACCGGAAGCATCTCGCGGCGCATGATGCTGATCGCCGCGGGCTGGATCGGCATCCTGCTGCTGGTCGGCGGAATTGCGCTCGACCGCACATTGACGGGCCTGATCGAGAAGAATTTCGACGAGCAGCTCGAATATATGCTCACCGCCATGATCGGCGCGGCGGAGATCGGGCCGGACGGCGAGGTGTTCTTCAACCGTCCGTTGGGCGACCAGCGGTTCCTCGAGCCGAACAGCGGCCTTTACTGGCAGATCACCGGCAAGGGGCATGAGGACTTCCCCTCCCGCTCGCTGTGGGATCGGAGCCTGAAGCTGCAGGGCAAGCATTTCGGCAGCGACGCCCAAATCTATGACAGCAACCAGTTCGCCGATGAGCCTCTGCGGATGATCGAGCAATCCATCATCCTTCCGGGCAGCGATACCCAATGGTGGTTCACGGTCGCGGCCAGCCGCGGGGAGCTTAATTCGCAGGTCGCGCGGGTGCGTTCCATCCTCGTATGGAGCTTCGCCGTGCTGGGGATCGGCCTGTTCCTGCTGGTTGTCCTGCAGATATGGTATGGCCTCGGCCCGTTGCGGCGCGTCCGCCTCGCCATTCAGCGGATGCGAACCACCGGCACCGATCGGGTGATGGAGCCTTTGCCGCTCGAGATTCAGCCGATGGTCGAGGAACTCAACGCCTTGCTCGCCCATTCGGAGCGGCAGGCCGCCGAAGCGCGCACGCACGCGGGCAATCTCGCCCATGCGCTGAAGACCCCGCTCACCGTCGTGACGAATGCGGCGAATACCGGGGCGCCCGATCTGGCCGCGACGGTCCTGCGGGAAAGCAAGGTGATGCGCCGCCAGATCGACCACCATCTGGCCCGGGCGAGGGCCGTGGGCCGGCGCGCGATCGGCCATGCCCGCACCCCGGTCTGGGAAAGCGCGGAAGGCGTCTATCGCGCCATGGGCCGTCTCTATCCCGAGGTCCGGTTCGATCTCGACGGGAACAAGGAGGCGATGGTGGCCATCGAACGGCAGGATCTGGACGAGATACTGGGCAACCTCGTCGAGAATGCCGCGAAATATGGCGGCGGCAGCGTGTTTATGACAGTCGATGTCGATTCCGATGCGCCTGCCTGCGAAATCTGGGTGGAGGATGACGGGCCGGGGATTCCCGTCGGCGAAAGGACGCGCATTTTCGATCGCGGTGCGCGGCTGGACACCGGCAAGCCCGGCACCGGCCTCGGCCTCGCCATCGTGCGCGACGTGGCGGAAATCTACGGCGGCTCGGTGGGGCTTACGCAAAGCCCGGACCTGGGCGGGCTGCTGGTCAGGCTCTCCCTCCCGCGCTCGGGCTAGAGTGATTGCGAGGCAGGTGGAAGCATCTGCCAACTCGTAAATCGCGGAAATCCAACAGGGCGTGGATTCATTCCAGTGCAATAAAAATCGGAATGAATCCAGGGCATCCGTCGGCGTGCTGATAGGTAACGGGAATTGGTGAAATTCGAAGCCACGATAAAGAGTGACGGATTGAGGGCGACAGCGATAGAAGGGGAGTATCCCTAATTCCCGGTCATGATCAAAATCCTGCTGAATGCCTGTGAATAGCGCTCGCCTGGGGGGTGATGATGAGACAAGTTTCCGGAAGATTTCTTGCATTGTTGATCGCCGCGACGGCAATGATGCTGTTTCCCGGTCAATCAGCCTTTGCGCAAGCGCGATCAGCCTATCTGTCGAATCTCGTTGCCACCAATCAGTATCAGGCAATAGCCACACAGAATGCGTATCTGCGCAATGCCGATGCGGAGATGTCGAAGCTGCGGACTGTCGCGGAAACGCGGCGACGCGAAGTGGAATCATTGCGAAAGCAATTGGCGGCATCGAAGGGATCAGGGGCGCAGCTTCAGGGAAGGCTCGAACAGGCCCAGCAGGCGGCCGCCGATGCGCAGCTGGTGTTCACGGCGGAGCTTGCCCGGCGCGATGCCGATTATGCGCGTGAGCGGGCCGCTCTTATTCAATCGGGTGAACTCATCCTGGAAACGGAAGCCGGACGCAGGTTTCTGGAACTGGTCAACAAGGGCGATATCGATAGCTGGAACGAGGCCAAGGATATCATCGAATATGATATCCAGATAAGAGAAACCAAGCGCAAAATTGAAGTTGCGGAGGATTATAGGCAGTTGGCCTTACAATGGCTTGATAAGAGGGATAAAGGGCAAGAAACAACAGAAAATGTCATAAGAATGTATGAAAAAGTTATGTATTATGATCCTACCAATCCATGGGATTGGGATATTCTTTCAAGTCTTTATAATGATATCGGAAATATGTCAAAGGCGCGCGATGCGGCGCTGCGGATAAAGAAAATCGCACAGAATGATTCGGAGCATCTAATGGCGGCAAGTGTGCTCGGCAGAGTTCAAATGGATGATGACGATCTGGCTGGTGCGGCAGAGAGTTCGTCAATCTCTTGCTATAACTGAGCGCTTGGCCAGAGCCAATCCGAAGGACGTGATGCTGCGGCGCAAATTAGCTCATTTGGAGGGCAGTGAGCAATTAATAAATATAATGGAGCGCTCGGCAAAAGGTGAGGATGTACAAGAACAATTGACTGTAGCCCTAGGGCACTTTCGTCGATATCTAACTTTAACAGAACGATTAATTAGAGGTGACCCCAATAATGCCAAGCTGCAGGAGGATATGTCTGGTATCTTCATGGTCATTGGTTCCATACAGGCGATGCAGGCGAATATAACTGGTGCGACAGAGAGCTATCGTCAATCTCTCACTATAACTGAGCGCTTGGCTAAGGAAAATCCGGACGATCTAAGGCTGCAACATCTTTTGTCGACTAGCCTGGATATTCTCGGCCATATTCAAATGGTGCAGGGAGATCCAGTTGGCGCACTGGATAGCTACAGTCGATCCTTGGCTACCACCGAACTCTTGGTGAAGGGTTCTTCAAACGACGTTATGCTGCAAAGCCGCTTGTCGGCCAGCTTTGGCTATATCGGCAATGCGCAAATGGCTCAAGGCGACCTCACAAGCGCGATTGAACGCTATCATCAATCTTTGACCATTGCCGAGAATTTAGCTCGAAGCGATCCGGGCAATGCTGAACTGCAATATGATGTAGCTACATCATATCAAAGGCTTGCTGACGCCGGAGTCCCTGGCTTCACTTGGGAGCGAGTAAGATTGCATCTTCAAGCAATGAAGAATCAGGGCATATTCAAACCCTCCTATGAAGACTTTCTAGTGGAAGCAGCCGAGAATGCGGCGCGAGAACAAGGCACGCCTTCAGTTTTAGACAATCAGCAACCATGAGCCAGGTCCTTCTCCTCTCGCTCGATGTCGATGCGGCGCGAACCGAAGTCATACTCGAAGCGCTGGTGGAGGCCGGGATCGATACGTGGTGGCAGCAGTTGCCCGCTGGTGGAGGGGTCCTGCCACCCAATAATATAGGGCAACGTGTGGCCGAAGCACGCTGCGTCATTCTGGTCTGGAGCAAGGCGAGCGTCGGCAGCGATGCAACCTTGTTTCATGACATAGCGAAATCGAGCTTGCAGGCAGGCAATGCGATCTGCGTGCGTATCGACGACCCCTTGCCGCCGCCGGAAATGGCGGGCTGCACACTCTACGACATGCGTGGTTGGCGCTCAAAACCGGCTGGCTGGCGCAAATGGTTCGGGGGCAATCTGTATATGCGCGATCTCGTGAGCGGCGCACGCTACAAGATTGCAGGGAAGGACCCACCGCCTGCCAGCGCACCACGGACCATGCTGATCCGGCAGACGCTCGCGGTAGTCCCGGCAATTGGCACAGTGATATACCTCATTCCCGCAGCTATTGGATTGTGGAACGACTTGGGGATGGCCAACCGGCCCAGCGCGGAAGAACAAGCCACTTGGGACAAGGTGGAGACGGGTTCCTGCGATTCGCTGCGCCGGTTTCTGGTAAATTATCCAGGTGGGCATTATGCCGCTCAGGCACAGGCGCGGCTGGATGGTCGAACCCAGGAGACGCAAACCAGCTGGGAGCCTGCGGAACGGCGCATGCCGGTCTATGTCGCGGCTAATCTGGCGAAACCATCCGCTCATAAACCTGCCGCCGCTTCCATTGCCCAAGGCAATGCCCTGGCCAAGGCCGAGGAAACATGCACGGGCTTGGCTGAGGCTGGTAATGCGAAATTGTTGGGCGTTGATGTAGGCGCAGGAAGTGAGCAGTGCACCGTCACCGATGGAGGATATGTTTGCTCCTTTGATGGTCATGCGATCTGCAAACTGAGCGAACCCAGAGATGTGACCGTAGAGCGCTGTAGTTGATCCTGAGCGGTTGGCTTGGCCAGCCGAAGGGCCGGGATGACGAGAACGCTAAAACGCTAAAGCGTCTCCACGCCGCGTTCGGCCCACAGCAGCACTACCGGAATCAAGCGGTCGGTGCGCGTTTCATAGTCGTTGTAGGGCGGGTAATAATTCGCCATCTGCGCCCAGAGTTTCGTTCGCTCCTCGCCTTCGGCGACCCGCCAGCTTCCCTCGAAGCGATCCTCCGCCACCTGGAACCGGACGCCCGGCTTGGCCGTGAGATTGGTGAACCAGGCCGGATCGAAATCCCTGCCGCCATTGGAGGCGATGATAACATATTCGTCGCCCGCGCGGTCGTAGATCAGCGGCGTGATATATTCCTGCCTGCTCTTGCGGCCGATGGTCTTCAGCAGCAGCGTGGTGGTCTTTTCCGGGCCGCCGAACTGGCTTCCATCGATATAGTGCCCGTCATTGCCGTCCGCGAGGTATCGCCGCAGGTGATCTTCGAAGAACGGCTTGAGATTCGCCATGAATTCATTGGCATCGGCCATGTTTCTCTCCCCCGGCGCATCGCCGCGCCGGTGCCGAAGCTAACCCAGCTCTGCCCCATGGCCAAGGCCTTGCGGAAAGATCAGCCGCCGCGCGCCTGCCGGTGGTGCTGGATGACTTCATCAATGATGAAGCGCAGGAACTTCTCGCTGAATTCCGGATCGAGGTCGGCATCTTCCGCCAGCTTGCGAAGCCGGGCGATCTGCCGTTCTTCCCGGGCCGGGTCGGCGGGGGGCAGGGCCGTTCTGGCCTTGTAATCCCCCACCGCCTTGGTGATGCGAAAACGCTCCGCCAATATGTGGATGAGCGCGGCATCGATATTGTCGATGCTCTTGCGATAGGCGGCCAGCGTTGAATCTTCGGCGATGTTCGACATGGTGCAAGCCTCTATCATACATTGTTCGCTTGCCAAGCGCCTCATGTCGCCCCATGGCC
>Ga0172382_10005616_pt1 | contig 18635 bp, 13 predicted proteins | sample Leawel138RmetaG_FD_122245 | JGI IMG/M metagenome (GOLD analysis project Ga0172382, IMG submission 122245) | Leachate microbial communities from a municipal landfill in Southern Ontario, Canada - Leachate well 138R metaG | ecosystem: Engineered > Solid waste > Landfill > Unclassified | place...
ATTTTAGGAGCCAGTTTAACTGATAACGTTATCAAAGATGCAGTAATGCAGTGGAATTTTTGGATTCTTGCCGGGTCGCTCCTGGCTGTTTTAGGCTTTAACCCTAAAAAACAGGCTTAAAAATTTTTAAATAAGTTAAAAAAAAATCGTCTTAATTACTAAGACGATTTATTTTTCTTTTTTCACCTCTCTATCCAGCCCTTATCTTGATTGGGGCGAACATGGACTATTCCGCGTTCAAACCTTCTGGCAAAACCGCCCGGCTCTTCATAAAAAAAACCAAGTGGTTGACCGAGATCAAGACTATACTTAGATTCATAGGGAGTGTTTTGTCCGTAGGAAAACCAAGTATTATCTAATAACAGCGCCGAGCAAATGGTAAAAAGCCAGTTGTCTAACTTTCCACTCCGAGCATTAAACAAAGCAATTTCCATGCCAGCGGCATTGTTTAGGTTATCAAACCAACTACCAATATAATGCTCTGGAAAATTTTCGAACTGTTTCCCATCACAAATATTCATGTAATACCCATGCCCGCCATTACCGATTATTAAAAAATCTTGACCCATTGCTTCCCTGACTTTCTTGAGAAAATATTCGTTCCCCAAGCGCCATTGACGATCAAGCTCTGGATAATTATCGGGTAGGCCGTCAAAATCAGAATCAACCCCATCTTCTAAGAAAGAAATATCTCGGAAGAGGTCATCATCCAAAATTCCATCAAGGCGAATTCCCTGTCGACTATAGGCGCCAATAATATCTTCAAGATAACGCTCGGTAAACCACTCAATATAAGAGTAACTTTTACCAGCAATTTCATAACGCCACCCATCTAAACGAATGTTCATCATCACTGTTCCTGGCCAGAAGGTAAGGTTATTACCACCTGGACTATGGAGGTACCAATGAGAAAAATTCTTTAAGTAGGCAACAACATCCAAACTCCAGGGTTTATCTGGAAACATCGGTTCATGCCACTGCATCTTCTCAACATAAGCAAGAATTTTAATTTCTGGCTTGATTTGTCTGAGGTAACGCAGACTGGCTACGGAGGTATTAATTACCTCATGATCAACAATAACCATGTCGTAGCCGCGATATGATTCTGCTTGAGAAATACTTAAGTTCGGCAAATAGTGCATTACATAAGTTTTCTGAGCAAAAATAGCGCTACTAAACATTGCCAGAGCAATCAGTAATACTACTTTTTTCATTTTATAATAATTTTTGTTAATGTTCTTTTTTTGTAAACTAACTTTAACAATTTATACTTATTTTGTCAATAGTCTTAGTTGATAAACAAAGCCCTTCATATAACTTGACATTTTTTATAAAAAAATGTATAGTAGGGGGTAAATTTAAAAATAAACATATGAAAAGAATTTTCAAATGGAGCCTACCCATTCTCGGCCTAAGCTTAGCCTGGGTTTTAATTTTTGCTCCCAGTGCTAAAACCAGCTATGTTTCTTATTATTCTGGCGATGCAATTAGCTATAAAAATGAAGTAATCATTGCCACGACTGATAGTGGTGCCTTAGAAATATATCGTCAAAATGGAAAAAATATTGAACGTACAGCTCGCCTTAAAGCAGAGGCGACTGCTTGGGGGGATGAGTTTAGCTCAGTTAAGCTTGATTACAGCGGTAATCGCTTATTAGCTTATGCAACAGCCGGCTTCTCTCTTTATCAATATGATTTAAGTAACCCAGAACAACCCAATCTTTTACAAAAAAAGACAAATACTTATTTTGAGTGGTACCAAAGAGTTGATAAGCTTGGCAGCCACTTAGTCACAAGCAGTGAAAAAGGAGTAAAGGTTTGGCGCGTTGATGGAGAATTATTTGATGTTATCGATTCTTATCCAGTTATCGTTAGCAATGGCTTAAGCATTCGTTTTGATGCTGCTGGTCGCTACATTATTAGCGTCGGTGAAGACAATCTAGTTCGAGTTTATGATACAACAAAACGCGCTGAAATAAGTCGCTTCCCTGTCAATTACCGCAACGAGAGTGACCAAAAGAGACTTCAGTTTGATTCACTTAATAATGAAATACTAATTTTTGACGATTTCTATCTTAAACGCTTTTCTTTGGCTGGCGACTTGTTAACCTACCACCCTAACAGCTCTTTCAATGGTTATAGCGTTGAAGCCAGTGGCAATCCTAACTATGTTTATGCTGCCAACGGAGAAAGCATTATGCGTTTATCAAAGAAAAATTTTAGAGATGGCTTAAAAATTAGCGCTGGCAATCTAAACCGTAACGGCTGGGGAATGGGTTTAAAATATCTTAATGTTGGTGGTCAGGAACGCTTAATTGTCTTTAATGGTGGTGGGATTGTTGTTTTAAACTCTACTTTAGAAAAAATTGCGGCCATCAATGCAAGTGAGGTTGCTGAAAACCCAAAAGCTAAAGAAGCTCTGTCTCTTAACTCTGAATCTTACTCAGCCAGCTCAGGGGCTAAATTCAATTTGCGTGGAACCGGCTTCTTCCCTAATGAAGAATTAATAATTAAGTTTGCCAATGAGAACAGTCTTATTAACGCTGATAGTAACGGCCGTTTTAGCACTACCTTGACTGTCCCCACTTTAAGCAATCGCCTCACCGATATAAAAGTTAGCGGCCAAGATTCTAATCTAACTTATAGTACTAGCTTTGAGATTAGGCAATAAAATTTAAGTAAACAAAAAAAAAGCTCGCCAATTGGCGAGCTTTTTTTTATTTAAAAAGTTTATCTCGGTCTAGAGTTCCGGACCAATATTTTTTGAGAGTTTCGTTTTGATAAGAAAAATTATTTAAACGACTGCCTGATTGTTTCTGAAAATAGAGTTCATAGTTAATCGAATTAATTTTTTCTGGTAAATAATAACTTAAACTTATCTCTTTTTTTGTCCCCGGTTCAATACTCCAGAAAAAACCAAAAACTGTCTTATCAAGAGCCTCGTCTGTAGTAACGGAGAAATCAGTTAAACCACTGTGGTCTATCAATTCACTGCCCCTTGGCGCCAAAATACGAGTATAGCTGCGATAACGAGTTGTCCGCCAATCAAAACCGCCTTCATGGTGATAATCTAGTTTAATCGTCGCTACTAAACGCTGATCACCGCTAATTTGATAATTAATATTTTTCCGCATCACCGCGTCAGTTTTATAAGCAGCCAGATTGGCATCAATAACCATTAAATAATCATGACTAGGTTTTTTTATTTCCCCGCCCCAACCTAAACCGCTAATTAGATTTTGATAATTAGCATCATTGAAATAAATTTGTAAATCTCGGCGTACCTTAGCCTCATCCATAATTTCTAAAACTTCTGAAAAACGGCTTAAGGGAATAGTAAAAAGGCGCTCCTTTAGCTCAGAAACAATTTCATTAATAATTTCTTTACGATCCCAAGAGCTAATTTCTTGCTCGGCGTAAGCGATTTCTACATTATATTGTAAGAGTGACTGAAAATTTTCACTAGTATAGACATCTTCACCAACCGTAATTGGTCCAACAAAATCTAATAAACGAGAAATTAAGCCTGGGTTAATCGCCAAAACCGCCACCGGCTGATTTGCTGTCGGACCAGTGCAAGCACTCTCATTCAAATACATTTTCTGAACCTGTCTAGCAGCAGTCGGCCAATCAGGAGACCAGTTAGCGTCTCTTAACCACCAATATTTAACTTTCATATACTTAGCCACTGGCTCTGGCGGGGTCTCAAACAGTTTATCAATACAGGGCATATCTAGATGATAGACATCTTCGGTAATAATCTCCCCTAAAGATCCGTTTTTTACTTTTATTAAGCCATAAGTACCAATAAAGCCACCGCTCGGCCGCAATTCATCGTTATTTTGTAGAACCAAAAGGAAAACACTTTCCTCTGGATAACCGGCTAAGCCGGGAAGCATTTGGGCTAAGGGCGAAAGAGTTGTTAGAAGATTATTAGCCGTATTTAATTTTTCCTTTAAATCACTTATCTGCGCTTCAAAGGGGAGCAAAATCCCAACCCGATGAATTTGATCAAGGTTTAAAAGGGCTAAACCTAAATTAGCTTTCAAACCCTTTAGTTCTGGAGCGGCCTGATATAAAAGTGCTAGCGTTTCCTGTTTTTCGCTTTCCGCTAAGTCGCCAAAACTGTGAGTAGCCAGAGAACTTTGTGATAAATTTTCTAAAAGAAGACTAGCTTGACTAAAAGAGCGGCTTAAAATTTCCACTGTTTTGGTTAAATATTCAAGATCATCCAAGGAAACCGAGACCGGAGCAAAATTAGCAGCCACCTTATTGTTCTTTATATCTTCAAGATTAGCTAAGGCCTCTTTGAAGGCAAGTGTTGCCAAATCCGACTCTAGTTTAGCATCGAGATAGCTCCCCCCTTGGACTAAGTTAAAAGCTGTTTCTAAATTGTTTTTTCCTTTAGTTAAATTGCGATAAAAATCTTGAGAAGCGCCCAATTTATTAGAGAGCGAAAGAGCAAAAAAAATCAGAATTGCCAAAAAAGCTAAAATTAAAATCACTATTATTCTGCCCGTATTTTTAAGACCTTTTTTCATAAAAGCTAATTATTTCGTCGCTTTAGTTAGGTGATCGCAAAAAACCGTTTTTTTAGAACTTAAAATATTATTTAAGAAAATATCTCCCAATTCGAGTCGATAAGAATACTCCGCTTCGGTCATTAAAGTGTAATTAATTTCACGACCTAGTTCCTGTTCAAATGAGCGTAAACGTTTTAAAAATAAGTCTTTTTTTAAATCGCCAACAATTAATAGGTCGGTGATGTTTTCAGGACTATTAACAAAAAAACCACTCAGAATAAAAAGTTGCGGCGTACAAATTTTTTGCACATCAGCAATAAATTTACTAATACCGCTTAATTGAGCCTTTAAAAATAAAGCCCGAAGTTCATTAAAAAGTAAAAAATTAGCATTAACTGCATAGTACTTTTTTTCTTTGGCACTTGTCTCTTTGTCGGCAACTTCAATTAAGCCCAATTCTTCAAGGTTATTAAGCTCACGACGAACAGAGTTAACTTGCAGGTCAAGATCGCGAGCCAGCTGACGCAAATAATGCTGTTTATCTGGTTCAATTAAAAAAGCGTTCAATATTTTTACTCGAGCCTCAGAACCAATTATTTTATTCAACATAACTTTATCTATTTATGATTTTATAGTATAATATTGGCAACGAGGAGTCAAACAAAAAACGATAAAATACGCTAAAAAAACCAGATAAAACTGCCTCGATTTTTGAGCTTATGTCTAATAAAATTGCTTCGGTTATTTTAAACTCCGGCCGCAGTGATGATTACGCTGGGGAAGCTTATGTTTCTCAGCCGGATTCTCACAAAGAGCGCCTGGCTGGTAAAATTTTTGTAGTAGCCGAAATGACCGCTCGTAAAAGCGAGTCCCAAAAAATAATTAGCTTTCTCGCTAATGTTTTTGAGTATAATTATTATGGCGATGAAAAGCTTTTACTTCGCGAAAAGCTCGATGATTTAGAGGTGGAAGACATCTTTGAAAGTGTTCTTGCTAAAGTCAATCAGGCCTTAATTGATTTTTTAGAAGAAGAACGTCTTCGCCTTAATCCGGAAACAAGCAACTTTACTTTAGGAGTTATTTATAATAATAAGCTATATTTTTCCACCTACGGGCGAAATAAAGCTTTTTTAATTTATCGTCGTCAGGGGGATTATGAAATTTTAAATGTAGAAATGACCGCTAAAGACGGTGGCGCTGTTAATAGCAAACTCGAGCTTGATGAAGATGGTGAACCTCTTGACCCACCGGTGACCAAAATTTTTTCCTCAGTTATAAACGGTGAAATCCCTCCATATTCTTATTTTTTATTCACAAATGAAGCCTTGCCGGAATATCTGTCACACGGAGAAATGGCCAACATTATTACCAAGCTGCCCCCCATGGTCGCTGCTGAACAAATTAAAAATTTCTTAAAAAGTGTTAATTCTTTTGTTCCCTTTTTAGGTATTATTATAAAGAGTAATATTGGTGGAAACTCAGTAGATGATTTTAATTATGACGATGAAACTCGGCCAGCCAGACACTTAGCTGATAATTTGCCCCCTCAACAAACAAACACTAAAAAAGCCCAATCTTCAATTTCTCACCTTAATTACACCGAACAAAAAACTGAAAAAATGCTTGCTTCGGCTGGAGTAATTAATTTCAAGAACCTAACACGTTCATTTAAAAATACCCTTAATCGTTTTAAATCACCAAACAAAGAAAAAAAATCAATCCTCACTTATCAAGAGGATGGCACAGCTATTACTCCAAGCGCTAAAGAAAAAAGTCACCTAAATTTACCACTCCGCGACTCCTTCTTAATAAAAAGTAAAGTTTCTTTTAAAAAATCGCCCCAATTAAATAGAAAAAAAATAAAAGGCTTCTTTAAGCGTCTACTAATTATTTTTACTCCCAGTTTTTGGACCAATATTTTTAGTGCTCTTGAGTCCTGGCTCCGCTCTTTAAGTCGTCAACACAAATTAATGGCCGGCTCTGGTTTAATTTTAGTAATTATTTTGAGTATTTCCTTGGTGGTCACACGGCAAAATAATCAGCGTCGAGAAGCTGATGAAAAATTCGCAGCCGTTGCTACACAAATTAAAGAAAAGCAAGGAGATATTTTTCGATATGCAGCAGTTGATAATATTTCAGCAGCTCTTGGCGTTCTAAATCAAGCTTTAAGTCAATTAGAGCAAACCACCCCTTATTCTGAGGAAAAAATTAACGAGAAAAATTCCCTACACAAAGAACTCTTAACTGAAAATGACCGAATTCAAAAAATAGTTCGCATCGAAGAACCTGAAGAAATTTTTAACGTTATTAGTGTTGAAGCTAATGCTCAAGCTAGCAGCATCGCGGTCGTTGCTGGCAATCTTTATGTCGCCGATAAAAATCAAGCTAATCTTTACACTCTCAATTTAGACAATCTTCAAATCGGGTCTCTATCTTTACCAACTAGCGCTTCCCTATCACGGCCAATTGTTTACAAAGAAACAGTTTTCTATTTAGCCGGGAGTGAAGAAATTATCTCTCTAAAAGAAGGCGAAGCTTCAATAATGAATGTTAATCAAGAGGTTTCCCCTGGCAGTCCAATTGCTTTCTATGCTGACCGTTTGTATGTTTTAGATAAGGACGCCAATCAGATCTTCCGCTATAACCGTAGTGGCAATAATTTTGTTTCTCGGACAAACTGGGCTCAAGGAGAAAATAATTTTAGTGACGCTAGTGATCTTGGTATTGATGGTGATATTTATATTGCTCAAGAAAATGGCGATTTAATGCACTATTACTCTGGCCAAAAACAAGATTATAAAAGCCTAGCTATTGAGCCACCTATTTATGGCAACCGCTTAATGACCGACGAAGACCCAAGTGGAAATAATTATCTATTAGATAGCCGCAATCAACGCTTACTCGTTTTAAATAAAGGTGGTGGTTTAGAAAAGCAATATTTGTTTGATATTCCAATTAACGACTTTACTCTAACAGAAGATAGGAAAACGATTTTTATCCTCTCCGGCAATAAAGTTTTTAAATTTTCTTCTTAAGCTTAAATTGAACAAAAAAAAGCCCGCTATTAAGCGGGCTTTTTTGTAGTAACTAAGAGCTTATTTTAAAGTAACTTTAGCCCCAGCTTCTTCTAATTCTTTCTTAATTTTTTCAGCATCTTCTTTTTTAACGCCCTCTTTAACAACTTTTGGAGCACCATCAACTAAATCTTTTGCCTCCTTTAAGCCTAATTCAGTCACCGCTCGAACTGCTTTAATGACAGCAATTTTATTAGCGCCAGCATCAGTTAACTCAATGTCAAAACTGTCTTTTACTTCTGCTTCAGCAGCTCCAGCTGCAGGGCCTGCGGCCATCATCATTGCTGGGGCGGCGGCAGAAACACCGAATTTCTCTTCTAACACTTTGACCAATTCCGCGAGGTCAAGAACACTTAATTTTTCAATTTGGCTGACTAAATCCTGAAATTTTTCAGGAACGACAACCTCTTTTTTTTCGTCTTCCATAATTTTATAATTTAGTTTTTATTTTAAATTAAATAATAATATCTTTAAGCAGTCTTTTCGCTAAGCGCCTTTAAGACGTTAACTAAGCCGCGCAAATTACCGGCCAGAACATTAACAAAACCGGAAACCGGGGCATTGATAGACCCAAGCAACTTTGCATAAAGTTCCTGTTTACCAGGAATATTAGCTAAGTTAATTGCCTCCTCTTTTGATAATAGGCGACCATCCATCACTCCGCCTAAAAAGAAAATCTTTTCCTCCTTGCCTTTGCTAAAATCTTTAACAGCCTTAGCGGCAGCAACCTCATCATCATAAGAAAAAATTGCCGCGACCTTTCCCGTCAACATTTCTTCCTGAGAAGCATCGAGACCACCATCTTTTAAAACCTTTTTTAATAAGGTCTTTTTAGGAACATAATATTCTCCGCCGACAGCTCGCAATTGAGCACGCAAAGCTTCATTATCACTTACTCCTAAAGCATTAAAGCCAGTAAAAATTACCGATTTTGAACGCTTCATTTGCTCATCTAAAGTGCGCAGAATTTCTTGTTTTTGAATCTTACTTTTGGGCATATAATAATTTTAATAAAAAACACGACTTGATCAGCCGTGGCGCAATACGAAAAAATCGTTACTTGTCGCCTACCGTAAGACTTATGATTGCTGACGGTCTCGGGCTGATTTAATTGTTTTAATCTTAAACTAAGATAAAGAAACTGTCAATAGCGGGGGGGGTAAGCCCCCTCCCCGCTGCTTAAATTTATTTTACTTTATAGGTTAGAATTACAGAGACACTTACTTCATTTTCACCAGTTTGAATATTAGGAGCGCTAACTGATTCTGATCCTGCCGCTAAGTCCATCATTTTATTATATGAGGGGGTAATAATTTGCGAAGAATAACCTTCCTCAACATTTAACAAGCGTCCAAGTTTTAAGCCGGATTGAGCAGCAATTTCTTTTGCCTTATTTTGAGCTTTAGTGATTGCCGCCGCTCGTGCTTCCGATTTTAAAGATTCGTCATCATCAATCGTAAAAGAAATGTTACCAACCTGATTGGCCCCCTTCTCTGTTGTTTGAGAGATTACTGAACTAATTTTTTCTAAATCTCTAATTTTAATTGTTAAACTTTGAGTGACCTCATAACCAACTAACTGTTGGCCGCGGCTTTCTGTCCAGTTGTATTCTGGACTCAAGCGATAATTTGAAGTTTTAATATCTTTCTCCTCTACCCCTAAATTGGCTAATTCCTCAATGATGTCATTAGTCTTATTATTGCTCTCATTGGCCGCCTCTTGGGGGGTACTTTTAATACCGCTTCTAACGCCTACTTCCAAGCTGGCAATGTCAGCTGGCGCATAAACAGTTTCTTCGGCGCTAACGGTAAAATATTCAGTTGTTTTATCCTTGTTAATTAAGGCAACGATTGCCACTGCCCCTAAGGTCAAAATTGCAATCGCCAAAATTAAAACAGAAGCTCTTTTCATATTTTTTATTTATTTTATAAACATCTTTATTATAACCGAAATGAGCGCTTCCGTCCATAATTAGCAAAACGATGCGCTTCATCGCGAACTTGTAGTAAAAGTGGTTTTAGTTCACGAGCATACTCTTTAAAACTGGCACTACTGCCAGCCGGAAAAACTAATTTATCTCCACCGGCTTTTGAAATGCCAACAACAGGAATTTTTTGATGAAGCGTTTTTAGGTGGTGAGTTAAAAAACTAATTTGCGGACGGCCGCCATCAATTAAAATTAAACTGGGGTCTAACCATTCTTGATGTTTTAGACGCCGCCTTAGAGTTTCTAATAAGGCCCGCTCATCATCGCCAGCTGGAGCTTCTTTTATTTTAAAAAGGCGATATTCGTCTTTGGCGGCAAGACCGTTTTCAAAAACAACCATCGAGGCATAAGTTTCCTGTCCAGCAAAATGAGAAATATCATACCCTTCGATTCGAGTCGGTCGTGGCCGACTTAAATCACTTTCTCTCTCTAATAAGGCTACATCTTGAAGTTGCTTTAAAGCACGCGCCTGTTCGGGGCTATCTTGGCTTAACTTCTTTAACAAACGCTTCTTTTGCCCACCAAGAAACAAGCATAAATTATCAAGATTGCGACGGTAAGCGGTTGGAGTAATTTTACCCAAACAAGCCCCCGGACAAAGTCCAATCTGATAATCAAAACAAGGCTGACCACTTAAAGGTTGGCAGTTACTCCAGGGAAAAATTGGCCGAATTAAGCGAAGAGCAGTCATCAACAAACGGCGTGATTGATAAGGACCAAAAACCTTGGCCTTAGTTGGTGGCCATTTCTTTAAGTCGCGCCCCCTAACAATTAGCGGCCGCCCGTAATCACCACTAGGAATTACCAAATAAGAAAAAGAGCGATCATCACGATCAACAATATTATATTTAGGCCAATACTCTTTAATATATTTAGCCTCCCAAATAATAGCCTCCAGTAAAGAGTCACTCTTCTCCCATTTAAGCGAGGCTGATTGGGCGACCATCTCAGCAATCCGAGGATCAATTTTTTTTTGAAAATACTGCTTCAAACGATTTTTTAGATTGACCGCTCGTCCAACATAAAGAACTTTGCCATCACCACCTTGCCAAAAATAAACACCGGGTCCAGATGGCGCGTCTTTAACTATCTTTTTTAAATTTGTCTGATTAGAAGCTAACATTATTATTTAAGAACTTCTTTAAGGTAAGGGGCGGTTAAACTTTTTTTAGATTCAGCCACTTTTTCTGGAGTTCCAACGGCCATTATTTTTCCACCCAAGCGACCGCCCTCAGGTCCCATATCAATTAAATAATCCATTGATTTAAGCATATGTAAATTATGCTCAATAACTAAAACCGAATTTCCCCGACTAACTAACTCATTTAAGACTTTTAAGAGCATCTCGATATCGCGATAATGAAGACCGGTGGTTGGCTCATCAAGTAAATATAAGGTGCGCTGCGTAGCTACTAAGCTGAGTTCCTTGGCAATTTTGATTCGCTGCGCTTCCCCGCCGGAAAGAGTAGTTGCTGATTGCCCCAGCTTCAAATAACCCAAGCCAACCGCTTCTAAAACTTTCATTTTATCGGTGACATAATGATTATCGCCAAAAAATTTAAGTGCTTCGTCGATTGTTAAATCTAAAACTTCAGCGATATTTTTACCTTTATATTTAACTTGCAAAGTTTCTCGACTAAAGCGACGCCCTTGGCAAACATCACATTCGACATTAATTGGCGGTAAAAAATTCATCTGAATTTGAGTTTCCCCCGCTCCACGACAACTTTCGCAGCGCCCACCTGGAACATTGAAAGAAAATCGGGAGGCACTATAACCGCGCTCTTTTGCCTCTGGAAGTTCAGCAAAAAAATTACGTACCGCCGTAAAAAAGCCAGTATAAGTAGCCGGATTAGAACGAGGCGAACGCCCAATTGGCGACTGATTAATTACCACCACCTTGTTAACATATTCCGCCCCTTTTAATTCTTGTAAATCGCTCAATCTTGCCTGACCAGGCCGAGCTTTAATTTTTCGTAAATTTTTATAAAGAACATCATACATTAGGGTTGACTTACCCGAACCAGAAACGCCGCTAATACCAACTAAACGCCCCAAAGGGATTTCCACCTTTAAATTTTTAAGATTATGCTTGGTGGCACCAATTAATTTAAGGGCACCATGGTTCTGTTGACGGCGTTTCTCTGGAATAGCAATACTGGAGACTCCGCTTAAATATTTTAGAGTCAAAGATTTTTTTATCGCCGATGGTGATTTTAAAAGTTTATCTAAATAATCACAGGCCATCACTTCCCCGCCAGCAACACCAGCCAAAGGACCAATATCAACCAAATAATCAGAAGCTAAAATACTACGCTCATCATGCTCAACCATAATCACCGTATTATTTTTATCGCGCAAAGTCTTTAATGTTTCTAGTAAACGGTCAGTGTCCCGTTCATGGAGGCCGATTGTCGGTTCATCTAAAACATAAAGAGTTCGAGATAATTGGGAGCCAATCTGTGAAGATAAGCGAATCCGCTGAGCTTCGCCACCAGACAAACTCTCAGACTCACGGTTTAAAGATAAATAATTAAGACCAACTTTATTTAAAAATTCCAAACGATTTAAAATTTGAGTAACAACATTCTCAGCAATAGTTAATTCTCGGGCGCTCATTTTTTGATAATAATTCCAAAAGAATTCATAAAGTTCAACAAGAGACAAAGCGCTAAGCTCAGCTAAGTTAAAATTATTGACGCGAACCGATAAAGCTTCAGTTCGCAAACGCTTCCCTCGACAAGTTGAACAAAGCTCTTTAGAAAAGTAGCTATGACGACCTAAGCCACCACAATCAGGGCAAGCGCCATGTGGTGAGTTAAAAGAAAAAAGTCGCGGCTCAACTTCCGGAAAAGCAAAATTATCATGTGGGCAAGTCCAATTGGAAGACAATAATAATTCTTGATCTTTAAACTTAGCAATCACTAAGCCATTAGAATAATCCAAAGCGCTTTCAATTGCCTCAAATAAACGCGTTTCATCTTCTACTGAAGTTTCGTCAATCACAATCTCAATACTGTGTTTTTTGCGAGCCGCCAATTTTATTGAATCACGAAGTAAATGATAGTCTCCATCAATCCGGGCCCGATCATAACCACGGTTTAAGTAATTATAAAGAAGCTGATAATATTCACCGCGTCGGTCACGAATAACCGGACTTAAAATTTCTACGGTTTCCAAAGACAGTCCTTTCATTTTCTGTAAAACAATATCAACCATCTCTTCAATAGTTAATCGTTCAATCTTGCGGCCACAGTTTGGGCAAAAAACTTCACCAACCCGAGCATAGAGTAAGCGCAAATAATCATGAACTTCAGTTAAAGTCCCAACTGTTGAGCGTGGATTATGAGAAAGTGCTTTTTGGTTAATCGAGATTGCCGGCGCCAAACCAATTATTTCTTCAACATCGGCTGGTTTTTTCTGACCTAAGAATTGACGAATAAAAGGCGCCAACGATTCCACATATTGCCTCTGCCCTTCGGCAAAAATAGTATCAAAAGCCAGGCTTGATTTTCCAGAACCAGAAACACCTGTAATAACTGTTAATGTATTGTGGGGAATGCTTAAACTGATATTTTTCAGATTATGCATTTTTGCACCCTTAATAATAATTTTATCTTCCATATTTTTTAGGGACGCTTTTCTTTTTGTTTCGAACAGTCCTTTTTTGTTCTTCAAGCTTCGGAGCAGAGACAAAATCTAATAAATCTTCAATCTGTTTGTTAATTGTTTGCGGCTGGATATTATGTTTTTTATTATAAGCCAATTGCTTTTCACGCCGATATTCAACTGATTCAACCGCTTTTCTTATTGACTCTGTTATTTTATCAGCGTAGAGAATAATGCGCCCAGAAACATTACGGGCCGCTCGCCCCATTGTTTGCATTAATGATGTTTCACTGCGCAAAAAACCCTCGCGGTCAGCATCTAAAATAGCAACTAGCATCACCTCAGGTAAATCCAAACCTTCGCGCAATAAATTAACGCCAATTAAAACATCAAAGTCTCCCTGACGAAAAGCTTTTAAAACCTCGGTACGGGCAAAAGTTTTTATATCCGAATGAAGATAATTACTCTGTATACCTTTTTTAGTCAGGTAAGCATGTAAGTCCTCTGCTTGTTTTTTAGTGAGCGTATTAACCAGAACTCGCCCGCCATCAGCGATAATTTGAGCAATTTCTTCTTCTAAGTCATTAATCTGACTGTAGTTAGTTGCTCGATTAAAAACTGGACGAATTTCAATTTTAGGGTCGATTAAACCAGTTGGACGAATTATTTGTTCAACAATTTGCTCTGAATGCTCTTTTTCGTAATCGCCGGGAGTGGCGGTCGTAAAAATCATTTGTCCAACCCGTTCCTCAAATTCTTTAAATTTCAGAGGCCGATTATCTAAAGCTGATGGTAAGCGCCAACCATATTGAACGAGATTTTTTTTGCGCGCCTGGTCACCATTATACATCCCCCTTATTTGAGGGATAGTAATATGCGATTCATCAATAATTGTTAAAAAATCTGCTTGCCCCTTCTCATCTTTGGGAAAATAAGCTAGTAAAGAGTCAGGTGCTTCTCCGGGCCGCTTGCCTGAGAGATGTCGTGAATAATTTTCAATCCCATGGCAATAACCAATTGTTTTAATCATCTCTAAATCGTAACGAGTTCGACGACCAAGACGCTCCGCCTCTAAAAGCAAACCTTCTTTTTTAAAATAACTCTCTCTATCTAACAATTCTTCTTTAATATCGCTTAAAGCAGCGTTAATTTGGGGTTGGGTAGAAATAAAATGTTTAGGCGGAAAAAGAACAATCTCCTTTAACTCTTCTTTTATCTGCCGCGTATTTTCATCTAAAATTTCCAAATGAGCGACCTCTTGTTGTCTTAATTCAATTCGATAAAGAATTTTTTCTGCCATTGGCCTGATTTCAATTACATCGCCCCGGACCCGAAACTGACCAGAATCAATATTTCCAGCCACTCTTTTAAATTGCAACCTGACTAATTGTTTAATCAAATCGGAACGAACCAGTGCTTGACCAAGACTAAGATGCAAGCGTGCCTCTAAATAATTATCAGGCACGCCAAGATTGTAAATGCAAGAAACCGAAGCAACAACAATAACATCCCGACGCGACAAAAGAGCGGCGGTCGTGCCATGACGCAAGCGATCAAGCTCATCATTTATCATTGCCTCTTTATCAATATAGGTATCACTTACCGGTAAATAGGCTTCTGGTTGATAATAATCATAATAAGAAACAAAATAATGAACAGCGTTATCTGGAAAAAAATTTTTATACTCCCGATAAAGTTGCGCTGCTAAAGCTTTATTTGGGGCAATTACTAAAATTGGTTTATTTAATCGGGAAACTATATTAGCAATTGAAAAAGTTTTTCCTGAACCAGTAACCCCTAACAGTGTTTGCGCTCTAATACCAGCCTTTAAACCCGCCTCTAATTTAGCGATCGCTTCTGGCTGGTCGCCCGCTGGAAAAAAATCTGATTTTAAAGAAAAAAGCGGGTCCATTTTTATATATTTAGAACCTTAAATTAAAGTTTCCCTAACTCTAAATAATCATCAATTCTTAAACTACGGACAAAATCGTCCATATGACTAACAATTACCATTGGGCCAGCGAAATTATTGAAAGCCTCAGCCATAACTGGCAGATGGCGAAAATTTATATGGTTAGTGGGCTCATCTAAAACCAAGAGTCCAGGGCGCATCAAAACTAAGCGCGCTAAAGTGAGTAAACCTTTTTGCCCTTCAGATAAAGAAGCAATTGTGTGCCCCATAAGATCGCCGGTAATTAAAAACCCGGCCGCAACAGAACGCAATTCTTGAACATCGTCACGATCACCCATTGCTTTCTCTAAAGACTCAAAGACGGTATCGGTAAAATCTAAATTAGTAAAATCTTGGCTATAATAACCAACTTTCACTTCCGGAGCGATTTTTGCACCTTCAGCACTACCATCTATTAATGAGCGCAAAAAAGTACTTTTCCCAATACCATTTGGCCCTGTTACCAAAAGATGCATTTTTTTTGTAATTCTTTTTTCAATTGGCATCTCAACCGCTTCGTAATTTTTAATAACCTTTAATGAACTAATAACCACTATATCTCCAGATAAATCTTCTTGAACAGGAATATTAAAAGGGCGAATAGTTTTATCTTCATGGCGAACATCAACTAAATCATCCTCTAATTCCTCGGTTTCCTCACGCATTTTCTTTGCCAATTTGCGCATCTTCCCTCCTTTATGAGAAAAGAAGTTAGCTTTTTCTTTGCGATCAATAATCATTTTTTGAAGTTGCGCATTTTTACGCTGCTCTCTTTCAACCCGTCGAGAAATCTCTTCAACTACAGAATAATAATCGCCTACATAAGTTTCAGCTTTACGATTACGAGCATCTAAATAAATAACCCCCTCAGTAAAACAATTCAAAAAATCAGCATCGTGAGAAATAACTAAAACGGTTTTATCATACATAATCAAAAATTCCAGTAAATGATCGATTCCTTCCTTATCTAAATTATTAGTTGGTTCATCTAACAATAAAATATCAGGCGCGCCAATTAAGGCGCTCGCTAAAAGTAAGCGGGCTTGCTGGCCACCAGACAAACGACCAACCGGTCTATCAAGAGGAAGAACTAGGTTAACCGCTTCCATTGCCTTGGCAATTAAGCTCCGAATATTTTTCGGAACCGGAGAAAACCCTTTAGCCAAATAATCTTCGACTGTTAAAGAAAAATCTTCAGGAGCAACCACTTGAGGAGCAGCGCCAATAGTCGCTCCATTAGTAATTGATATTTTTCCCTCCTTAGGTTTCAAATCCCCCTTTATCAAGCCAAAAATGGTACTTTTTCCAGCACCATTCTGCCCCATTAAAGTTATTTTTGATCCGGTTCGCACCGAAAAAGACACCTCTTCTAAAATCGGTTTCTTAACTATATATTCAAAAGTGACCCCATCAAATCTTAAAATTACTTGTTCCGCCATGTTTTTTCTAATTTAGTTAAATAAGTTCGGTTAAACCATGGGCAACGCTTTCCTTTAAGCCGGCGCTACTAATCTCTACAAAATCTGCCTTCCCTTTAATCGCCTCAATTGTCGAAGCCCCCAAATAAGTCATCCCCGAGGCTAAGCCACCCAAGTATTTTTTAACCACATTCTCAAGCGGTCCAGCCGCTGGCAATAAAGTCATCTCTCCTTCAACATGAACAACCTCGGAAACCTTCTGACCATCTAAAGATAATTTTTTTAAAGTCGCGGCATAACTAGCCATCCCTCGGTATTCTTTGTATTTTTGACCATTCTTTTCTATTATTTCACCAGGAGTCTCGTCGGTCCCAGCAAAAATAGAGCCACTCATAACCGTATCAGCACCCGCCCCAATAGCTTTAGCTAAATCACCGGGCTCTTTAACTCCGCCATCAGCACAAACTGGTACTCGTCCTTGACTGGCCTCATAAGCCTCCATAATCGCAGTAATTTGCGGCACCCCCGCTCCAGCCATAACTCGAGTAATACACATTGATCCCGGTCCAATTCCAACCTTAATAGCATCCGCCCCTTTATTAATAAAATGTTCCGCTGCATCTTTGGTGGCAATATTGCCAACCATAATATCTATTTCTGGATAACTGTCTTTCAAATAATCAAAAACAATATCCGTTCGTTTAGAATGTCCGTGAGCAACATCTAAAACCAAAATGTCAACGCCGGCAGCCACTAAAGCAGAAGAGCGTTCTTTATAATCTTTAACACCAATCGCCGCAGCCGTTAGCAAACCCTCAGCCTTAACAGCTTTAACCTCACGAGCCTGATCAGTGATAGCCAAAAAACGATGAACAACCCCTAAACCGCCTAAACGACCTAAGGCAATTGCCATTTTACTCTCACAGATAGTGTCCATATTGGCTGCCAATAAAGGGATATCAAGAGTGTGGCGCCGGGTCACCCTAGTCTTAAAATTAACATCCTTACGAGAAGCTACCTTATTATACTTAGGAACGATTAACACGTCATCAAAAGAGTAGCCTTTTCCTATAATTCTAGCCATAAAATAAAATAATAAAAATTTAGACGTCCGACTCATTATAAGTAAAAAGCTTATTTTTGACAAGTCTTTTTGGTCTTTTTTAAAACTTGATTTTTTTTGCTTTTAATGTTAGTTTAATAATAAATAACCGTTCATTTAAAAATAAATAATATGGAAAGAAAGAAAAAGGAGGCAGTCATCACAGAGAAAAAGGTGAACCAAAAGAAAGGTAATGTAATTATTGTAGACACTAATGTGTTCATTAATGATTACAGGGCCATTGAAGAATTTATCAAGGGGGACAATCTTTTGATTGTTCCAAAAACCGTAATTGTGGAACTAGATAAACTAAAGAAGAAGCCAGAAATAAAACATGAGGCAAGAATGGCTTCCAATTTAATTCTCCAGTATCACAAAGAGGGTAAGTTAAAAATTGTTTGGCATGAAAATTTTTCCAAACTACCGCTAGACAAGGATGTTCCGGATAACCGCATTATTGCTTGTCTTAACCATATCGTGAAAACAAAAGCAAGTTTGTACAACGATTATCAGAAAATCAAACTGGTAACCGATGACACAAGCATGCTCTTGTTAGCCAGTAGTTTTTTTGAAAAAAATCCACTGGTAGAAGTCGAGCGCTTTAAGAATATCCGCGTTGATATCAAATTAGAGCCTCGTCCTGGTCTAAAGACTGTCAACATCCGAGACACTGATTACGAAGGCACCAATTGCCAAATAAAATTTAGCGAAAAACGTTTTCCAGACTTGAAGGAAAATGGCGGAGTCTTAATTAGCGAGCATGAAGAAGTATCTCTTGCTTACAGAAAAGGAAGAGGGCTAAAAAGAGTTACTCCATATATTTCTGCTTGTGGAATCAAGTCACAAAATGAAGGGACGAGAAATTGGGAGCAAGAATTACTCTTGGCGCAATTACTGGACCCGCAAATTAAAGTGGTTTTAGCTTCAGGAAGTGCCGGTTCTGGTAAAACTTTATTAGCTTTGGCTTCCGC
>Ga0172382_10005618_pt1 | contig 18632 bp, 15 predicted proteins | sample Leawel138RmetaG_FD_122245 | JGI IMG/M metagenome (GOLD analysis project Ga0172382, IMG submission 122245) | Leachate microbial communities from a municipal landfill in Southern Ontario, Canada - Leachate well 138R metaG | ecosystem: Engineered > Solid waste > Landfill > Unclassified | place...
GGCCTTGGCGATGTCGCCGGAGAAGCGGATGCCGCCGTCGGCGATCACCGGCACAGTGCGGCCCTCGAGGGCACGCACAACCTCGGAAATCGCCGAAATCTGCGGGACACCAACACCCGTCACAATACGGGTGGTGCAGATGGATCCGGGGCCAATGCCCACCTTGACGGCGTCGGCGCCGGCCTCGGCGAGGGCCAGGGCGGCGTCGCCGCTGGCGATATTACCGCCGATCACCTGCATCTGGGGGTACTTCTGCTTGATGCGCCGCACCCGGTCGAGGACGTTGCGGGAGTGGCCGTGGGCGGTGTCCACCACCAGCACGTCGACACCCGCGGCCACCAGGGCATCGACCCGGTCGTCGGTGTCGGGGCTGGTGCCCACGGATGCACCGACCCGGAGGCGTCCCTGGTCGTCCTTGCAGGCGTTGGGAAATTGCTCGGCCTTGTCGATATCCTTAACGGTGATAAGGCCCTTCAACTCGAACTGGTCGTTGACCACAAGGACCTTTTCGATCCGATAGCGATGCAACAGGCCCTTGATCTGCTCCGACTCCGCACCTTCCTGCACGGTCACGAGGCGATCCTTGGCGGTCATCACATCGGCGACCCGGGCGTCCATGTTGGTCTCGAAGCGCACGTCGCGGCGGGTGACGATACCCACCAGCTCCCCGTTGCGCAGCACCGGCACCCCGGAGATATTGTTGGCGCGGGTTAAGGCCATCAACTCGCGGATGGTGGCGTCGGCGTCGATGCAGATGGGGTCCTTCACCACGCCGCTCTCGTACTTCTTGACGGCGCGCACTTCGAGGGCCTGCTGCTCGACGCTCATGCTCTTGTGGACGATGCCAATGCCGCCCTCCTGGGCCAGGGCGATGGCAAGGCGGGACTCTGTGACAGTGTCCATGGCGGCGGACAGGAGGGGAATGTTGAGGTGAATATCGCGGGTGAGACGGGTGCGGAGGCTGACATCCTTCGCCACCACCTCGGAGTAGCCGGGCACCAGCAACACATCGTCGAACGTCAAGGCTTCGTAGGCAATTCTCGGCATAACCACTCACATCCCGGCGTGTTACAGGAAACGGGCAATTATATCGGCGCGGCCCTGTCCGGTAAACCGGAACTTCTCCCGGGATTTCCCCGTCGCGGGTTACAGCCCAGGCCACCCCTGGCCTACAATGGCCGCCATGACCGAATCCCTGCCGGAACGCCAGATCCTCACCATCTCCCAGCTCAACCGCCGCGCGCGGCAACTGCTGGAGACCCACTTTTCCCTGCTGTGGGTGCGGGGCGAGATCTCCAACCTGTCGCGGCCGAGCTCCGGCCACTGGTACTTCACCCTCAAGGACAACGACGCCCAGATCCGCTGCGCCATGTTCCGCAACCGCAACAGCCTGGTGACCACGCCCCCCCGGGACGGCGACCAGGTACTGGTGCGGGGGCGGGTGAGCCTCTACGAGAACCGCGGCGACTACCAGTTGATCGCCGAGCACCTGGAGGCGGACGGCGCCGGCCTTCTGCAGCAGCGCTTCGAAGCCTTGAAGAAGCGCCTTGCCGCCGAGGGGCTATTCGATCCCGGGCGCAAGCGACCGATCCCCACCCACCCCGCGCGAATCGGGGTGATCAGCTCCCCCACCGGGGCGGCGATCCGCGACATACTCCATGTACTCAAGCGCCGCGCCCCCTGGATTCCGGTGGTCCTGTACCCCGCCGCGGTGCAGGGCAGGGATGCGCCCCGCGAGTTGGTGTCCGCTATCGAACTTGCCAATGAAGACAGCCGCTGCGAGGTGCTGGTGCTCGCCCGGGGCGGCGGCGCCATCGAGGATCTGTGGGCCTTCAACGACGAGGGCCTGGCCCGCGCCATCGCCGCCAGCCGGCTGCCGGTGATCAGCGCGGTGGGGCACGAAACCGATTTCACCATCGCCGACTTCGTCGCCGACCAGCGCGCCCCCACCCCCTCGGCGGCGGCGGAGCTGGTGAGTCCGGACGGCCTCGAACTCCTTGCCCGCCTCGCCCAGGGGCAAGCGAATCTGGCCCTGCGGATGCGCCGCCGGCTGGCGCTCCTCGGCCAGCAGCTCGCCTGGCTGGCAAAACGCCTGCGCAGCCCGGGGGATCGGCTGCGGGAGCAGGCCCAGCATCTGGACCACCTGGAAATCCGCCTGCGGCGGGCCATGCACCGTCAACTGGACCGGCGCCGGTCATCCCTCGCCAATCTCGGCGCCGCCCTGTGGGGTGCCAATCCCGCCAAGCAACAGCGCCTGGCGCGGGTGCGGCTCGACAACCTCGACCTGCGCCTGCGGGCCGCCGAGCGACGCGCCCTCAACCAGCGCCGCGATCGCCTGGCCTCCCTCGCGGCCACCCTGCAGGCCGTGAGCCCCCTGGCGACCCTGGAACGCGGCTACGCCATTGCAAGGGACACCAACAGGAATGTGGTGAGATCGGTGGCGCGGGTAAGGGCCGGCGATCGCCTCTACCTGACGGTGGCGGACGGCGATATCCAGTGCCGGGTGGAGACCACCTCGCCGACCGGCCGGCGGCCCTCCAACGACTGAGCAGCGCCCGGCCCTGCCCCCTCAGAAGCTGTAGTTCAGCCCCACGCTGGTGAGGGTATCGGTGTTCTTGGTGCCGTCCGGGACGTCGGTGTTGTGCTTGACGGTATAGGCCACCTTGAGACCCAGGCTGGCGTTGATCTTCACCCGCAAGCCAAACACCGCCTCGCCGTAGGTGTTGTCGGCACCGGACTCCACGCTCAGGTCATTTTCAAAACGGGTGGTCTCGGTGAGTTCCCGGTGATACTTGCTCGCCAGCAGCAGCACCGGCTCGTTGAAGGTCTCCCCGGTGTCCTGCTCCTCGCTGCGGCGGTAACCGGCGCCGGCCTCCAGGTCGAACAGCGCCCGCTCGGTGGCGATCACATGGACACCGACACCGCCGACCAGCGATGCCTGGTATTCGTAGCCGCTGAAACGGTCGTCCTGGTAGCGACCGTTGCCAAAGGCGTAATAGCGGTCGTCGAGGGCATACTGGGTCTTGCCCCGAAGGACATAGGCCTCGGCACTGCGGCTGTCATCCTCGGAGGCATTCACGGCCTCGAGCTGACCGCTGTGGGTCCAGCGCCCGTCGGCATAGGCCACCATCAGTTTGGCGAGCAGGGATTCATTGCGGGTATTGCCGGAGGACTTGCTGAAGGCGAGATCGCCCTCGCCACTCCAGGGGCTATTGACGCTCTCGGCGGCCACAAAAGGGGCGGCGCCCATGAGTATCAGGGGTACGAGTTTTTTCATCGGCTTTCTCCTTGTCAGAAAATACAGCACCACCCCCGACAGGGGGGATGGTCCGGCATGCAGTGGGGGCTGGCTTACTTGCGGCCCTTGACGTGCTTCATCAGGCGCCGTTTCTTGGCGATCTGCCGGGCGGTAAGGACGTTCTTCTTGCCGGCGTAGGGGTTCTCGCCGCCGCGGAACTCGATCTTCACGGGGGTGCCGTGGAGGTCGAGGGCGCGGCGATAGGTTTTTTCCAGGTAGCGCACATAGTGGTTGGGGACATCCTCGGTCTGGTTGCCGTGGATGATGATCAGCGGCGGATTGCGGCCGCCGGCGTGGGCGTAGCGCAATTTGATACGGCGGCCGTTGACCAGCGGCGGCGGATGATCCGCGACCGCATCCTCGAGAATGCGGGTGAGGTGATTGGTGCTCAGCTTGTTGGTGGCGGCGGCGTAGGCCTTGTGCACGGATTTGTAGAGATTGCCGACACCGGTGCCGTGGAGGGCGGAAATAAAATGAGTGTCGGCGAAATCCACGAAGCGCAGGCGCCGTTCCAGCTCGATCTTGACCCAGTCCTTCTGCTGTTGCTCGAGGCCATCCCACTTGTTGACCGCCACCACCAGGGCGCGACCGGCGTCGAGCACATAGCCCATCAGGTGCAGATCCTGATCCACGAGGCCCTCCCGGGCGTCGATCAAGAGGATCACCACGTGGGCGTCGGCCACCGCCTGCAGGGTCTTGACGATGGAGAACTTCTCCACCGTGAGGGAGATATTCTTGCGCCGCCGGATCCCGGCGGTGTCGATCAGGGTGTAGGGCTTGCCGTCCCGCTCGAAGTCGATGTAGATGCTGTCCCGGGTGGTGCCGGGCTGGTCGTAGACCACCACCCGCTCCTCCCCGAGCATGCGGTTGACCAGGGTGGACTTGCCCACGTTGGGGCGCCCGACGATGGCGATGCGGATCGCCTGCTCCCCGTCGCCCGCATCCCCGTCTTCCCCGCCCTCTTCCTCCGGGGGAAGATTTTCGGGGAACTGCTCCAGCACTTCCTGCATCAGGGCGGAGACACCGCGACCGTGGGTGGCAGTGGTGGGGAAGACCTTGTCAAAGCCAAGGCTGTAGAAATCCGCCAGGGCAACATCGGGGTTCAAGCCATCGATCTTGTTGGCCACCAGGTAAAAGCGCTTGCCGCTCTCCCGCAGGTGGCGGGCCAGGGACTCGTCGGTGGCGGTGAGGCCATCCCGGCAGTCGACGATGAACAACACCACGTCCGCTTCCTCCATGGCCTGCATGGATTGCGTCGCCATGGCGGAGTCGATGCCCGCCTCCTCGCCGGTGATACCGCCGGTATCCACCACCATGAAGCGCCGCCCGTTGAGCTCACCCTCGCCGTATTTGCGATCGCGGGTAAGGCCGGCATAGTTGGCCACCAGGGCATCCCGGGAGCGTGTCAAACGGTTGAACAGGGTGGACTTGCCCACATTGGGGCGCCCCACCAGGGCGATTACGGGAAGCATGGGACTCGGGAAGTTGACAATTTCAGGCGGGATTTTACATGAAAAGATGTCTGACGTCTGACGCTGGACGCTGGACGCTGGACATCAGCAGCTTGCGCGGATTGGCAGGCCCACAGCAGATCTGACGTCGTTTGCTCTTGACCCGTCAGACGTCCAGCATCAGAGGTCAGACCTTCATCTATTGAGCCTATTGTCGATCAGCTCATCCACCACCGCAGGGTCCGCCAGGGTGGAGGTATCCCCCAGGTTGTCCAGCTCGTTGCAGGCGATCTTGCGCAGGATGCGGCGCATGATCTTGCCGGAGCGGGTCTTGGGAAGGCCCGGCGCCCACTGGATGATATCGGGCTTGGCGATGTGGCTGATCTCGTTGGCACAGAGGGCGATCAGTTCGCGGCGCAGATCGTCGCTGGGTTCGACGCCATTCATCAGGGTGACGTAGGCGTAGATGCCCTGCCCCTTGATGTCGTGGGGATAGCCCACCACCGCAGCCTCGGCCACGGCGTCGTGGAGCACCAGGGCACTCTCGATTTCGGCGGTGCCGAGGCGGTGGCCGGAGACGTTGAGCACGTCGTCCACCCGGCCGGTGATCCAGTAATAGCCATCGGCGTCGCGGCGGGCGCCGTCGCCGGTGAAGTAGTACCCGGGATAGGCGGAAAAATAGGTATCCACAAGGCGCTGGTGATCGCCGTACACGGTGCGGATCTGGGACGGCCAGGGGGCCTTGATCACCAGCACGCCCTGGCCGGGGCCCTCGATCTCGCGGCCCTGTTCGTCGAGAATCGCCGGCTGCACGCCGAAGAAGGGCCGGGTGGCGGAGCCCGGCTTGAGATCAGTGGCCCCCGGCAGCGGCGTGATCATGTGGGCGCCGGTCTCGGTCTGCCACCAGGTGTCCACCACCGGACAGCGGCCCCTGCCCACCACCCGGTGGTACCACTCCCAGGCCTCGGGGTTGATGGGCTCGCCCACGGTCCCGAGCAACTTGAGGGTGGACAGGGAGTGCTTCTCGACAAAGTGATCCCCAAGGCCCATCAGCGCGCGGATGGCGGTGGGGGCGGTGTAGAACTGGTTTACCCCGTGCTTGTCGATCACCTGCCAGAAGCGGGAGGCATCCGGGTAGGTGGGCACCCCCTCGAAGATCAGGCTGGTGGCGCCGTTGGCGAGGGGCCCGTAGACGATGTAGGAATGCCCCGTCACCCAGCCCACGTCGGCGGTGCACCAGAAGATGTCGCCGTCCTGGTAGTCGAAGCTGTACCTGTGGGTCATCGCCGCCTGCAGCAGATAGCCGCCGGTGGTGTGCAAAACACCCTTGGGCATGCCGGTGGAACCGGAGGTGTAGAGGATGAACAGGGGATCCTCGGCGTCCATCACTTCCGCCGGGCAGTCGCTTGACATGGCGGATACCGCATCCTGATACCAGAGGTCGCGATCATCCTGCCAACCGATGGCACCGCCGGTGTGGCGCACCACCAGGCAGGTGTGGACATGGGGACACTGGGCCAGGGCCCGGTCGGCATTGGCCTTGAGGGGAATGACCTTGCCGCCCCGGACGCCCTCATCGGCGGTGATCACCACCCGGCAATCGGCATCGAGGATGCGGTCGCGGATGGCGTCCGGCGAGAAGCCGCCAAACACCACCGAATGCACCGCGCCGATGCGGGCACAGGCGAGCATGGCGTAGGCCGCCTCGGGGATCATCGGCATGTAGATGCACACCCGGTCGCCCTTCTTGACGCCCCGGACCCGCAGCACATTGGCCAGGCGCCCCACTGCATCGTGCAGTTCCCGGTAGCTGATGTGCCTGTGGTTGGCGGGGTCGTCCCCCTCCCAGATGAAGGCGGTCTGGTCGGCGCGCAGGGGCAGGTGGCGATCGATGCAATTGACCGCCACGTTCAGCTTGCCGCCCACGAACCAGGCCACCTTGCCCGCTGTCATGTCCGCCTCGCAGACCCGCTCCCAGGGCTTTTCCCAGCTGAGGAACTGATGGGCCTGCTCCGCCCAGAACCCCTCGGGGTCGGTGACGGAGCGCTGGTACATGGCCTGGTAGCGGGCTTCATCGATATGGGTATTGGCTCGCCAACCCGGGAGCACCGGGTGAATGGGAAATTCGCTCATGAATAGTCTCGCCTGTTAAGACAAGCCATTACAAAACATAGGATGCCGGTTATCAAGGGCAAGACTTGCCGCATTTGCGCGGGTTGCTGGCACATCCTGCGGCCGTGGCGACGGGTCACCCAAGCAGGCAGTCCGCCAGCAGCGGCAACACCTCGGGCTGGTCGGTGCTGACGATCAGGGTAGTCACATGGCCGCGCTTAGCGGCGGCACGCCACACGGCGGCACGCTCCCGTATGCGGGCCTCCGGCCCCACCAGGGAGACTTCGTCCACAAGCTGGTCGGGTACCGTGTCCGCGGCGCCCTCCCGATCCCCGGCGAGGAAGCGATCCTGGATGAGGCGGGCCGCGTCGGCAAAGCCCATGCGGCTGGTGTAATCGTTGTAGAAGTTCTTGTCCCGCGCCCCCATGCCGCCGATATAGAGGGCGAGTTGCGTCTTGACGACGGCACGGCAGGCATCGAGGTCATCCCCCATCACCACCCGCACCAGGGGCGCCACATCGAAGTTGGCAAGGGAGCGACCACTGCGGGCGAAGCCCCTGTCGAGCCCCTCCGCCAGCACCTCGAAGCGCTCGGGGCTCATCCAGATGGGAAAAACCCCGTCGGCCACCTCCGCGGCGGCGGCAAGGCCCGCAGGGGTGATGGACGCGCTGTAGATGGGAATGCCCGGCGCGGCCGCCAGCAGGGATTTGAGCGGCTTGCCAAGGCCAGTGGTACCGGGGCCGGTGAGGGGCAGGCGGTACATCTCGCCCTCGAAGGTCACCGGCGCCTCCCGGGCCATGACGCGGCGCATGATGGCGACATACTCGCGAAACCGGGTGACCGGCTTGCCGTAGGGTACGCCGTGCCAGCCCTCCACCACCTGGGGGCCCGAGGCCCCGAGACCCGCCACGAAGCGCCCGCCGGAGAGCTGGTCGAGGCTCATGGCGGTCATGGCCGCCAGCGCTGGGGAGCGGGACGGCATCTGCATCACGCAGGTGCCGACCCGAAGGGTGGTGGTGTGGGCGAGAAGCCAGGTGGCAACCGTCACACCATCGGCGCCGTAGGCCTCCGGAACCCAGACCGAATCGAACCCCAGGCGCTCCGCCTCCCGCATCTCATCGAGGGGAATCCGCAGTTCACGTCCGTCGACCCCCAGGGCATAGCCTAATTTCAGCATCGTTGTTATCCCGCTATCCATTGAGCGGGAGATCCTAAACGACGCCGGCGCCGACCACCAGAGCGATAGCCGGCATGGGCGCGGGGTGCGTCAGGAAGCGATCTGGACGGGGATGGTATTGGAGGTGCGATCGACGGTATTGTCGGCGTTGAGATAGACGAGCTTGGGCTTGTGCCGGAGCATCTCGTTGTCGTCGTACTGGGCGTAGGTGGCGATGATGACCCTGTCCCCCACCTGCACCTTGCGGGCGGCGGCGCCGTTCATGGAGATGGTACCGGAGCCGGACTCGGCCTTGATGATGTAGGTGGTGAAGCGCTCGCCATTGTTGACGTTGTAGATGTCGATCTGTTCAAACTCCCGGAGGCCGGCGAGCTCGAGCAGGGAGGAATCGATCGCGCAGGAGCCGTCGTACCATAGCTCCGCCTGGGTGACGGTGGCCATGTGCAACTTCGCTTTCAGCATAGTACTCAGCATATTCAGCCTCGGTTTTCAAGGGTGAGGGAGACGTTGTCGATAAGCCGGGCGGCACTGGTGTACATGGCCCCCAATATCGTGATCTCGGTGTCATCAACGGCGGCGGGTTCGAGGGTCTTGCTGTTGCATACAGCAAGGTAGTCGACCCTGAATCCCGCGGCCTCAATCCGTTTCCCGCCTTCCCCTTCAAGCAGGGAGAAATCCCGGCTCCCATCGCGGATGCTTGCGGCCATCCATTGCAGGGTTTTGTACAAGACGTCGACCCTGGGTCTTTCGGCGGCGGTAATATAGCCATTTCGAGAACTCATTGCCAGACCGTCCGGCTCCCGATGAATGGGTGCGGCGGTGATGGCGACGGGCATGCAGAGATCCTCCGCCATGCGGCGAATCACTGCCAGTTGCTGGAAATCCTTGATGCCGAACACCGCCTCGTCGGGCTGGACGATGTTGAACAGCTTGGTCACCACCGTGGTCACCCCCTCGAAGTGCCCGGGCCGGCTGGCGCCGCACAGCACGTCGGTCATGGTGGGGCACACCACCCGGGTCTGGTTGGCGAGGCCGTTGGGGTACATCTCATTGTCGGCGGGGTTGAACAGGTAGTCGCAACCCGCGCCGGTCAGCTTGCGGATATCCTCCTCGATGGTGCGGGGATAGCGATCCCAGTCCTCGTTGAGGCCGAACTGCAGGGCGTTGACGAAAATCGATGTGACTACCACATCGCAGTGCTGGCGGGCGATGGTCACCAGTTCCAGGTGGGCGTCGTGGAGATTGCCCATGGTAGGCACGAGGCCAACGCGCCGGCCCTGTGCCCGCTCCCGGGCCAATGCTTCGCGAAGCCCCTTGATGGTATGGAATGTCTGCATGGCGGAAATACCGGATGGAAAGTGGGCGACAGAGGGTTACTGGCTGCCGCCAAAGTAATCCTTGGCGAGGTTTTCAAAGCGGGTGTACTTGCCGAGGAACGCCAGGCGGCAGGTGCCGATGGGGCCGTTGCGCTGCTTGCCGATGATCACCTCGGCGATGCCCTTGTCCTGGGAATCCTCGTGGTAGACCTCGTCGCGGTAGATGAACAGGATGACGTCGGCGTCCTGCTCGATGGCGCCGGATTCCCGCAGGTCGGAATTCACCGGGCGCTTGTTGGGGCGCTGCTCCACATTCCGGCTGAGCTGGGACAGGGCAATCACCGGGCAGCCGAATTCCCGGGCGATGGTTTTCAGTTCCCGGGATATCTGCGAGATTTCCTGCACCCGCCCCTCGCCGGGAATACTGGCACTCATCAGCTGAAGGTAATCCACCATCACCATCGCCGGCTGGCACAGCTCGTCGAGCTGCTCGGCGCTCGCCCCCGGGTTTTGCTGGCGCACCAGCTCGCGGCGCTCCCGCATCAGCTGGCGCATGCGGTTGCGCAGCTCCAGGGGCGTGATACCGGGGGTGTCATCGATGTAGAGGGGGCGATCCTTGAGCCGCTGGGCGGCATTGGAGAGCCGCGGCCAGTCGTCCTCGGTGAGATTGCCGCCGCGGATATGGGTCTGGTCGATCTTGCCGATGGAGGACAGCATGCGGATCACCAGCTGGCTGGCGGGCATCTCCAGACTGAACACCAGCACCGGGCGCTGCTGGTGCAGGGTGGCGTGCTCCACCATGTTCATGGCAAAGGTGGTCTTGCCCATGGAGGGACGGCCGGCGACGATCACCAGGTCGGATTTCTGCCAGCCGGAGGTCATCTGGTCCAGGTCGCTGAAGCCGGTGCTGAGGCCGGTGATGTCGGCGTCGCTGTTGAACAGCTCGTCGATACGCTCCACGGCCTCCCGGAGCAGCTCGTTGACGTGGATGAAGCCGCCCTTCTTGGGGCGGTTTTCCATGATTTCGGTGAGCCGCTGCTCCGCTTCCGCCAGCAGTTTGGCACTGTCCCAACCGAGGGGGTTGTAGCCCTTGCGGGCGATCTCGCTGGTGGCGATGATCAGCTGGCGAACGATGGATCGCTCCAGCACGATCTGGGCGTAGGCCTGCAGGTTGGCGGCGCTCGGCGTGCTGTTGGCCAGTTCCACCAGATAGGCATCGCCGCCCACCTGGTCGAGTTCGCCGTGCTCCTTGAGGGTTTCCGACAGGGTAATGGGATCGAAGGGCTTGTCGCCCGCCGCCAGCCGGTGCATGGTCTTGAAGATGAGCCGGTGGTCCTGGCTGTGGAAATCCTCTTCCCGCAGCACCGCCGCCACGGTGTCGAACAGCTCGTTGGCCAACATCAGGCCGCCGAGCACGGCCTGCTCGGCTTCGAGGGAGTGGGGGAGTTGCTGCCCGCTGATGGGATTTCGCGACAGGTCGGTCATGGAACCCCTACCGGAAAATGACACGAAGCGGCGCCAGCCGAGGGCCGACGCCGCGTTTCGTCAGTGAGTGTGGCAATTACTGACCGACAATCACTACCTTGATGGGCTGGGTCACCTCGGCGTGGAGCTGGATGTCCACCTCGAACTCGCCCAGTTCCCGCAGCACGCCGGCCGGCAGCTTGACCTCGCTCTTGCTCACCTCGACGCCGGCGGCGCTGATGGCATCGGCGATGTCGCGGGTGCCGATGGAGCCGAACAGCTTGCCTTCATCACCGGCGTTGCCGGTGAGGGTCACGGTGGCGAGGGCCGCCAGCTTGGCAGCGCGGGCCTCGGCCTCGGTCTTGCGCTCGGCGGCGGCCTTTTCCAGCTCCGCGCGACGCTGCTCGAAAGCCGCGATGTTGTCGGGGGTGGCGAAGATCGCCTTGCCCTGGGGAATCAGATAGTTGCGGCCATAACCGGAACGCACGGTCACCTTGGCGCCGATGCTACCCAACTTGCCTACTTTTTCCAGCAGAATGACTTCCATCTTCAAATACCTCTTGATCAAAAACCCCGGCTACTGCCCCTTGCGGGCGGGAATCCGGGTGCGAAAATCGAAAAAGCTATCGAGAAAACCGATCCCGATCAGCACCATACTCAGCGGGCCAAACACCAGCAACCCGATATATACAAGCACCAGCCACTGCACACCAAGATGCCAGAACTGCACCAGGTGGTGAATCAACCCCAGCCCCGCCAGCAGCAGCGGCAAACCCAGAAGGCTGACCCAGGTGCTGTAGTCGGCGGGCCCCAGGTTGCAGGCCATGATCCCCAGCACCAATCCGGTGGCCAGGGTCCGGTCGAACCGCAGCCCCTGGAACTCGGCACGAAAGCCCCCCGGGTTGTACAGCAACGCCTGCCACCAGCGCGCCAACAGCAGGCTCGACACCACCTGCATGGCGGTGAGCCAGGACAGGAAGCCGAGCACGAACACCACCGACGCCCGCTCCAGACCCAACCCCACCGCGGTGGCCGCCATCAGCAGGTGAAACACCGGCTGGGGCCCGGGGGACTCGCCGCCCCGGAGGGCCATGAGCACCGGCTGGAGCTCGTCCAGCATCGCCGCCAGCTGCCCTCCGGCCAGGCCCGCGGCCAGCGCCGTGGTGGCGGCGGTCACCGCCAGGGCCACCACCAACGCCAGGGGCCAGGACATCGTGTGGCGCAGCACCGTGGCCGCCGGCACCATCGCCACCAGCCCCACCAACGAGGTGGCGGCCAGCAGGCTGTTGACATCGCTGAGGTAAAGCATCATCCCCAGGGGGAAGGCTGCCCAGAGCAGCACCAACAGGGCTTCCGCCAGAGGCAGCCTGAGGGTCACCAGCCCCACCGTGGCGGGGCTTACCAGGGGCACCAGATTACCCAGCAGGGCCACCAGTGACGCCTGGGCGCGACCGCGCATGACAAATGCCGCCAGGGCGCGCACAGAGGCCTACCCGTGACCGGTTACTGTTACTGGTGGCTGTCGGTGTAGGGCAGCAGGGCCAGGTAACGGGCGCGCTTGATGGCGGTGGCCAGTTCGCGCTGGTAGCGGGCCTTGGTGCCGGTGATACGGCTGGGCACGATCTTACCGGTCTCGGAGATGTAGCCCTTCAGGGTCTCGAGATCCTTGTAATCGATCTCGGGAGCACCCTCGGCGGAAAAACGGCAGAACTTGCGGCGACGATTGAAACGCTGTTGCATGGCTTATTCCTCTCCGGACTCGTCGGATTCATCTTCATCATCGCCCGCCTGTTCGGCTTCCTGGGCGGCCTTGGCGGCGCGCTCGGCCTCACGGCGCTCGCGGCTTTCCTTCTCTGCGCGCTCGGAGCGCTCGGCCTTCATGATGGCGGTTTCGCCAGTCTTGGCTTCGTCGCACTTGATGATCAGGTTGCGCAGCACAGCGTCGTTGTAGCGGAAGTTGGAGGACAGCTCCTCAAGGACGTCCTGGCCGCACTCGATGTTCATGAGTACGTAGTGGGCCTTGTGGATCTTCTCGATGGGGTAGGCGAGCTGACGACGGCCCCAATCCTCCAGACGGTGGATCTTGCCGCCGCCGGCGTCGACGATCTTGGAATACCGGTCGATCATCCCCGGAACCTGTTCACTCTGGTCCGGGTGGACCATAAAGACTACTTCATAGTGGCGCATTGAGCCTCCTTACGGGTTGTAGCCACCCGCAACCGCGGTGTGGCAAGGAGCCCGGGGAGGAATCCCCGGGGGTTAAAAGGGTGCGGATTTTAGGCGATGCGGGGCGGCGATGCAAGACAGATGTGGGCAGGCTGCGTTGCCCGGCGGGACGGGGGCATCAAGGACGGTCGAGAACCGATTGGGCGCTCAGGGTATCAAACCCAGCGCCGTGATGCCCAGCGTCCCCGCGGCCCACTACATCCGCAGGCTGGGCCTCGCGGCGAGATGGTCCAGCCTCCAGAGTGCCCGCGCCGTGGACGGATCGATGTTGCCACCCGAAAGCACCACCAGCACGGTCTTGGGACCGTCCTGGGCCGCGAGCCAGCGGCTCGCCGCCGCCATCCCCAGGGCAGCGGTGGGCTCGACGCGGACCTTGAGCAGATGATTCAGCCACTGGCACCAATAGGCGATCGCCTCCTCTTCGATTTCGTAAAAACCGTCGAGCTGTCTCAGGTACGCGAAGGTGAGATCGCCGACCGCCAGAGTCGCGGCGCCGTCCGCCAGGGTGTCCGGCGACTGGGCCAGGGGCTGAATCGATCCGGCACGCAGGGACTTCGCGGCGTCGTTGGCGTTCAGGGGTTCGGCGCCGATCACCTTGGCCCCCGGACAAAGGCCCCGGGCGGCGATCAGCGAACCGGACAGCAGGCCACCGCCGCCGCAGGGGCAAACACCGCGTCCACCGCCCCCATGTCACTCAGCGCCTCATAAACCGCGGTGCCCTGACCCAGGATGACCTGCCGATCATTGTAGGGAGGAACCCAGAATGTCCCCGGCTCCGCCGCCGCGTCCGCCACCCTGGCGTCGGCTTCACGGCGGTCCCGGCACGGCACCACCTGAGCCCCGTAGGATTCCGTCGCCCGGGCCTTCACCCCGGAGACGTTGGCGAGCATGTAGACGGTGGCGGGAATGCCGAACAGCCCGGCAGCCCAGGCGACGGCCTGGGCGTGATTGCCGGAACTGCTGGCAACGATCCGCCTCGGGTTACGGCCATTCTCCACCAGCCAGGCAATGGCGTTGCACGCTCCCCGCGCCTTGAACGCGCCGACCTTTTGCAGGCATTCCGCCTTGAAATATATGTCGTGACCCAGCCACTGATTGAGCAGTGACGAAGACAGCAGGGGTGTCCTGGAAACCCGGGATGCTATACGCCGGTGCGCGGCAAGGAGAGATTCGATCGCGGTCATGGTGAACACCGGTTGATTCGCTGTAGTGTCGGCAAGACTCAGCGGCAGCGGGGCCCCTGCCATGCCTGGATTCTGCCCTGCACAAAGGTCGGAACTCATGACGACATTGAGGGTTCGAGCAGAACCAATGGTGGAGCCGCCCAACGGAACCCTCACGCCGCCAGAACCTGCTTGAACCAGATCACGACGGCATAGGCACCAGAGGTTGCAAGGCATGCCAGGGCCAGGGAGGGATAAAAACCGAGGTTGAACTCCAGAAATTTCGGCAACGCCAAAAAGAACACCAAGGACGGCACCACCAACCAGAGTATGTCCCGGGAAAGGGCGGCGATAGCTTCCGTATCCCCGCCCTCATGAAAGCGCCAGATGAGCGCAATCAAGGATGTCAGCGGCAGTGATGCCAACAGGGCCGCGAGCAATGAATGACGCCGCGCCACCTCGGACACCACCGCCACGATGACGCCCGAAACCAGTACCTTGATGACGAAGTATGTCATCCGCGCCGATCCCTCTCCCCCGGGAAGCCCGGGTCAATTCCCGGTTACGATATTAGACCTGCCACCATTGCACAGGCGGTACAGGGCCGGAAGCACCACAAGTGTCAGCAGGGTCGAGGACAGGATACCGCCGATCACTACCGTTGCCAGGGGCCGTTGCACCTCGGCGCCGGTTCCCACGTTGACAGCCATCGGGACAAAGCCGAGGGCAGCCACCAGGGCCGTCATCAGCACAGGTCGCAGCCGACCGAGAGCCCCTTCCCGGATCGCAAGATCGAGTTGCATGCCCTGGTCCAGCAGCTTGCGGATGAAACTGATCATCACGACCCCATTGAGTACCGCGACACCGGACAGGGCTATGAAGCCCACCCCTGCGGAGATGGAGAACGGTATGTCCCGCGCCAATAGCGCGAAGATACCCCCGGTCAGGGCGAGGGGCACGCCACTGAAAATGATCGCGGCATCCCGACCTGAGCCAAAGGCCATGAACAACAGGCCAAAAATGATGGCCAGGGTCACCGGCACCACGATCTGCAAGCGCTTGCTGGCGGAAATAAGCTGCTCGAAGGTGCCGCCGTAATTCACCCAGTAGCCCTCCGGTAGCTCGATCTCCCGCTCGATTCGCGCCCGGGCCTCCTCGACGAAGGTGCCGAGATCCTGGCCGCGGACGTTGGCGGTGACCACCACACGGCGCTTGCCGTTCTCGCGGCTGATCTGGTTGGGCCCCGGTGCCAGAACCAGTGACGCCACCTCGCCAAGGGGTACGAAGGCCGGTACAGCCTCACGATTCGCGGCCATTCCATCCGCGGGACGGGGAATGGGCAGTGATTTCAGATGCTCCAGATCGGTTCGCAGCTCCTCCGGCAGGCGCACCACGATATCGAACCGCCGATCACCCTCGAAGACCTGTCCCGCCACGCGACCGCCCATCGCCGTTGCCAGGGTCTCCTGCACATCGGCCACCGCCAAGCCATGGCGCGCCAGGGCGGCACGATCAGGGACGATCGACAGCAGGGGCAGGCCGGTGACCTGTTCGGTCTTGGCATCGGCGGCGCCGGGAATGTCGGCAATCAAATCCTCGATCTCATCACCAAGGCGCACCAACTCATCCAGATCATCGCCATGCACCTTGATCGCCACGTCGCTCCGCACGCCCGCGATCAGTTCGTTCATCCGCATCTGGATCGGCTGAGTGAACTCGTAGTTATTGCCGGGGATCTCCTTCACGGCCTTTTCGATCTCGGCGACCAACTGTTCCTTGGGTTTCCTCGGATCCGGCCAGTCGTCGCGGTCCTTCATCATGATGAAGGTGTCCGCCACCGAGGGGGGCATGGGGTCGGTGGCCACTTCCGCGGTGCCGATCTTGGCAATCACCAGGTCCACCTCGGGAAATTCCTTGATCCTGCTCTCGAGGCTGGTCTGCATGGCGATGGCCTGGCTCAGGCTGGTGCCCGGGATACGCAGCGCATGCAGGGCGATGTCCCCCTCGTCGAGGTTGGGTATGAACTCGGTGCCCAGCCGGGTGGCGGCCGCGGCGGAAATCCCCACCAGGGCAATGGCCCCCAGGATCACCGGTACCCGCCAGGTGATGGCCCGGTCCAGTAGTGGGGCATACAGGCGCTTGATGCCAAGCACCACCCGATTCTCCTTTTCCTCCACACGACCGCTGACAAAGATGGCGACCGCGGCGGGCACGAAGGTCAGGGACAGGATCATCGCCGAGGTCAGGGCAAAGACCACGGTGAAGGCCATGGGGTGGAACATCTTGCCCTCCACACCGGTGAGGGCGAAGATCGGCAGGTACACTGCGGTAATGATGAACACGCCGAAGAGGCTGGGCTTGACCACCTCCGCGGAGGCGGCGGCGGCAAGTTCAAAGCGTTCCTGGCGGCTGAGCAGGCGCCCGAGCCGATGTTGCGCCTCGCCGAAGCGGCGCAGGCAGTTCTCCACAATGATCACCGCGCCATCGACGATGAGGCCGAAGTCCAGCGCCCCCAGGCTCATCAGGTTGCCGGACACCCGATTCTGCACCATGCCGGTAATGGTCATCAGCATGGACAGGGGAATCACCGCCGCTGTAATCAGGGCGGCACGCATGTTGCCGAGCAGGCCGAACAGCACCGCAATCACCAGCAACGCGCCCTCCAGAAGATTCTTCTGCACGGTGGCGATGGTGCGATCCACCAGGCTGGTGCGGTCGTACACTGGCCGAGCCAGGGTGCCCTCCGGCAACCCCCTGTTGATCTCGGCGAGACGCTCCGCGGTGCGGCTCGCCACCGCCCTGCTGTTTTCGCCCACCAGCATGAATACGGTGCCGAGCACGATTTCGTGGCCATCCTCGGTAGCGGCCCCGGTGCGCAACTCGGAGCCTTCCACTACCCGGGCGATGGTGTCCACATGGATCGGCACCCCGTTGCGCCAGGCGACGACGATCCGGCCGATACCCTCGGCGTCGCCGATCTGGCCGGGGGAACGGATCAGGTACTGCTCACCGGCCCGCTCGACATAGCCCGCGCCGACACTGGCGTTGTTGCGCTCGAGGGCATCGGCGACGTCGCCAAGCGTCAATCCGTATGCCAGCAATTTCAGGGGGTCCGGTGTGACGTGAAACTGGCGCACGAAACCGCCGATGGTGTTGACCTCCGTCACGCCCTCCAGGTTGCGCAGCTGGGGCCGTACCACCCAATCCTGGAGAGTGCGTAGATCGGTCGGGGTCCAGGGCTCACCATCGGCCTTCACCGCACCGGGCTCCGCCTCCACCGTGTACATGAAGATCTCACCGAGTCCGGTCGCGATGGGCCCCATCTTCGGCTCAATCTCCGCCGGCAGCTGGGCCCGCGCCGCCTGCAGGCGTTCGCTCACCATCTGGCGCGCGAAGTAGATGTCCGTGCCGTCCTCGAAGACCGCCGTCACCTGGGACAGCCCGTAGCGGGACAGCGACCGGGTATATTCCAGGTTCGGCAGGCCAGCGAGGGCGATCTCGACCGGATAGGTGATGCGCTGTTCCGCCTCGAGGGGAGAATAGCCGGGCGCCTCGGTGTTGATCTGCACCTGGACGTTGGTGATGTCCGGCACCGCGTCGATGGGCAGACGGGTGAAATTCCAGACGCCGAGACCACCCAGCGCGAAGGCCAGTATCAACACCAGCCAGCGGTGCGCTATGGCAACGCGAATGATACGCTCAAGCATGACAAGTCCTCAGTGGTCGTGGCTGGCGCCCGATTTTTCGATATCCGCGCGGATGAGGAAGCTCTGTTCGGTGACGTAGCGGGTGCCGGGTTCCAGGCCGCCGAGCACCTCGACGTAGTCGGAATCCCGCCGCCCGAGGTCGAGCATGCGCACCTCATAGGTGTCTCCAACCTGGGCGTACACCACGGTGAAATCCCGGAACGGCTGGAGCGCGCCCGTCCTGACCGCGAGGGGCACCTGGTACTCGTCGACGGTGACCTCGCCGCGAACCGCCAGGCCCGGACGCCACAGGCCCTCCGGGTTGGCCAGTTCGACGCGGGCGACGACCGTCTGGCTGCCCGGGGTAGCGACGGGCAGCAGCGCGTCGAGGGTAGCTTCGGCGCTCATGTCGCCAACGGTAGTCCCGAGAGTCACCGCCTGACCGACCGCGAGCCGGGGCAGATCGCCGCCAAAGGCGTGAAGATCCACCCAGACCTCAGAGAGATCGGCGACCTCGAACATCACCTCGCTGCCCGCCACGTCACCCACGCTGGTGTTGCGCGCGGTGACAACCCCCGTCAGGGGCGCGTTCAATGGATAGGTCCGCAGGCTGTCACTGGCCTGCACCATGGCCAGCACCTGGCCCTTCTCCACCCGGTCACCCGCGGAGACTCGCACCTCCCGCACCGCCCCGGGGAAGGGAGCGCGGACGCGGGCCACCCTGTCCTGGTTCATCACC
>Ga0172382_10005620_pt1 | contig 18623 bp, 14 predicted proteins | sample Leawel138RmetaG_FD_122245 | JGI IMG/M metagenome (GOLD analysis project Ga0172382, IMG submission 122245) | Leachate microbial communities from a municipal landfill in Southern Ontario, Canada - Leachate well 138R metaG | ecosystem: Engineered > Solid waste > Landfill > Unclassified | place...
AGTCGACCGGCATCACCAAGCGCGAGGTCATCGACTGGCGCTCGACGCCGCGCGGCTCGGACCTGAAGCCCGCCATCGTCGTGCTCGACGACAAGGGCAAGGCCGTCAAGCTCGCCAAGGGCAGCGACGCGCGCTTCATGCTCTCGGTCGAGGCGATCCTGTCGGTGGAGCCCGGCGCGACCGTCCAGCCGGGCGACGTGCTGGCGCGTCTTCCGATGGAAAGCGCCAAGACCAAGGACATCACCGGCGGTCTGCCGCGGGTGGCCGAGCTGTTCGAGGCCCGTCGTCCCAAGGACCACGCCATCATGGCCGAGATCGACGGCACGGTGCGGTTCGGGCGCGACTACAAGAACAAGCGCCGCATCGTCATCGAGCCGCACGATTCGACGCTGGAGCCGGTCGAGTACCTGATCCCGAAGGGCAAGCCGTTCCATCTCCAGGACGGCGACACCATCGAGAAGGGCGACTACATCCTCGAGGGCAACCCGGCGCCGCACGACATCCTCGCCATCAAGGGCGTCGAGGAGTTGGCCCGCTATCTCGTCAACGAGATCCAGGAGGTCTACCGCCTCCAGGGCGTGCTCATCAACGACAAGCACATCGAGGTCATCGTCCGGCAGATGCTGCAGAAGGTCGAGATCACCGAGCAGGGCGACTCGACCTACATCCCGGGCGATCATGTCGACGTGATCGAGCTGGACGAGGTCAACGACCGCCTGGTCGAGGAGGGCAAGAAGCCCGCCGCCGGCCAACCGGTGCTGCTCGGCATCACCAAGGCCTCGCTGCAGACGCCGTCCTTCATCTCGGCCGCCTCCTTCCAGGAGACGACCCGCGTGCTGACGGAGGCCGCAGTCGCCGGCAAGACCGACACGCTGCAGGGCCTGAAGGAGAACGTCATCGTCGGCCGGCTGATCCCGGCCGGCACCGGCGGCGCGATGAGCCAGATCCGGCGCATCGCCACCCAGCGCGACGAGCTGATCCTCGACGAGCGCCGCAAGGCGTCCGGCGCGGAAATGGCCGCGCCGGTGCTCGCCGACATGAGCACCGATCCCGCCGAATAAGTGGGTGCCGGATATCGACATCGACAAGGGCCGCCGGGCATTCCGGCGGCCCTTTCGTCTTTCGCGCGCGCCGCACGATTCGACCCCGTCTGACCATCGCCCTGACGGGGTTCGGTTCTCGACGGGATGCCAATCAGTCGATACGAAAGGAGAACAAAATTGTATTCTCCTTTTGGATCAATATGTTGTTCCTCTTGTCAAGACGGAACAAAAAAGGTACAAAAAACATAAGGACACCGGCAAGACCCGGCTTCGCTGACGACCAAGGGGTAGTATCATGTCACAGAATACGTTGAGGCTTGTTGAGGGCAGTTCGGTGGATAAATCAAAGGCTCTGGATGCGGCGCTCGCCCAGATCGAGCGTTCCTTCGGCAAGGGGTCGATCATGCGCCTTGCCGGCAAGGACGCCGTCGTCGAGATCGAGACCGTGTCGACCGGCTCGCTCGGCCTCGATATCGCGCTCGGCGTCGGTGGGCTTCCCAAGGGCCGCATCATCGAGATCTACGGTCCTGAAAGCTCCGGCAAGACCACGCTGGCGCTGCACACCATCGCCGAGGCGCAGAAGAAGGGCGGCATGTGCGCCTTCGTCGATGCCGAGCACGCGCTCGATCCCGTCTACGCCCGCAAGCTCGGCGTCGATCTGGAGAACCTCCTGATCTCCCAGCCCGACACCGGCGAGCAGGCGCTGGAGATCTGCGACACCCTCGTCCGCTCCGGCGCGGTCGACGTGCTGGTGATCGATTCCGTCGCGGCGTTGACGCCGCGCGCCGAGATCGAGGGCGAGATGGGCGATTCGCTGCCCGGCCTCCAAGCGCGGCTGATGAGCCAGGCGCTGCGCAAGCTCACCGCCTCGATCTCGCGCTCGAACTGCATGGTCATCTTCATCAACCAGATCCGCATGAAGATCGGCGTCATGTTCGGCTCGCCCGAGACGACGACGGGCGGCAACGCGCTGAAGTTCTACGCCTCGGTCCGCCTCGACATCCGCCGCATCGGCGCGGTCAAGGATCGTGAGGAGGTCGTCGGCAACCAGACCCGCGTCAAGGTGGTCAAGAACAAGCTGGCCCCGCCCTTCAAGCAGGTCGAGTTCGACATCATGTATGGCGAGGGCGTGTCCAAGACCGGCGAGCTGATCGACCTCGGCGTCAAGGCCGGCGTGGTCGAGAAGTCGGGCTCGTGGTTCTCCTACAATTCGCAGCGTCTCGGCCAGGGGCGCGAGAATGCCAAGCAGTTCCTGCGCGACAATCCCGACACCGCGCAGGAGATCGAGCTGGCGCTGCGCCAGAATGCCGGGCTGATCGCCGACCGTTTCCTCGAGAATGGCGGCCCCGGCGAGCAGGACGGCTCCGACATCGACGACGCCTCGGGCATGTAGGCAACCGCATCGAGACGGGGAAAGCCGCAAGGCGCTTTCGGGGTCGCCGGCCGTCGGGCCGGCGGCCTTTTTCGTTTCCATGAAACCCGCGAAACGACTATCACGCGCCGGCTTTCTGGACAGCCGCATGGCGCGAGGCTAAAAGCCTGTCCTGAATTTCCTTTCCTGTCCCGCGGAGCCCTCATCCTACCTTGGGGCGCTCCACCTCAAGAGGCTTATCGCATGAGCGGCGTCAACGAGATAAGGTCGGCCTTCCTCGGCTATTTTGCCCGCAACGGGCATGAGATCGTCGCTTCCAGCCCGCTGGTGCCGCGCAACGATCCGACCCTGATGTTCACCAATGCCGGCATGGTACAGTTCAAGAACGTCTTCACCGGGCTTGAGCAGCGTCCCTACAGCCGCGCCGTCACCGCGCAGAAATGCGTGCGCGCCGGCGGCAAGCACAACGATCTCGACAATGTCGGCTATACCGCCCGCCACCACACCTTCTTCGAGATGCTCGGCAATTTCTCGTTCGGCGACTATTTCAAGGACGTCGCCATCGAGCTTGCCTGGAACCTGATCACGAAGGATTTCGGGCTGGCCAAGGACCGCCTGCTCGTCACCGTCTATCACACCGACGACGAGGCCGCCGGCCACTGGAAGAAGATCGCCGGCCTTCCCGACGAGCGCATCATCCGCATCCCGACCAGCGACAATTTCTGGGCCATGGGCGACACCGGCCCGTGCGGCCCGTGCTCGGAAATCTTCTACGACCACGGCGAGGGCATCGCCGGCGGGCCTCCCGGCAGCCCGGACGAGGACGGCGACCGCTTCATCGAGATCTGGAACCTCGTCTTCATGCAGTACGAGCAGTTGACGAAGGAAAACCGCGTCGACCTGCCGCGCCCGTCGATCGACACCGGCATGGGGTTGGAGCGCATCGCCGCCGTGCTCCAGGGCGAGCATGACAATTACGACATCGACCTGTTCAAGGCGCTGATCCGCGCCTCGGTCGAGGCGACCGGGGTGCCGGCCGAGGGCAAGAACCGCGCCAGCCACCGGGTGATCGCCGATCATCTGCGCGCCTCCGCGTTCCTGATCGCCGACGGCGTCCTGCCGTCGAACGAGGGCAGGGGCTACGTGCTGCGCCGCATCATGCGCCGCGCCATGCGCCATGCGCAGCTGCTCGGCGCGCGCGACCCGCTGATGTGGCGTCTCGTGCCCGCGCTGGTGCGCGAGATGGGCCGTGCCTATCCCGAGCTGGTGCGCGGCGAGGCGCTGATCTCCGAGACGCTCAAGCTGGAGGAAACCCGCTTCCGCAAGACGCTGGCGCGCGGTCTCGGCCTGCTCGCCGAGGCGACCGACACGATGGAAGAGGGCGACCGCCTCGACGGCGAGACCGCCTTCAAGCTCTATGACACCTACGGCTTTCCGCTCGACCTGACCCAGGACGCGCTGCGCCAGCGCGGCATCTCCGTCGATACCGATGGCTTCGCCTCCGCCATGGAGCGCCAGAAGGCCGAGGCCCGCGCCAATTGGGCCGGCTCCGGCGAGGCCGCGACCGAGACCGTCTGGTTCGCGGTCCGCGACCGCGTCGGCCCGACCGAGTTCCTCGGCTACGAAACCGAAGCCGCCGAGGGCGTCGTCACCGCCCTTGTCGGCAACGGCAGCGAGATCGCTTCCGCTTCCGCCGGTGAAACGATCGCGGTCGTCGTCAACCAGACGCCGTTCTACGGCGAATCGGGCGGCCAGGTCGGCGACACCGGCACCATCCGTGGCGAGGATTTCGAGATCGCGGTCACCGACACCCAGAAGAAGGGCGACGGCGTCTTCGTCCATCTGGGCCAAGTCGTGTCGGGAACCGTGACGGTCGGCGCAGCCGCCGAGCTGAAGGTCGATGGCCGGCGCCGGGCGATGATCCGCGCCAACCACTCCGCCACCCATCTCCTGCACGAGGCGCTGCGCGAGGTGCTGGGCACCCATGTCGCGCAGAAGGGCTCGCTTGTCGCGCCCGAGCGGCTGCGCTTCGACTTCTCCCACCCCAAGCCGATCGCGGCCGAGGAGCTGGAGCGGATCGAGCGCCTCGCCAACGAGGTCGTGCGCCAGAACGAGGCGGTGACGACGCGCCTGATGGCGGTGGACGACGCCATCGCCGAGGGCGCGATGGCGCTGTTCGGCGAGAAATACGGCGATGAGGTCCGCGTCGTGCGCATGGGCACCGCCCTGCATGGCGACAAGGCCGGCAAGCCCTACTCGGTCGAGCTGTGCGGCGGCACCCATGTCTCGGCCACGGGCGACATCGGGCTTGTCCGTGTCGTTTCCGAAGGCGCGGTCGCTGCCGGCGTGCGCCGGCTCGAGGCGCTGACCGGCGAGGCGGCCCTGTCCTATCTCGACGAGCAGGAGCGCCGCCTCAAGGCCATTGCTGCCGCGCTTAAAGTGGCGCCGGGCGAAGCGGCCGCGCGCCTCGACGCCGTGCTCGACGAGCGCCGCAAGATGGAGCGGGAGCTGACTGAAGCCCGCCGCAAGCTCGCGCTCGGCGGAGCCGGCGCGGCGCAACCGGGCGAGACGCAGGAGGGCGAGAGCGTCGGCGGCGTCGGCTTCCTCGGCAAGGTCGTTGCCGGCATCCCGGCCAAGGAGCTGAAGTCGCTGGCCGATGCCGGCAAGACGTCGCTCGGCTCGGGCGTCGTCGTCTTCGTCGGCACGGCCGAGGACGGCAAGGCCAGCGTCGTCGTCGGCGTCACCGACGACCTGACGCAGCGTTTCTCGGCTGTCGATCTGGTGCGCGCCGCTTCCGCCGCCATCGGCGGTCAGGGCGGCGGCGGCCGGCCCGACATGGCGCAAGCCGGCGGCCCCGACGGCGCGCGCGCGGCCGAGGCGGTCGCGGCAGTCAGGTCGGCACTGGCGTCCTGAGGCGCTGCCACCCGGCATAGCGCCTCCATGGGCGCAGCGCAGGCGACGGCACGGCGCGGAGCAGCGGACCGGACAATGCGGGCGTGGTAGAGGTCGCTGCCGTGGTCGGCTCGGGTCTTGCCTCCCGATGCGGGTGCGCCCGGAGCTTCTACGGGAGGCCGATGTAGGGCAGGCGGCCGGATAGCTTCCGCCCGGCACGGCACGGGATTGAACGGCGACGCGCAACCGAGGCAGCAGCGGCTGGCGATCCGGTCGGTTCTGGCCCCTGAAGCATGCGCTGCTGCCGGCCCCAGATTCCAGATAAGGCCGGCGCGGTCGGGAGGCCATGGCAGGGACCGACCCGATGTGGCATAGGCAGATGAGCCAGATTGCGCGCAGCCGAGGTGGTGAGTGCGCTCCGGTCGGCTCTGGCCTCCTGAAGCATGGCTGCTGCGGGGCCCGGATTCGCGACAGGGCCGGCGCGGTCGGGAGGCCATGGCAGGGACCGACCCGATATGGCATAGGCAGATGAGCCGGGTTGCGCGCAGCCGAGGTGGTGAGTGCGCTCCGGCCGGCTCGGGCCTCCTGAGGCGTCGCTCCCTCGCGGGCACTGGCCGGAGGCCGGCGCGATCACAACTGCCGTTGGGAGCAGGACGGAGGGCATGGCATGTACCATCTTTTTCTCGTCGCGCTCGGGGGCGCGATCGGCGCCTCCTTCCGCCACCTGACCAATCTCGCGACGCTGCGCCTTCTCGGCCCGGCATTCCCGTGGGGCACGCTGACGGTCAATGTCGTCGGCGGTTTCCTGATGGGCCTGTTCGTCGAGCTGCTGGCGCGGCGCTTCGGCGGCTCGGCCGAGTTGCGGCTGTTCGTGGCCACCGGCATCCTCGGCGGCTTCACCACCTTTTCCGCCTTCTCGCTCGATTTCGCCGTGCTCTATGAGCGCGGCGCGCTGGCACAGGCTTTCGCCTATGTCGCGGCAAATGTCGTTCTGGCCATCGCGGCGCTGTTTTTCGGAATGTGGCTCGCGAAAAATCTGGCCTGATGCTATCTGCCCTGCGTGACTGGACAGGGCGAATGACGATGGCAGGCGTTGAACAGATAAGCGTCGAGGCCGGCGAGGCGGGCATGCGGCTCGACCGCTGGTTCAAGGTCCATTATCCGGGCCTCGGCTTCGGCCAGCTCCAGAAGCTGCTGCGCTCGGGCCAGATCCGGGTCAATGGCGGCCGCGTCAAGGCCGACACCCGCGTCGAGCCCGGCCATGTCGTGCGCGTGCCGCCGCTCGGCGTCGACCGCAAGGCCGACGCGCCGCTGACGGCGCGAACCATGCGCGGCGAGGGCGATGGCGAAGTGCTGTCGCGCATGCTGCTTCACGAGGACGAGGCCGTCTATGTCTTCGACAAGCCGGCGGGGCTGGCCGTGCAGGGCGGCTCGGGCGTCGCACGCCATGTCGACGGCATGCTCGAGGCCTTCCGCAACAGGAAGGGCGAGAAGCCGCGCCTCGTCCACCGGCTCGACCGCGACACGTCCGGCGTGCTGGTCGTCGCGCGCTCGCGGCTGGCGGCGATGAAGCTGGCGGAAGCCTTTCGCGGGCGCGACGCGAAGAAGACCTATTGGGCGCTGGTCAAGGGCGTGCCGAAGAAGCGCGAGGACCGCATCTCGACCTGGCTGGTCAAGGAGCAGACCCGCGACGGCGACCGCATGCGCGTCGCAAAGCATGGCGAGGAGGGCGCCGACCACGCCATCTCCCACTACCGGATCGTCGAGCAGGCAGGCCAGTCGCTGTCATGGCTGGAAATGGAACCCTATACGGGCCGCACCCACCAACTGCGCGTCCATGCCGCCCATATCGGTTGCCCGATCATCGGCGACCCGAAATACTTCGAGGCCGACATCAACTGGGAGTTTCCGGGCGGCATTCAGAACCGCTTGCATCTGCACGCGCGGCGCATCGTCATCCCCCATCCGAAAGGCGGGGTCATCGACGTCACCGCGCCGCTGCCGCCGCATATGCGCCAGAGCTGGAACCTGCTCGGCTTCGACGAGGCGAGCGCGGAGGAGGGGGCATGAGCGCGATCCAGGCGCAGGCGCAGAAGCAAGCTCCGGGGGCCGAGCCGGCCAGGCTTCCGATCGACGGTTTCGCGGTCGCGGTCATGCTGCTGCTCACCTTCTCGTGGGGGCTGAACCAGGTCGCCATCAAGGTTTCGAATGTCGGCTACAACCCGATGCTGGCCGTGCTGGTGCGCTCGGTCGGGGGCGGGCTCCTCGTCTATCTGTGGTGCCTGTGGCGCGGCATCGCGTTGTTTTCGCGCGACGGCACGTTGTGGCCGGGCGTGGCGGCGGGCCTGCTGTTCGGTTCCGAGTTCGTCCTCATCTTCATCGGCCTCGAATACACCAGCGCGGCGCGCAGCGCGCTGATGGTCAACACCATGCCGTTCTGGACGCTGGCCGGCGCCCATTTCCTGCTCGGCGAGAAGGTCACGCGCCAGAAGCTCGTCGGCCTCGTCCTCGCCTTCGTCGGCGTGATCCTGATCTTCAGCGACGGTTTGAGCCTGCCGGGTCCGGACGCGATCTGGGGCGACCTCCTGTGCCTGCTCGCCGGCGCGCTCTGGGCCGCGACGGTTCTCCTCATCCGGGTGACGCGGCTGTCGCGGGCGAGCGCGGAAAAGACGCTGCTCTACCAGCTCGCCGGCTCGGCGGTGGTCGCGCTGCCGCTGATACCGCTCTACGGGCCGCTCCTGCGCGACGTCACCGCGCTGGCAACCGCCTCGCTCGCCTTTCAGACGGTCTTCATCGTCGCCTTCACCTATGTGCTGTGGTTCTGGATGGTGCGCCGCTATCCCGCCTCGGGGCTGACCAGCTTCACCTTCCTGTCGCCGGCTTTCGGCGTCATCCTTGCCGGGCTGCTGCTGGGCGAGCCGCTGACGGTGCGCGTCCTCGGCGCGCTGGCGCTGATCGCGGCCGGGCTGGCGCTGGTCAACCGGCCGGCGCGCCGGACCACGCCGGTTTGAGCCGCACTTCGACTGGAAGGAACCATGATGCGCGATCTCCTGAACGATCTCGAAGCGGGAAGCCCCGTTTCCGATCCCGATCCGGTTCGCCGCGCGCAGAACCAGATGCGCCAGCCGCTGCCGAAACGCTTCTACGAATCGGCCGAAGTGGCCGAGACGGAAGACGGATTCGCCGTTCGCCTCGACGGCAGGCCGGTGCGCACGCCCGGCCGCGCGCTGCTGGCACTGCCCTCGGCCGCGGCCGCGGCGCTGGTGGCGGGTGAATTCGCGGCGCAGGGCGAGGCGATCGACCCGGTGTCGATGCCGGTGCTGCGGCTGGCCAACAGCGCCATCGACGGCGTCGCCGCCGACATGCAGGCGGTGCTCGACGATATCGTGCGCTTTTCCGGCTCCGACCTTCTCTGCTACCGCGCCGATTCGCCGGCCATGCTGGTCGCCCGGCAGGCCGAGGCGTGGGACCCGGTGCTCGGCTGGGCGCGCGGCGCGCTCGGCGCGCGGTTCTACCTCGCCGAGGGCGTGGTCCATGTCGAGCAGCCCGACGAGGCGCTCGAGGCGGTGCGGCGCTGGCTGGAGGGACGGCGCGAGCCGTTTCGCCTGTCGGCCATCCATGTCATGACCACGCTGACTGGCTCCGCCCTGCTGGCGCTGGCGGTCGAGGCCGGTGCGCTCGCGCCCGATTCCGCCTGGGCAGCGGCCCATGTCGACGAGACGTGGAATGCCGAGCACTGGGGCGAGGATGCCGAGGCCGCCGCCCGCCACGCCGCCCGCCGCCGCGACTTCGACGCCGCCGTGGCGCTGGCGCAGGCATTGTAAAGACCGTCATCGGCCGGTTCTGGCTGCTTGATTGTCGGCCGGCAGTTCAATATCGACAAAGATCGAGAGCGGACGTGGCGGAATTGGTAGACGCAGCAGACTTAAAATCTGCCTCTCTGTGAGAGTACGGGTTCGATCCCCGTCGTCCGCACCATCAAGCCTTCGGCGAACTCGCGAAAGCCCTGTCCGCGATGCGGCGGATGAAGGCGGCGACGCGCTCGGTGTCGGCATATTGCGGCATGTGGCCGACGCCCTCCATGATCTCGATGTCGATGCCCTCGATCCGGCCTTCCATGGCGGTGCCGTGGCGCTTGTGGTCCAGCACCCGGTCGGCGCTGCCGAACAGGATGCCGACCGGCACCGCGATCTCGCCATGGCGCTGCTGGAGCGCGAGCATTTCGTGGCGCAGCGCGACGAGATCGGTCGAGGTCGCATAAAAATGGCTTGGCCGCAGCCCGGCGACCCCGCCGCCGGCGATGGCGTAATCCGGCGGCGGCGTCTGCGGGCCGAAGACGAAGTCGAGCGTCTGTGGCGCCATGCGCACCGACGACGGCACCGCAAGGGTTTCGGCCACGATGCGCCGCAGGAGCGGCGAGCCGATGGCGAGGCGGCGGAACTCGGGCGCGACCTCGTCCTCGTTATGGGTCAGGGGCGCGATCAGCGCCAGCCCCGCTACCTTGTCGGGATAGTGGAGCGCCGTGGCGAGCGCGACCGCGCCGCCGAGCGAGTGGCCGACGAGGAGCGGCCTTTCCAGACCGAGCGCGTCGATGAAGCCGGCGATCAGCCGCGCCTGCTCGCTCAGGCGACCGTCGAAGCCGCGCGGCCGCGTCGAATAGCCCGAACCCGGCCGGTCGAGCGCGATCAGGTGGTAGCCGTCGCCGAAGGCTTCCATCAGCGGCCGCCGCATGTGGTGCAGCGTGCCGCCGAGGCCGTGGATCATCAGGATCGGGCGGCCTTCGCCCTGCTCGACATAGTGGATGTCGCAGCCCTCGACGGTGATGAAGCGGCCGCGCGGCGGCACCGCGCGCTCGGCGTCGCGGCTGATGCGGCGCGTCGCCTGGTAGTAATAGGTGGCGACGAGAAGCGGCGCGGCCGCGAGCGCGGCGACAATGACGGTGAGCGTGACGAGCATGGACGCGGCGATCTCCCGGGGAACAATGAAGCCAGCTTACCTGGCGGCGGCCGGATGGCAATCGCGCTTTCGCCGTTGCCGCGGCGCGCAGGGAGGGCTATCTCCACACCACCGCTTGCGAAAGGACGCGCCATGGCTGAAATCATGACTGCCGCGATGATCGTCATCGGCGACGAGATACTGTCGGGGCGCACCAAGGACAGGAATATCGGCCATCTCGCCGATGTGATGACCGCCATCGGCATCGACCTGAAGGAAGTGCGCATCGTCGCCGACGACGAGGACGACATCGTCGCGGCGGTGAACGCGCTGCGGGCGCGCTACGACTACGTCTTCACCACCGGCGGCATCGGCCCGACCCATGACGACATCACCGCCGATTCGGTAGCGAAAGCCTTCGGCGTGCCGTGCGAGACGGACCCCGCCACCCACGCGCTTATGGCCGCCCACTATGCGGAGAGGGGGCTTGAGTTCAACGCGGCGCGCCAGCGCATGGCGCGGATGCCGAAGGGAGCCGAGCCGATTCCCAACCCGGTTTCGATGGCGCCGGGCTTCCGCATCGGCAACGTCTATGTGATGGCCGGCGTGCCGGCGATCTTCCAGGCCATGCTCGACAACGTCGTGCCGACGCTGAAGACGGGAACGAAGCTCGTCTCCGCCACCGTTCATTGCCCGTTCGGCGAGGGCATCATCGGCGGGCCGCTGGCCGAGATCCAGAAGGCGCATCCCGAGACGATCATCGGGTCCTACCCGAAATATCTCGACGGCACCTTCTGGACCGAGCTCGTCGTGCGGGCGCGCTCCAAAGAGGCGCTGGAGGCCGCGCGGGCGGCGGTTCAGGCGATGGTCGATTCGCTCGGCCCCGCCTGATCCAAATCAGCCGAAGACGCGGGAGAAGATCGTGTCGACGTGCTTGGTGTGGTAGCCGAGGTCGAACTTTTCCCTGATCTCGTCTTCCGAAAGCGCGGCGCGCACGTCCTTGTCTGCGAGAAGTTCCTCAAGAAAAACAGCGCCTTTTTCCCACGTCTTCATGGCGTTTCGCTGCACGAGACGATAGGCGTCCTCGCGCGAGACGCCGGCCTGCGTCAGCGCCAGCAGCACGCGCTGCGAATGGACGAGGCCGCGGAACTTGTTCAAATTCGCTTCCATGTTGTGCGGATAGACGACCAGCTTCTCGATCACGCCGGTCAGCCGCGCCAGCGCGAAATCGAGGGTGACGGTGGCGTCGGGGCCGATCATGCGCTCGACCGAGGAATGCGAGATGTCGCGCTCGTGCCACAGCGCCACGTTCTCCATCGCCGGCATCGCGTAAGAGCGCACCATGCGGGCAAGGCCGGTCAGGTTCTCGGTCAGCACCGGGTTGCGCTTGTGCGGCATGGCCGAGGAGCCCTTCTGGCCGGGCGAGAAATACTCCTCCGCCTCCAGCACCTCGGTGCGCTGGAGGTGGCGGATCTCGATCGCCAGCCGCTCGACCGACGAGGCGATGACGCCGAGCGTGGCGAAGAACATGGCGTGGCGGTCGCGCGGGATCACCTGCGTCGACACCGGCTCCGGCGTCAGGCCGAGCTTCTTCGCGACGAATTCCTCCACGCGCGGGTCGATGTTGGCGAAGGTGCCGACCGCGCCGGAAATGGCGCAGGTGGCGATCTCGGCGCGGGCGTTGACCAGCCGCTCGCGGCAGCGCGAGAACTCGGCATAGGCCAGCGCCAGCTTGACGCCGAAGGTGGTCGGCTCGGCGTGGATGCCGTGGCTGCGGCCGATGGTGACGGTATCCTTGTGCTCGTAGGCGCGTTTCTTCAACGCGGCGAGCAGCGCGTCGAGATCGGCGAGCAGGATGTCGCTGGCGCGCGAGAGCTGGACCGCGAGGCAGGTGTCGAGCAGGTCGGACGAGGTCATGCCCTGGTGGATGAAGCGCGAATCCGGGCCGACGAACTCGGCGAGATGGGTCAGGAAGGCGATGACGTCATGCTTTGTCTCGCGCTCGATCTCGTCGATGCGCGCGACGTCGAACTCGGCCTTGCGGCCCTTTTCCCAGATGGTGCGGGCGGCCTCGGCCGGGATGACGCCGATCTCGGCCAGCGCGTCGCAGGCGTAAGCCTCGATCTCGAACCAGATGCGGAACCGGGTCTCGGCCGACCAGATGGAAACCATTTCGGGGCGCGAGTAACGCGGGATCATGAGGCTTGTCCTGACTGGAGGGAAGGATTGCAAAACCTCCTAGCAGAGCGGGGCGGTTTCCTCAACGCATGGGTGCGGGACGACGCAGATTCTGCTATCAATACAGGGTTGATCGAGGTCAAAGTGGGAGCATGGCGGCGCGCGCACAGTGACCCGCGTTGGCGACGCCCAACCTTCGGAGAAGCCGAAAATGACCTACAAGACGATACTCGCGGTTATGCAGGGCACGAACGATGCGGCGCGGGTGCTCGATTGCGCCCTGCCGCTGGCCTCGCGCCATGGCGCCCACGTCATCGGATTCCATGCCGAGGCCATGCCCTTGCCCTACGTCACGCCGATGGGCTTTCCCGACACCGAGTTCATCGCCGCGAGCGAGGAGGCGGGCGAGCAGCGCAGCGCCGAGATCCGCGAGCTGTTCGAGGCGCGCTGCGCCCGCGAGGGCGTCTCCCATGGCTGGCGCGCGGTGCGCAACGTCTCCGGCGACGCCGCCGCGGGCGCGCTCGGCGTCGCCCGCGCCAGTGACCTGATCGTGGCGCAGCAGGTCGATCCCGAAGGCGACGCCGGCTTCCTGGCCGATGTCGAGGCGCTGCTGTTCGAGAGCGGCCGCCCGGTCCTGTTCGTTCCCTATGCGGTCTCGGTCGATTGCGCCTTCCGCAAGGTGCTGGTGGCGTGGAACGGCTCGCAGCAGGCCGCGCGCGCCGCCTTCGACGCGCTGCCCTTCATCCGGGCCGCACAGGAGACCGAGGTGCTGTCGCTCGATGCCGCCGACAATGCCGAGCAAGACGCGGCCGTGGCCGGCGCCGACATCGCCGCCGCCCTTGCCCGCCACGGCGCGAAGGTCACCTTCGCCTCCGGCGTCTCGGCCGGGATAGGCGCCGGCGAGGCGATCGAGAACCGCATCGCCGACACCCATGCCGACCTTCTGGTCATGGGCGCCTACAGCCAGTCGCGGCTGAAGGAGTTCTTCTTCGGCGGCGCGACCCGCACCCTGTTGCAGTCGATGCCGGTCGCGACGCTGATGTCGAGATAGGCGCAAGCCTCAGCGCGCGGCGTGAAACCGCGCCGCGCCGCCATTGAGGAAGCACGCCTTCGGGAAGAGCGAGAGGTCGAGCGGGTTGGGCAGCCTGATGTCGCCATGGTCGGGACAGGGCTTGCGCGCCGGATCGTAGCGGCGATCGACCTGCGACAGGAAGACGAGGATCAGGCCGCGCCGGCGGGCGAAGGCGGAGAGGGCGCGCACCTGCTCGCCGAGTTCGGGCGTGTCGCGCCGCTGGTCGAGAAGTTGCAGATAGTCGATGACGGCGAGCGTGCCGGGCTGGGCGTCGGCAAGTTTCCCGGTTATGTAGCCGGCGCATATCCCGTCTGAATTGTCGAAGACGAAACGCCCTTCGAAAGCCTCCGGCGCTGCTCCGATCGCGCGAAAGCGATCGAGCATGTCGCGCGGCGTGTATTCCAGCGAGAAGAACATGGCTGCGCGGCCGGCCCGCATGGCTTCCACGGCGATGCGCAGCCCCATCGTCGTCTTGCCCTGTCCCGGCCGCGCCGCGACGAGGACGAGATCTCCCGGCACCAGGCGGGCGAATATTTTGCCGGCGTCATAGTCGATCGGCTCGCTTCTGGCGGTCGATACGAGCAGGCTCCATCGCGGAAAACCTTCCTGCGCGGCGATGCGGTCGAGCGCGGCGTGAAGGGGGATGCCTTCGTCGCGCGAAAGCAGCTTTGCCCGGTATTTCAGGCGACGGATGGGGACGGACGGTGCCATCGGAAAAACCTCCTGTTGCGGGCGGATCGTGCAACCCCTCCTCATGCGTGATGCCCGGACAGTCGGTCTCAAGAGCGAATCGCCCTGCACGAATGGTGCTTTCCCGGTCGGAGGGAGGAGGCGCGGGCAACGCCTGACGGCAATCTAGCCGAGTCGCGAGCGCCCGCAAATGTCGGCCGCTCTTGCCAAGCGGTCCCGGTTCCGGCTAATCGGCTAAATCCCCGCCAGACGGAGCGCCGCCGATGTCCCTTCCCGAAAAGGCCTTTCCCGTTTCCTGGGACCAGTTCCACCGCGACGCGCGCGCGCTCGCCTGGCGGCTGGCCGGCATCAACGCCGAATGGCGCGCCATCGTCTGCATCACGCGCGGCGGGCTGGTTCCCGCCGCAGTCATCGCGCGCGAGCTTGGCGTGCGGCTGATCGAGACGGTGTGCGTCGCCTCCTATCACGACTATACCGAGCAGGGCGAACTCAGGGTGCTGAAGGAGGTGACGCCGTCGCTGCTGGAGGACGAGGGCGCGGGCGTGCTCATCGTCGACGACCTGACCGACACCGGCAAGACCGCGGCGATCGTGCGCGCCATGATGCCCAAGGCCCATTTCGCCGCCATCTACGCCAAGCCCAAGGGACGGGCGATGATCGACACCTTCGTCACCGAGGTGTCGCAGGACACCTGGATCTACTTCCCGTGGGACATGGGCTTCACCTATCAGAAGCCGATCGCCGAGGATCACCGCCCCTGAAGCCGCGAAGCTTGCGCCAGGCTTGCGGCGCCTGACCCGGAGGCGTGGCCCGGGCAGGAATTGGCGCGCTTTCTTCTTTATTTTCACATAATTGCCGATCACACTTGCCTTCCGACTCCATTCAGCAAAGGCGAACGGTCAATGATGCGGCGCGGCAGCTTCACCCTGCTCAAGGAAAGAATCCGCTGCTTTCTCGGCGGGGTGCCGCCGCATGTGCAGGTGGCGGCGCTGCCGTGGCGCGTGGCCGGCGACGGCGCGGCCGAGGTGATGCTGGTGACGAGCCGCGGCACCGGCCGCTGGGTTCTGCCGAAGGGCTGGCCTGAGCGGACCGAGCCGCTGCACGAGGCGGCGGCCCGCGAGGCGGCGGAAGAGGCAGGCGTCGCCGGGCCGGTCGAGCCGCAGGAGATCGGCCGCTTCTACTACGGCAAGTCGACGCCGACGGGCGCGCCGCGGCGCTGCGAGGTGCGCGTGTTCCCGCTGAAGGTCGAGAGCGTGGCCGACAAATGGCCCGAGCGCAAGGAGCGCCAGCGCCGCTGGTTCGCGGCCGAGGAGGCGGCGCGACTGGTCGACGAGGCGGATCTGCGCGAGCTGATCGGCGTTTTCGCGACAAATCCACGAAAATCTGCCGCCTGACCGTCCCGTCGGCATTTGGCCGCTTGAGATCGTTTGCCGGCTTCCATAGAGCAGGATAAGAGAAGCGCCATGCCGGCGCGACGACGATCCTGCCCTCGGGGGAGCCGATGACCGAATTCGCCGCCGAGGCGCGCAAGCAGACGCTCGACAAGGACCTCGAAAAGCTCGTCCAGGTCGAGGAGGCGGCAAGTTCCGTCGCGCGCGGCCTCGTCGCGCCGGGGTTGGGGCTGCTGTTCCTCGCGCTTTCGGGCGTCGTCGCCGCGCTTTTCGTCATGGGCGAGCCGGGCGCGGTCGTCGTCATCGCCGCCGCCGCCATCGGCGGCTATCTCGCGCTCAACATCGGCGCCAACGACGTCGCCAACAATGTCGGCCCGGCCGTCGGCGCCAAGGCGCTGACCATGGGCGGGGCGCTCGCCATCGCCGCCGTCTTCGAGAGCGCGGGCGCGCTGATCGCCGGCGCAGACGTGGTGACGACGATCTCCAGCGGCATCGTCAACCCGGCGGCGATCGCCGACAAGGGCGTGTTCATCCGGCTGATGCTGGCGGCGCTGGTCTCCTCGGCGCTGTGGATCAACCTGGCGACGTGGATCGGCGCCCCGGTCTCGACCACCCATTCGGTCGTCGGCGGCGTCGCCGGCGCGGGCATCGCGGCGGCCGGCTTCGCGGCGATCGACTGGGCGACCATGGGAGGCATCGCGGCGAGCTGGGTGGTTTCGCCGGTGCTCGGCGCCATTGTCGCTACGCTGTTCCTCGCCTTCATCAAGGAAAACATCATCTACCGCGACGACAAGATCGCCGCCGCCCGGCTGTGGGTGCCGATCCTGATCGCGGTGATGGCCGGCGCGTTCAGCGCCTATCTCGCCACCAAGGGCCTGAAGCGGGTCGTCGCGGTGTCGGGCTTCCAGATCGCGGTGCTCGGCGTCGGTTCGTTCATCCTCGTCTGGGGGCTGGCCAAGATCGGCATCGAGAAGCAGGCCGTGCACCTGGAGAACCGCAACCAGTCGCTGCGCAAGCTCTTCCGCCTGCCGCTGATCTTCTCGGCGGCGCTGCTGTCCTTCGCCCACGGCGCCAACGACGTCTCCAACGCCGTCGGCCCGCTCGCGGCCATCGTCCATGCCGCCTCGGACGATCCGGCGGCCGCGGTCGCCATCCCGCTATGGGTGATGGTGATCGGCGCATTCGGCATCTCGCTCGGCCTCGTCCTGTTCGGGCCGAAGCTGATTCGCATGGTCGGCGGCCAGATCACCAAGCTGAACCCGATGCGCGCCTTCTGCGTGGCGCTGTCGGCCGCCGTGACCGTCATCCTCGCTTCCTGGTTCGGCCTGCCGGTCTCCTCGACCCACATCGCCGTCGGCGCGGTGTTTGGCGTCGGCTTCTTCCGGGAGTGGTACACCGCCAACTCGCCGCGCCGGCGCGCCTATCTGGAGCGCAAGGGCAACAGGGCGCGCGCGGCGAGGGCGCAAGGGACGGCCGCCGCTGGCGACGGCGGGAACGGCGATGCCGACTCCGACGCGGATGACGTGCCGGTCTCGCGCGAGGAGATCGCCCGCCGCCGGCTGGTTCGGCGCGCCCATGTCATGACCATCGCCACCGCCTGGGTGACGACGGTTCCGGCCTCGGCCATACTCGCCGCCGGCGTCTTCCTGCTTCTGCGCCTGCTGGCCTGAGGCGAAGCGTAGCCGGCAACGTTTTCTCCCCGCTATCCACATGAAGCCGCACAATATATTGGGGCCTTCGTTCTCGTGAAAACGAGTTCTTGACGCCCCGGCCCGAGTCGCTTTTTATGGGCCATGCGCCTTCTGTGATGGCGTGGCCGGAAAGTTCGCAGTCCGGCCGTCCTTCTCGATCTGTCCGCGTCGTGTCGAGGTCCGGCCCTTTTCCCCGATGGCCGCCTTGGGCGGCTTCTGCTGTCGCGAAAGCGGCCGGCAGGGACGGCGGAAGGGTCCGTAAATTTCCTGTTAACACTATATTTAGTGTTTTAAATCAGGATACGGACTATATAGTGTTGTATGTAGGAGCGTCGGCGGAGCGTTGCGCCGGGACAAAGGGCGCCGGGCACGCGGCCATGGCGGGCGACGAGGAGCCCCCATTCCGGTCCGCGGAACGGTTCGGCGCCATCGGCGGTTCGGGTTTTACGAGGCAATGATGCCTGTCGCGGGGGATGCGGCGGGCGGTTGTGCCGGCACGGCGTTCCCGGTCTTCGAACGCGCGGCCGCCGGCACTATATCTAGAGGTCAGGGACTTAAAGAGATGCGCATCGAACGTCGTTTCACGAAAGAGGGTCAGTCGCCTTACGCGGAGATCGAGTTCCGCAAGGCGGTGAGCGAGATTCGCAACCCCGACGGTTCCATCGTCTTCCGCGCCGCCGACATCGACGTGCCGGCGCAGTTCTCCCAGGTCGCGGCCGACATCCTGGCCCAGAAATATTTCCGCAAGGCCGGCGTGCCCGCGCGACTCAGGAAGGTCGAGGAAAACGACGTTCCCTCCTTCCTGTGGCGCTCGGTCGCCGACGAGGAGGCGCTGGCCGCATTGCCCGAGGACGAGCGCACCGGCCCCGAGACCGACGCGCGCCAGGTCTTCGACCGGCTGGCCGGCACCTGGACCTACTGGGGCTGGAAGGGCGGCTATTTCAGCGGCGAGGAGGATGCGCTCGCCTTCCGCGACGAGTTGGCCTACATGCTCGCCACCCAGCGCGTGGCGCCCAACTCGCCGCAATGGTTCAACACCGGCCTGCACTGGGCCTACGGCATCGACGGTCCGGGGCGGGGCCATTATTACGTCGATCCCTTCACCGGCAAGCTGACCCGCTCGGCCTCGTCCTACGAGCATCCGCAGCCGCATGCCTGCTTCATCCAGGCCGTCGGCGACGACCTCGTCAACGAGGGCGGCATCATGGACCTGTGGGTGCGCGAGGCGCGCCTGTTCAAGTACGGCTCGGGCACCGGCTCCAACTTCTCGCATCTGCGCGGCGAGGGCGAGCGGCTGTCGGGCGGCGGCAAGTCTTCCGGCCTGATGAGCTTCCTGAAGATCGGCGACCGCGCCGCCGG
>Ga0172382_10005621_pt1 | contig 18623 bp, 15 predicted proteins | sample Leawel138RmetaG_FD_122245 | JGI IMG/M metagenome (GOLD analysis project Ga0172382, IMG submission 122245) | Leachate microbial communities from a municipal landfill in Southern Ontario, Canada - Leachate well 138R metaG | ecosystem: Engineered > Solid waste > Landfill > Unclassified | place...
AAAATAGCATAGTGAAACGGCATGGGAAGGCCGGCCACAGAGGGTGATAGCCCCGTACACGAAATGCGACGATAGGAGGCAGTATCCAGAGTACCTGCGGACACGTGAAACCCGCAGGGAACACGGGGGGACCACCCTCCAAGCCTAAATACTACCTGATGACCGATAGAGAATAGTACTGTGAAGGAACGGTGAAAAGAACCCCGGGAGGGGAGTGAAAAGAACCTGAAACCATGTGTTTACAAGCAGACAAAGCACCTTACGTGTGCGATGTCGTACTTTTTGTAGAACGGTCCGGCGAGTATATGTACGTAGCAAGGTTAAGGTATTAAGTACCGAAGCCGCAGGGAAACCGAGTGTGAAAAGCGCGCCAAGTTACGTGTATATGACCCGAAACCGGGTGACCTATCCATGGACAGGCTGAAGCGTGGGTAAAACCATGTGGAGGGCCGAACCCACTGCTGTTGAAAAAGTAGGGGATGAGCTGTGGATAGCGGAGAAATTCCAATCGAACCCGGATATAGCTGGTTCTCCTCGAAATAGCTTTAGGGCTAGCCTCATATTAGTTTAGCGGAGGTAAAGCACTGAATGGGCTAGGGGCTTCACCGCCTACCGAACCCTATCAAACTCAGAATGCCGCATAAATGATGTATGGGAGTCAGACTACGTGAGATAAGTTTCGTGGTCAAAAGGGAAACAGCCCAGACCTACAGCTAAGGTCCCAAAGTAGATTTAAGTGGAAAAGGATGTCTAATTGCTAAAACAACCAGGATGTTGGCTTAGAAGCAGCCACACATTCAAAGAGTGCGTAATAGCTCACTGGTCGAGTGAATGGGCGCCGAAAATTCAACGGGGCTAAAATCTACACCGAAGCTTAGGATTTGTATTTAATACAAGTGGTAGAGGAGCGTCCTGTAATAGGGTGAAGGCAGACTGTAAGGACTGCTGGACGAGGCAGGAGAGAGAATGCCGGAATGAGTAGCGAGAATTATGTGAGAATCATAATGGCCGAAAATCTAAGGTTTCCTGAGGAAGGTTCGTCCGCTCAGGGTAAGCCGGGAGCTAAGGCGAGGCCGAAAGGCGTAGCTGATGCACATACGGTGGAAATTCCGTAGCCACCAACCTCCGTTAACTATCAGAGGGACGCAGGAGCATAGCCCAACCACGGCGATGGTAGACCGTGGCGTAAGGGAGCGAAATTTAAGTAGCGAAGTGGGTGATTGCACACTGACAAGAAAAGCTCTGGTAGTTGGAAAAGGTGCCCGTACCGCAAACCGACACAGGTAGATGAGGAGAGAATCCTAAGGCCAACGGGAGAATTGTTGTTAAGGAACTCGGCAAAATGACCCCGTAACTTCGGGATAAGGGGAGCCTACTCTTTTAAAAGAGAGGCCGCAGAGAATAGTCCCAAGCGACTGTTTAGCAAAAACACAGGTCTATGCTAAATCGAAAGATGACGTATATGGGCTGACGCCTGCCCGGTGCTGGAAGGTTAAGGGGAGAGGTTAGGAGCAATCCGAAGCTTTGAACTTAAGCCCCAGTAAACGGCGGCCGTAACTATAACGGTCCTAAGGTAGCGAAATTCCTTGTCAGGTAAGTTCTGACCCGCACGAATGGCGTAACGATTTGGGAGCTGTCTCGACAACAAGCCCGGCGAAATTGTAGTACAGGTGAAGATGCCGGTTACCCGCGATTAGACGGAAAGACCCCATGGAGCTTTACTGTAGCTTGATATTGGATTTCGGTATTTGATGTACAGGATAGGTGGGAGACTGAGAAACTCATACGCCAGTATGGGTGGAGTCGATGTTGGGATACCACTCTTCAAATGCTGAAATTCTAACCGTATGCCATGAAACTGGTAGCGGGACATTGTCAAGTGGGCAGTTTGACTGGGGCGGTCGCCTCCGAAAAGGTAACGGAGGCGCTCAAAGGTTTCCTCAGCACGGACGGGAATCGTGCAAAGAGTGTAAACGCATAAGGAAGCCTAACTGCGAGAATGACGGTTCGAGCAGTAACGAAAGTTGGAGTTAGTGATCCGGCGGAATGAGAGTGGAATTGCCGTCGCTCAACGGATAAAAGCTACCCTGGGGATAACAGGCTGATCTCCCCCAAGAGTCCACATCGACGGGGAGGTTTGGCACCTCGATGTCGGCTCATCGCATCCTGGGGCTGAATTCGGTCCCAAGGGTTGGGCTGTTCGCCCATTAAAGCGGTACGCGAGCTGGGTTCAGAACGTCGTGAGACAGTTCGGTCCCTATCTATCGCGGGCGTAGGATATTTGAACGGAGCTGTCCTTAGTACGAGAGGACCGGGATGGACGTACCTCTGGTGCACCGGTTGTCATGCCAATGGCACGGCCGGGTAGCCAAGTACGGAAGGGATAAACGCTGAAGGCATCTAAGCGTGAAGCCCCCCGTAAGATAAGATATCCTTTTGGTAAGGTCCCACGTAGACTATGTGGTTGATAGGTCGGAGGTGTAAGTGTAGAGATACATTGAGCTGACCGATACTAATAGACCGAGCGCTTAACCAAAAAATTGGTTTAAAGCAGCAGGAAATGTGATTGAAAAATACAGAAGTGGAAAACGATACTTGATAAAGAAGCATTATTCAGTTTTGAGGGTGCAAACCCTAAGAAAGTCCGGTGACAATGGCATGGAGGTTCCACCCGTTCCCATACCGAACACGGAAGTTAAGCTCCATAGCGCCGACGATACTTGGCGGGTGACCGCCCGGGAAACTAGGTCGTCGCCGGACAATAATTAAGACGCAACTGATTTATTCGGTTGTGTCTTTTTTGTTTGACTTTTTTGCGTTAGTGTTATATAATTTATAAATTGAAATGTAATTGAAAAATAAAGTCATATTCAGAATAAAGAGGGTAAATATATGAAAATATCAACGGAAATAGGTTCAATAGGAAGAATTGTAGGATTTGAGAAGGCTATTGAGTATTGTGCAAAGGCGGCGTTTGATGCTTTTGATTTCTCAATGTTTGATATGGCGAAGTATGATTGGGCAAACAAATGCATTTTACCAAACGATTCTCTGCTTGCGGGGAAAGATTATCTTAAATATGTCAGAAATCTTAAAAAAATAGCTGACGGATTTGGGATTGTATGTAACCAATCACATGCTCCGTTTCCAACCTCCTGCCCTGAAATTCGTTCATTTTACAGTCGTGCAATAGAATGTACTGCGGAAATGGGAGGGGAAATCTGCATTATTCACCCCGATAATGATAAATCGGCAGAAGAAAATGCAGAAATGTATTTTGAACTGTTGCCGGCCGCCAAAGAGTACGGTGTGAAAATTGCAACGGAAAATATGTTCAACTGGAACGCAGATTTAAAGCAGGCGCTTCCTGCCGCCTGCTCCCCGCACGAAGATTTTTTGCGGCACATCAAAGCGGTTGACGATAAATTTTTTGTTGCCTGCCTTGATATAGGACATGCGGAAATGAAAGGATTAAACACAAGCGCAGTAAAGATGATTCACACGCTCGGAGACAGCCTAAAGGCGCTTCATATTCATGATAATGATTTGTGGCATGACAGCCACGAATTGCCGGGAACAATGCAAATAAATTTTCCTTCTGTTATAAAAGCTTTAAAAGAGATTGATTACAGCGGATATTTCACATTGGAGGCAAGCAGCTTCCTTAGAGAATATAACTCCGAAAATGTTTTTGACGGTGTGAAAAAAATGGCGGACTCGGCAAGAAACCTTGCAGAAATGTTTGAAAATGCTGGAGAGTGAAAGCGGCTACGGCAAAGGAATAAAAGTGTCAATATGTCTTGAAAAGACAAGGTCGCTGTGATATAATGAGATATAAATTTATTGTGGATTAGGTGATGTGTGTGTCACAAAGCATTGTATTTTTGCTTGAGAGTATAGGAACAATCGCATTTGCGGTAACAGGTGTGCTTGTTGCCGTAGAATCAAAGCTTGACTTTTTCGGAATAGTTTTTACAGGGTGTATTACTGCCGTAGGCGGTGGAATTTCAAGGGATATTCTTCTTGGCAACACCCCTCCTGCAATATTTGGAAAAACACTAATTATTATGATTGCGATTATTGTTTCTGTAATTGCATTTTTACTGCTGTACATAAAAAAGAATTTGTACCTTTATAGGGCAAAAATCGAAGATATAAATAATTTTTTTGATGCTGTCGGGCTGGGTGTTTTCTCTGTAATGGGAGCCGAGGTGGCATTAACAAGCGGGTTTGAAAACAATTTCACCCTTGTCATAATATCCGGCATGGTTACGGGAATAGGCGGCGGGATGATTCGTGATATACTGACAAACAGCATTCCGTTTGTATTAAGAAAATATGTTTATGCAGTTGCTTCACTGGTCGGAACTTTGGCGTTTTATTTTATAAAAGTTTATTGGGGCAATTTGCCGGTTGCTTCGGTTGTTGGTACATTATTGATAATTTTAATCAGACTTTTAGCAATTAAATACAGATGGAGACTTCCCAAAATAGAAATAGATAAATAACAATTATTCACACGATATGAAATGAAAGGACGAAAAATGGATATAAAAGCAGAGGCACTAAAAAAACATGCTGAATGGAAAGGTAAAATTGAGGTTATTTCAAGAACTCCCGTTAAAAACAGAGAACAGCTTTCGCTTGCTTATACTCCGGGCGTTGCAGAACCATGCCTTGAAATTCAGAAGGACATAAATAAATCCTACCAACTGACGCGCAGACACAATCTTGTAGCGGTTATCACAGACGGTTCGGCAGTTCTGGGACTTGGTGATATCGGTCCTGAGGCAGGTATGCCCGTTATGGAAGGCAAATGTGCGCTATTTAAAGAGTTTGCGGATGTTGACGCATTCCCTCTCTGCATAAAAACTCAAGACGTTGACGAGATTGTCAGAACAATTTATCTGCTTTCGGGCAGCTTTGGCGGAATAAATCTTGAGGATATTGCGGCTCCGAGATGTTTTGAAATTGAGAGAAAACTGAAAGAAATCTGTGATATTCCCGTATTCCACGATGACCAGCACGGCACGGCAATTGTGGTTGCGGCGGCTCTGATTAACGCACTTAAGGTTGTGAAAAAGGATATTTCCAAAATAAAAGTTGTTATAAACGGCGCAGGCAGCGCAGGTACTGCTATCGGTATGCACCTTTTGAAGCTGGGCGTAAAAAATCTTGTTATGGTTGACAGATTTGGCATTATTTGCGATGGTATGGACTTAAGCCCTGCTCATAGTGAGCTTGCAAAAGTGACAAATCCCGAGCATATAATGGGAAATCTTGCAGACGCTATGAAGGGCGCGGACGTGTTTATCGGCGTGTCTGCACCGAATATCGTGTCAGCTGAAATGGTCAGCGCAATGTCGGAAGATTCCATTGTGTTCCCCATGGCAAACCCCGTTCCCGAAATTCTTCCCGACCTTGCAAAAGCGGGTGGCGCGGCAGTTGTCGGCACGGGCAGGTCCGACTACCCCAACCAGATAAACAACGTTGTTGCATTCCCCGGAATTTTCCGAGGTGCGCTTGATGTCCGCGCAAGCGACATTAACGACCAAATGAAAATGGCGGCGTCTTATGCGATTGCAGGGCTTGTTTCCGATGAGGAGCTAAATGCCGAATATATTCTGCCCATGGCATTTGACGAGAGAATCGGCAAAACCGTTGCCGCGGCAGTAGCAAAAGCGGCAAGGGAAAGCGGCGTAGCAAGAATTTAATTTGAGGTAGATTATGAAATTTGTTTTACAAAGGGTGCTTGAGGCAAGCGTCAGCGTGGAAGAAAAGGTTGTCGGCAAAATCGGCAGAGGCTATCTTCTTTTTGTGGGCGTTTCAAACGAGGATACCAAGGAAATCGCGGATAAAATGATTGAAAAGGTCGCAAAACTCAGGATTTTTGAGGACTGCGAGGGTAAAACCAATTTATCCATAGACCAGGTTGACGGAGAAATCCTTGTAATTTCCCAGTTTACTTTGTATGCCGATTGCAAAAAGGGCAACCGCCCAAGTTTTACCTCGGCGGGAGCGCCCGATGTTGCAGAAGAGCTTTATGAGTATATTTTATCAAGATGCAATGAGCTTTTCAAAAACACCGAAAAAGGCATTTTCGGTGCAGATATGAAGGTTTCGCTTGTAAATGACGGGCCTTTTACAATAATACTGGACAGCAGGGAGATAGTATGATAGTTCATCCCATTCCGCCGCTTTTTGACGAAAATTCCAAAATACTTATTTTAGGCAGCTTCCCCTCTGTAAAATCAAGGGAGCAGAGTTTTTTCTACGGGCACCCGCAGAACAGGTTTTGGAAGGTGATTTCTTCGGTTTTTGAATGTGAAACTCCCAAAACAATTGAGGAAAAGACGGATTTTCTTTTATCAAACGGGATTGCACTCTGGGATGTTATCGCGTCCTGCGAGATAACGGGAAGCTCGGACAGTTCCATTAAAAATGTTACCGCAAACGATATTTCAAGAATTTTATCGGGAGCAGACATAAAAAGAATTTTTGTCAATGGCAAGACTGCGGAAAAATATTATAATAAATATACGAAAAATGTTGTGGGAAGGCGGGCGATTTGCCTGCCCTCGACATCACCTGCCAATGCATCATGGTCGGTGGAAAAGTTGGTTTCGGCATGGCAGATACTGAGGGAGGAAATATGAAAAACGTATTTTTGATAGGAGACTCCATAAGATATGGTGAACCGCCCGGCAGCCCCGGATACGGCATTTTTGTCAAAAAAAAGCTTGAGGGCAAGGCGAATGTTTATTATCCTGACGATAATTGCAGGTGGGCGCAATATACACAGAGATATATTCGTGAATGGGCTTCGGCGGTTGACAGGGAAAAGATTGATGTTGTTCATTGGAATAACGGGCTTTGGGACGTATTAAGGCTTGACGGCGACGAGCCGCTTACGCCGCTGGAGCAGTATGTCGAAACGCTGAAAAGGGTTTACGGCAGAATAAAATATCACTTCCCGAACGCGAAAATTATTTTTGCGCTTTCCACGTCTGTTATGGAGGAAATGGCAAACCCGAACTTTTTCAGGTACAACAGGGAGATTGAAGAATATAACAAAGCGGCAAAAGAGCTTATGGCCTCGCTCGGAGTCGAGGTTAACGACCTTTATTCATTGACAAAGGATTTTGGAAAAAATCTGCGCTCCGACTGGGTACATTTCAATGAAAAGGGCTCGGAGATTATTGCCGACCAGGTTATAAAATATATTATGAAACAGGGTTAATATGAAAGAAAAAATTTACACAATTCCAATAAACGATGCTGTGGATGCGGGAGCATTCTGCCCCTTTTGCCTGATGTATAAGCGTCTGGAGGAATCGGCGGTAAGCTATGCGGTCGGCCCTGCTATGATGGAGCCCGATTTCCGCCAGCTTACAAACGAAAAAGGTTTTTGCAAAAAACATATGCAGCAGCTCCATGCCGAAAGCAAGGCGCTTGCGCTCGCTCTTGTTTTGGACACCCATCTTGAAAGGGTATCAGGCACTTTGGAAACTGATTTAAAGCGTGAGAAAAAAGGGATTATCAAAAAAGGCTCAGCGTCAAAAGCGGAATTTGTCAAACTGCTTGAAAAAGTTAACTCTTCCTGCGTTATTTGCGATAACATTGAGGATACCTTTGCGCGTTATTTTGATACTTTTTTGTTTATGTTGAAAAAAGACAGGGATTTTTGGGGAAAAGTGCTCGAAACAGAGGGGTTTTGCATGGAGCATTTTTCAAGACTTATATCTCTTGCGGCAAAGGAGTATTCGGACAGTGATTTTGAAAAAAAGATTCTGCCCGTAATTGACCTTCAAAAAAGGCGGATAAAGGAATATAACACGCATATAAAGAATTTTGTGAAGAATTTTGATTACCGCAATGTAAACAATAAAACAGATGTACCGAATGAAATCCTTCTTAAAACAGGACAGCTGTTAAACGGTGAATTTCAGCCGCAGGAAAAGAAACTGAATATATGAAAAGAGAGCTGAATTTTCAGCTCTCTATTTTATTTAATCTGTCCGCAGTCGTCTGTTTATTTGCCGCCCTTTACGACTCCGCCCGCAATTTCCATTTCTTTAAGTGCAAGCTCAAGTGATTTTGCCGCCTCGGGCAGGGTTGCGCGGTCGGGCGTTTCGCCCGCAATCAACTTATCGGTAAAATATTTAAGTTCGCTGTAATATGCTCCCATATTCGAAAGGTTTATGCCTACATCCTTTTTCACGGCAAAGGCCTTTTCAAGCTCGGGGGTAAATGGCTCGCCCTCTGCAGGATAAACAGTCAGAACTTCTTTGGCATATTCAACAGTAGCCTTTTCGAATTTTACGCGGAATGTCATGGAAAACGGGAAATTGTCGGGGTAATCCCAACATCCTTCGGAGGAAATAACCGTTTCGCCGAATTTATAGGTGGTGAAAAGCTGCTGGATAACACCGTCGGATGAGCGGGTAGCCTTTGAATAAACCTCCTCGGGCTCGCTTCCCATAAGCCAGCGAACAAAGTCAACATCGTGAATGTGCAGATCCGTTGCCATGCTTCCGCTTAGCTCCACTTTATTATACCAGTTGTTCCAGCTCCATTTGGGGTTGGGGCTGAGTCTTGTGAAAACGCCTGAAATTATTTTGCCGTATTTATTTTCATCATACGCGTTCTTGAGCCAGACATATTCATCCCAGAAACGAATGACCTGACCAATCTGAATTTTTACGCCTGTCTTTTCCGCGGTTTCAAGCAGAAGCTTCGCCTCGCCCATATTAAGACAGAGTGGTTTTTCCAAAAATACGTTTCTGCCCTTTTCCATAGCTTTAACAGCATGCTCGGTGTGCAGATATGTCGGCAGGCAAATGTCAATAACGTCAACATCCGCCCTCTCGATAAGTTCCATACCCGTGGAATAGATTTCGGCACTGCCTGAGAGCGCTTTTGCCTTTTTTTCATCAAGGTCCGCAAGTGCAACAAGTTTAACTGTTTCGCTAAGAGCCATATAGCAGTTAGCATGGGTCGAACCCATACCGCCGCAGCCGATAAGTCCTACTCTTATCATATTTTCTGCCTCCCTAAAATAACATCCATTGCGTGAGATGTGTGTGCAAGCATAACTTCGTTGTGAGTTTTGTAGGGGAATATCTCAGCGGATACCCAACCGTCATAGCCGATGTCACAAAGCGCAGACATAACCGCCGAATAATTTACATCGCCCGCGAGCAGGTCGCAAAATCCTGCAAGTGAACCGACTGCATATTTATAATCCTTGAAGTGTACTTTTTTGATTCTGTTCCCCAAAATTTTTATCCAATGCTCGGGATACCCTGTCGCAAGGACATTTCCCACATCAAAATATGCGCCGACATAGTCGCTGCCCACCTTATCAATAAATGTCGCCATATCAGTCGGTGTGAGCAAAAATTTGTTCCATACATTTTCAACGCCGATGTAAACACCAAGCTGTTCGGCTCTTTTCGACACGCGGGACAAAGCGTCAATTCCGCGTGAATACGCGTCCGCATAATCGATAACGCCAAGCTCGGGAGCAAAGTCAACGCCGATTGCGCCGGGGAGAACCAAAATGGTGTCACATTCAAGCTCAGAGGCACATTCAAGCTGTTTTACAACAATATCATAAGCGATTTTTCTTTCCGACTCATCGTCAGAGGTTAAAGAATGGACCCAGTAGAGCCCTGTTGCAAGGCTGTAAAGCTCAATGCCGATATCGGCAGCCGTCTTTTTAATTTTTAAAAGGTCGCTCTTCTCGGTAGTGAGAGAAAGCTCGCCCGTCTTTTCAATTGCAAGCTCCATACCTTCAAAACCAAGTTTTTTTGCATGAGCCAATTTCTCTGCAATGCTTTTTTCGGTGAATGCCCATGTACTGATGCCTTTTTTCAAAATAGTCACTTCTTTCTATTGTTTTTCTTTTAATTTCATGTTACAATAAATCTGTAGATAAAACTACATATTTTTTTACTGTAAAAGTATGTAATTGTTCACAGCATTCTTGTTTTGGAGGATTATTATGAAACAAAGTATGTATATTAAGCATCGGCTTGTAAATATTTTGAGTGTAACGAAAATTGTTACAATATTATATAGGGAATTTGACAAAGATTTCGAATTTGAAGGGGAAAGTCACGACTTTTGGGAGCTTGTATACCAGGATAAAGGGGAAATCATAGCGACGGCCGGCGAAAAGGATATAACGCTTAGGCCGGGGGATTTACTTTTCCATGAGCCGCTTGAGTTTCACACTTTAAAAGCTAACGGCAAAGTTGCGCCAAACACATTTGTTATGACGTTTGAGTGTAAATCTCCCGCAATGAGATTTTTCAGACATAAGCTTTTTAATCTGAAAAACGAAGAAAAAGAGCTTATTATGAAAATTCTCGCTGAAACTGCAAATACTTTTAATGAACCGTTTATCGACCCCATACTAAATAAGCCCACGCTGAAAAAAGACCCTGCACTGGGAGGGCAGCAGCTTATAAGGATATACCTTGAGGCTCTTTTAATTCTGCTGATGAGAGGGGATAAATCGGACAGGGTTTTTCCGACAAAGGCGAGGTTTGACAATCATATTGTGGAAAGCATTATAAAACTTCTTGAGGAAAATGTTTACGGGAATCTGACCATAGATGAAATATGCGAAAAAATCAATTACAGCAAAACTTATCTGTGCACCATATTTAAAAAGAACACGGGCAGCGGCATAATGCAGCACTATATGCTTTTAAAGATGGACAGGGCAAAACAGATGCTCAGGGAGGATAACCTCAACATTTCGCAGATTTCAGACAGGCTTGGTTTTTGCAACTCCCACCATTTTTCCGCGACTTTTAAAAAGGCAATCCACATGTCGCCGAAAGAGTACCGGAGCTCGATTATAAAATCGGGAGGGGAAAGGGAAACGGTCACAAAAATTTAAAAAGTTATAGACATTTATTTCCGTTTAATGTATAATATATTTATATATGCAACTAAGGCAAAAAATAATATTAAGCAGGTATTGTGAGCTTTTGCTCGCCCTGCCTTTAGGGTGAATATTGTGAAAATTTCAGTAGATAACTTGAGTATAAATTATGAGGTTCACGGCGAGGGCAAGGATGTGCTTGTTCTTCACGGCTGGGGAGCGGAGATTAAAACCGTCAGGCCCATTGCCGATGCTCTTTCCGGCAAATTCAAGGTTTGGCTTTTAGATTTGCCCGGATTCGGAGAGAGCGACCTTCCCGAGGATGATTTGGATGTCTATTCATATGCCCGTTTTGTCAAAAAATTTGCAGACATCGTGGGGATAGTTAATCCGATACTTATCGGTCACTCTTTCGGAGGACGGCTTAGCATAATCCTTTCGGCAAAAAAGATTATGACGCCGCCGAAAATAATTCTTGTGGACAGCGCAGGAATAAAACCCAGACGCGGAATTGATTACTATATCAAGGTCTATTCCTATAAAATAATGAAAAAATTAGCCTCTTTATTCGGCAAAATTTCTAAAAATCTTGAAGAAAAACTGAAATCTAAATTCGGCAGCAGCGATTATAAAAGTGCTCCGCCCGTTTTAAGAAATGTTTTTGTGCGGGTGGTAAATGAAGATTTGACATATCTTTTAAAGGATATTTCCTGCCCGACGCTCCTGTTTTGGGGAGAAAAGGACGATGCAACCCCTCTCACCGATGCAAAGAAAATGGAAAAACTCATTCCCGATGCGGGAATTGTGGTTGTCACGGGCGCAGGACATTATTCCTATCTTGACAATTTCCCCATGTTTAACGCGGTTGCGAACAAATTTCTTGAAAAGGATGTATAATATATATGGTGCTTAAAATTTTAACAGCCCTATCCTGCATATTATATATGCTGCCAAAACTGAGGCTGGGCGTTCATATGCTTCAGCAGGAGTATTACCTTAATACAAACTTTAATAACTGGGTCAAAAAACATCCTGGCAAGAATTTTCATTTGTCGGACATAGCAATTCCTTCAATAGCGCTGATTACAAATCTTTTTTTGCCTGCGAATATTGCAGTATATATAATTTGGCCACTGCTTAACATAATCGGGTTTTTCGCAAGATGGAAAACAAAAACAAAAGCGAAAAAACCGCTTGTTTTTACTGCCAGAGTTAAAAGGCTTACCATAACGGCTGCGGTTCTGCTTGCAGTTTACGGAGCGGCGCTATATTTTATGATGCCGATTTTTGCCGCGATAACGCAAACGCTTGTAAGCTTCTTTGCCTTTGTTATTGTGCTGATTTCCAACTTTATTAATAAGCCCGTGGAAAAAGCGGTGGCGGGCTGGTATATCCGCGATGCAAAAAGAATAATTGCCAATATGCCTCACCTTAAAGTAATCGGTGTTACGGGCAGTTACGGTAAAACCAGCTCAAAATATATCCTGACCGAGATTCTGTCAAGAAAATTCAACACGCTTATGACACCTGAAAGCTACAACACCACAATGGGCGTTGTGAGGACGATACGCGAAAAATTAAAACCCGTTCACGAGATTTTCGTTTGCGAGATGGGTGCTCAGGGAACAGGTGAAATCAAGGAAATTTGCGACATTGTTTCTCCCGATTACGGGATTATCACCTCAATCGGCCCGCAGCATCTTGAAACCTTCAAATCTATAGATAACATAGTTAAAACCAAATTTGAGCTGTATGATGCTCTGAAGGATAAATCAAACTCGGTGGTGAACGTGTCCTCCGAGCTTGTAAAACAAAATAAGCCGGGGCCTGCAACGGGCTACAGTTTGACGGCAGAAGAGGGCGGAAAATATTATGCAGAGGACATAAGCTACGGACCTTCGGGAGCAGCATTTAAAATTTGCGGCGAGGGAATTGAACCGTTTGAGGTGGAATCCAAGCTGCTCGGAAAACATAACATATTAAATATAATCGGGGCGGCGGCGCTTGCACTTAAACTGGGAATGACACCCGATGAAATTGCCGTTGCGGTAAAACGCATCAAACCCGTACCTCACAGACTTCAGCCCATCAAACAGGCGGGCGGAGTTTTGGTGATTGACGATGCCTTTAACTCAAATATTGAGGGCGCAAAATCAGCGGTAGAGGTGTTGGGAAGCTTTGAAAAGGGAAAAAGAATGCTGATTACTCCCGGAATGGTGGAGCTTGGCGAAAAGGAATATGAGTTGAACAGAAATTTCGGCGGGAACGCAGCAAAAAACTGCGATTATATCATATTGGTAGGAAAGAAACAAACCAGACCCATTAAAGACGGACTGGGCGACTTTGCCGAGGAAAATCTTTTCATAGCAGAAGACTTGAATGAGGCGCTTGTTCAGATGCGCAAAATCGTTTCTCCCGGGTGGACGGTCCTGTTTGAAAATGACCTGCCCGATTTGTATAACGCATAATGTAAATCGCATAAGGAGGAAATTATGAAACTAAATGTAGCCGTATTTTTCGGCGGCCGTTCGGTAGAACATGAAATCTCAATTATATCTGCTCAGCAGGCTATTGCCGCCGCGGATAAGGAAAAATATAATATTATACCTATTTATATAACGAAATCGGGGATTTTTTATTCAAGCCCGGAAATGACGAAGATTGAAAGCTTTAAAAACATTCCCGAACTGCTGAAAAAGAGCAGCAGAGTGATTTTCGTCAATGATGAAAAGGGAGCAAAGGTTGAAAGCTATCCGAAAAAACTTTTCGGCGGATTATCTCAGCATATTGATGTTGCACTACCCATTATGCATGGCACAAACGGTGAGGACGGAACACTCCAGGGGTATATTGAAACCCTCGGAATTCCATATGCAGGCTGCGGAGTTTTGGCGTCAGCGGTGGGTATGGATAAGGTGGTTATGAAAAAAATCTTGAAAGAGCATGGCATACCCGTGCTGGACTGCGAATATTTCTACTCGTCCGAATGGTATAAAAATAAAAATGAAATTATTGAAAAAATTGAAAAATTAAACTATCCTGTTATTGTTAAACCTGCAAATCTCGGTTCAAGCGTCGGTATAAAAAAAGCAGCCGACCGCAGTGCGCTTGAAGAGGCGGTTGAAGAAGCATTTGTTTTTGCGGAAAAGGTTTTGGTTGAACACGCGATTGAAAACCTGCGAGAAATCAACTGCGCCGCTATTGGCGACAGCGACGAGGTTATCACCTCAGTATGTGAGGAACCCTTCGGCGGCGACTTTTTATCATATGAGAAAAAGTATATGCAGGGCGCAAAATCCTCAAAAACTTCAGAGGGCATGGCAAGTCTTGCCCGCAAGGTTCCTGCGGATTTATCGAAAGAAGAAAGTGACACAATCAGGCGCATGGTTTCCGACACATTCCGTGCGCTCGGCTGTGCCGGCGCATCAAGAGTTGACTGCATGATAGATACTGCAGAGGGCAAAATGTATGTCAACGAAATAAACACAATTCCCGGCTCGCTGTCATTTTATTTATGGGAAGCGGCAGGCATATCATTCCCCGAGGTTGTTGACAGACTTATTAACATTGCGCTGAAAACCGCAAGAATCAAAGAAAAACTCACAGTTACATTTGAAACCGATGTACTTTCGCTTCAGGGCGGAACAAAGGGTGCAAAAGCGTGATTTTACAGGGTAAATCATACGTTTCCCATAATATATAAATATTGAAACGGAAGATTTATATTTATTATAAAGGATAATTTTGGAAAAATTATTGAAATTTTCTTGATTTTTGCAAAATTAACTGATATAATGTATATAAGTGTAAGTATAGAGTCGTTTGCCTTTATGTCGGCGTATAAAAAATCTTTTTAAAAAAGTGCTTTTTGTAACAATATTACGAAATAGTTTACATTTTCATTACAGATTTTTTAAACGCTTGACACTAAAGAGATGCGGTGCTATAATTAACACATGATATGACATACATGTTATATCACGCCTTACAAGGTGAACAAAAAAATAATTTTTTATAAGGAGGAGTTCTATAATGAAGAACTTATCAAAAGTTTTAGCAGTAGTTCTCGCATTTGCAATGGTTCTGTCCATGGTAAGCTTTGCAGCTTTTACAGACCTTGAAGATGGAGCACCTGCTGCAGAGGCAGTATCTGTCCTCAGTGCCCTTGATATTTTAAAGGGTTATCCGGACGGTTCTTTCAAACCAGATGCAACAATAACAAGAGCAGAATTTGCTGCAGTTGTTATTCGTTCACTCGGCCTCGCTGATACCGCTTCAGGCGGCGCTACAATCTTTACTGACGTAGCAGCTGACCACTGGGCAAACGGTGTAATCGCACTTGCTGCACAGCAGGGTATCGTTAATGGTTACGGTGACGGCAGATTTGGTCCTGAAGATCCCGTTAAGTACGAAGAAGCTATCAAAATGGTAGTTGCTTCTCTCGGTTACACACCGATGGCAGATGCTAACGGCGGATATCCTGGCGGTTACCAGGTAGTAGCTGCTCAGAAGGGCATTCTCGCTCGTATCTCCGGCGCTAAAGTTGGCCAACCTGCATCTCGTGGTGTAGTTGCTCAGCTCGCTTACAACTCACTCACAGTTCCTTTGATGGAACAGACAGGCTACGGCACACAGACAAACTTCCAGACTGTTAGCTCCTTGCTTCTCGACAAGCTCGGCGTTAAAAAGTTTGAAGGTATTGTTACAGGCACAAGCCTTTCCAGCAACCTTAAAGATGGTAAGGTTGATGTAACTTTCAACTACCAGATCATGGGCGTTAAAGGTGAAGCTCTTGCTAAGAAATTCGTTCCTGGCACAGCATCCGGCATCGCTGCAGGCGCAGTATCTGATGCAACTCCCAGACTTATTGCTACAGGCGAAGTTGAAGCTGCAGCAAAAGACCTCATCGACGTTGCTTCTATCCTTTATGTAAAAGACGCTGACACTGATGACGCTAAACTTGTTTGCATCCTTAAAGATGGTAACAAAAACGAGACAGTGTCATTCATGACAGAAGACCTCAAATCCAGTGCTTCTCTTAGCGCAACTGCAGAAGGCACAATCGAAGTTTACACAGACGCTGACGCTGGTGAATATGAAGAATATACACTCAACGTTACAAAAGTTTATGTAAACGGCAGAACATCATCTGTTGAAACCGCTTCCGGTGTTACAGCTGGTTCCGCTATAAGCGCAGACGCTGACTTTAAAGCAATTATTGAGTACTACCTCGATCCTGCTAAATCAGCTGACGTTACAATGCTTTCTCAGGTTGAAGACGAATTTAACGTTATTTATATCACAACTTACCTTGATGTTCTCGTTGACAGAATTGCGTCAAGAACTTACAAAATTTCTTACACAAATCTTGCTAACAACACAACAGGTTCTGTAACTCTCGACGAAGAAAAAGATACACTCAAATTTGAAATCTTCAAAGACGGCAAAAAGGCTTCCTTTGCAGATATCGAAGAAGATGACGTTCTTTCTATCGCTGGTTACATTTCCGGTGGCGAACTCAAATACGGTAAAGTTTATATTATCTCCGACAAAATCGAAGGTAAAGTAACAGCTAAATCTGCAACAGCTGGCAAAATCGCTGTTGACGGCACAACTTATGATGCAACACCGGCAGCAGCTAACGCAGTTAGCCTCGGCGACACAGCAGTATTCTTCATCAACAACCGTGGCGTACTCGTAGGCTGCGACACAACAGCTACAGCTGCAAGTGTTCAGTATGGTTTCGCAACTTATATCAGAAAGTATGATGCAGATTACGGCGAACCCGCTCAGATCAGAATTCTTACAGCTGAAAACAAATGGAAGACATTTGAAATGGCTGACACAATCTCTATCAACGGTGGCGCAAGAATTAAATCTAAAGACATCGTTTGGACAACTGCTTCTTATGTAAACTCTCCTGCACTTGCACTTATTTCTGGTTCTAACACAAAATACGGTGTAAATGAAGTTATCGCATATGACACAAGCAGCGACGGTAAGATTTCCAAACTTTACTTCAAAGATACAGCCGGTGTATTCGAAAATGAAGGTATCACACCTGGTTCTTTGAGATATGACGCTGACACAGCAATTATCGGTGACATCTTCTTAGATACAGACACAGCTATCTTCAGCTTAGCTGATTATACAAAATATGCTGTTCGTAACTATGATATGGATGAAGACGATGTAGCAGTAGTTACTTTAGCTTCTCTCGCAGACGGTGCTGTTCACGCAATCAAACTTGCTTTCGACTATGATGATTCAGGTATTGCCGGTGCAATCGTTGGTCAGGGTATCGCAGCAGGTATTGACTACGCAGCAAACTTCTTCGTTGTAACTGATGACGCTCTGTCCTCAACTAATGAAGCTGGCGAAGAAGGCGTTCTCCTCACTGGTATCCAGGGTGGCGAAAAAGTAACAATCTTCATCAATACTGAAGAATATAACGTTGTAGCTAAGAAAGCAGTATTTGACACAGCATCTGATGATGTAGAAGCTCAGCTCGATACAGTTCTCACAGTTACAGATACAACATTCGGTAAAGGTGACGTTCTTCTCTACACTCTCGATTCTAAAGACGAAGTAGCTAAGCTCGCTCTCCTTGTAGATGCAAGTGATGTAACATCATCCGGTGTTTACGGTTCTTACCTCGATACAATCGATGGTACAACTGCTTCTGACACAACCCTTGCAACCTTCACAGTTGGTACAACAACTTACAAGTTTGTATTCGGTTATGCAAAAGAAATCCTCAGAAATGGTAACCTCGTACTTCTCAATAACGCTCTCAACACTGAAAAGACCTACGCTTTTGCTTCAGATGCAACAGGTACACTCTATGATGCATACAAAGGCACAGGCAAAGTTCTTGAAGCTATGACAGGCGATATCACAGCAGACTCTGATGCAGATGCAACAGCTCCTCACGATGGTGACGTTGTATTCGCAAGAGTAACAGGTTCCAGAGTTTCTGAATATGTAATCTTTGCTAACTACAGATAATCACATTATCTAAAAACTAAAGGACGCGTTTTACGCGTCCTTTTTTTATGTCCTGAAAACTTTTTCAGAGAATTGTGTCAAGGTATCTGAGCACTAAAGAGAATGTAGCTGAAATAAATATAATATGAAAAGATTTATGTTCTATCCTGCTGCTTTTTCAAATAAAATGTACCAGGAGGGTTTGACATGAATGTTTTTGAGTTTATCATAATGCTGATAGGAATTCTATTATGTATTTGGCTGATTTTTTCAAACTTCGGCAAAGTATGGAAGCTTTTTTACAACAGCATTTTCGGTATGCTTGCCCTGCTGATTGTAAATTTTCTCGGCGCTCCCTTTAATATTAATATAGGAATAAACGGTGTGACCTGCCTTGTATGCGGCTTTTTAGGTTTGCCAGGGTTTATTATGCTGTTCATATTAAAAATGTTTATATAGAAAAAGTGGTGTAATATTATCGTTACACCACTTTTTATTTTTTAATGAATTATTGTTTTGTTACTGTTAATTTTCCGTCGGCGACGTCAATCAGGATTGAATCTCCCTCGGCAACTGCATTATCCAGCATTTCCTCGGCAAGCTTATCTTCAACCTTGGATTGTATCGCCCTTTTAAGCGGTCTTGCTCCGTATATGGGGTCATATCCCGCCTCAGCAATATATTTAATCAGTTCGGGCGTATAATCTGCAAAAATTCCGCTTGATTTGAGCCTTTTTGT
>Ga0172382_10005624_pt1 | contig 18611 bp, 17 predicted proteins | sample Leawel138RmetaG_FD_122245 | JGI IMG/M metagenome (GOLD analysis project Ga0172382, IMG submission 122245) | Leachate microbial communities from a municipal landfill in Southern Ontario, Canada - Leachate well 138R metaG | ecosystem: Engineered > Solid waste > Landfill > Unclassified | place...
ATTCCTGTAGTAAATGGAATTGAAACTAAATATTTAGATGATATTGGTTCAGTTAAAGAAATAGAGATTAATATTACATTTCATTCAAAAAATCAAATGCAAAAATATGAACCTTATTTTATGTTATTAGGAAATTCAATATTAATTGAATGGGGAATCTACAATGAAGCCAGACAATATGAAATACCAACTAATACATTAAATTCTTTCTTAGATTTAGAAGGAGAATCATCATTTTATAAGTTAACAGAAAAAAGAAAACAATCTTCTGATTTTAAATATAATAACTTTCTTGGTATAATAACTAGTTATAATATTGATTATGATGGAGATAATATATATAATGTTAAAGTGGGTGCTTATAGTATAGGATATTTTGGAAATAATTTTCCTTTAAATAAAACTGGTTATGATATTACAAAAACTATAAATGAAAAAGCTCAAAATTTTACTTTAACAGAATATATTGATAACGTTATTCCAACTGCAATTGAATCAATAGCAAAAGGTAGTGATAAAAATGTTCCAAAAAGATTATTTGATTCTTTAGTTGCTAGGTTTCCAACACAGAATGATTGGCAAAAAACAGTACTAATATTAAATTCTGATGAAGATGGTACTACAGAAACTCATAAATTTGTTTCAATGGGATTTGTAGAAACTTTAGTAAACCATATGTGTTCATTATCACATGTTGATAGTGATAATCAAAAACTTTATACTATATCATCTATATTTAAGGGAGCTGACAAACCGTCTTCATATGTATCTAATGTAGAGGGATTAAAATCAACTGATATATCTAAGTGTTTTATATATAAAGGTAATGGTTACGGTGATAAAATAAATTCATTTAGTAGTAGTGATGGATCTAAATTTGGTGAATGGGTAAATATTTATATAAGTTTAGAAGAAGCTCAATTAGCTATTAAAAATTCAGATAATGTTAATGATTTATTTAATAGTTTATATTCTTTAATTAATAGTTGTTTTGTACACTATTGGGATTTTAGATTAATTTATGATGAAGCATTACAACAAATATATACAGTTGATTTAAAACAATTAAAAAATTCAAATCAAGAAGCACCGACTAAACCGTTTATATTTAAAACATTTGGTGGAAAATCGTTTATTAAAAATTTATCATTTAGTACTTCAAGTACTAGTGATCAAAATTTACAAACATTATACGCTTCCAGAAGTAATGTTGATAAAACAAAAGGTGATATCAATAATGAAGGTGTATTGGTTTTTAATTATTTAAAAAATCAATATAAAGATGTGTTATTTAAGTCTGGAGAATTAACGACTCTTTATGATAAAGATAATGATGATCCAGATAATAAACTAAAAACTACTTCTTCAGAAAATAATAATGTAACAGATCCTAAAGATATAACATGTGAAAAACTCAATGAACAAAAAGAAGTTTATGGAAGTACTTATGGTTGGTTATATGAAGAATGTCAATTAAAATATATCACTGATAATGAAAAATATAATACTATATCTGATTTAAATGAATTATTAAAACAACTAATAGCTATTTCTATTAGTCAAAAAAATTCAAAAATTAATCCACTAATGCCAGTAGAAGTTGAATTTGAAATTGATGGGATGTCTGGATTAAAGTTAGGAAATATTTTAAAGATAGATGCTTTACCAGATAGGTATAATGACAATGGTGTGTTACAAATAATTGAATTAACAGATTCTGTAAATAAAGAAGGTTGGATAACTAGAATAAAAACTTTATATAGATTTACAGGTGATATAAAATAATGGGAACTATTAAAGTAAATATAAAAAAACAAGTTGGTCAATATGATCAAAAGAAAATTAATATATTTAATTATGATAATAAAATAGCTGATTGGATAGACCAATGGTTTCATTCTATTACTATTAATAGTAGTAATGATATTAAAAAAGCAGGTTGGGAATTAGATCATAGACTTTTAAAATCAATAATATTTGTAGAATCTAAAGATCTAATTAAACAATCATTTAATGATGGCTTTGCTTCACCAGATACAATATCTAAATTTATTAAAAAAGAAAATAAATATGGTTATTATTTAATTGATTCTAAACTAGCTAAATCATTCGATAATAACTTTATATTTAAAGATAAATGGACAAATATTGAATATTCAACAAATTTGTTGATTAATATTTTTATTAATAAAAAATTATATCTTAATAGTGAAGAACCACGAAAAATAAATAAAAAAATTGATGAATATGTTTTAGTTGCATATAAATTTGGAAATAAAATAGCATCAAACTTTTTAAAAAATGATTCATATGAAATGGCTAAATCTTTTCAAAGTGGATGGGTAGGAGAAGTTTATAAAAATCTTACGAGATTTAGTTAATATTTAATATAAATTAACGGTTACTTAAAATGTTTATTGAAAGAATTGAAGATTGTGATAAATTAATATCCAAGCTTGAACTAGAAGATAGTATTGTAATTCCAATATTTGAATCTAGTAAATTACATACGTATGATAACAATCTTTCTTTTTTATTTATAAGATTTCTTAATGATGAAAGTTGGAGTGTTGTCTCCCGCAATCATTATGATATCATATATAATGAATCTATATTTAAAAATATTTTAAATAAATTAATTAATTTAAAAAATAATTATTCTTTTATTTTAAATAAAAAATATTTAATTAATTATTTAAATAAAAATAAATTAGAATATAATACTAATAATTTAATAGATATTAATTTAATAGCTTTCTTTAAAAATTTAAATTTAATATCTAATTGGAACATACCTTATAATTTTACTAAATTTAAATTAGATAATAATTTATTTCCAATAGTAAAATGGATTCCAGAACTTATAAAAATATCTGATTCTATAAAAAAAATCTTAGATAAAAAAATTATTTTAGATCCAACATTTGAAATATATAATAATTCTATTATAGATATTATTTCTAATTTAGAATCTAATGGAATATATGTCTCAGAAGAATTTTTTAAAGAGGTTCCAAAATTTAAATCAACTTCAAATATAATATATCAGGATATTAATTTTTATAATAAAACTGGAAGACTTAGTTCAACTTTTAGTGGTTTTAATTTCTTTGCTATTAATAAAAAAGAAAATTATGCTAAACACTTAGTATCTAGGTGGGGTAAAGATGGTAAATTAATATCTATAGATTATAGAGCATTCCATTTATATTTAATTGGTGAATTAGTTGGATATAAATTTAGTGACTATCCTTATTTAGAATTTGCTAAAAAATTATTAGCTAAATCAGATCCAACACCAGAACAAATTAAATCTATAAAACCTTTAGTTTTTAAAAATCTATATGGACATAGCTCTGAACTTAAAGAGTTAGAATTCTTTAAAAAATTAAATAAGTTTGTAAATGAATTATATAAAAATTATAAATCATCTTTAGGTTTGTATACAAAAGTACTTGGCAGAAACATAAATGGCCTTCCAGATGACCCGAGAAGCATCTTAAACTGGTATCTACAGGGTTATGAGTTCGAAACAACCATAATTATCATCGAACGCGTGTTATCTCATCTAGCTCATTCTAAATCACATTTAATACTTACACTTTATGATTCATTTATATTTGATTGGTACATACCAGATGGGAAAGAATTATTAGAAGAAATAGTTAATATAATTAAAGATAATAGATTTGAAGTTAGTTTTAAGAATGCAGATAGTTATAATAATTTATAATGAAAAAAAGAAATTAAAATATATTTATAATAATAATAAAATGGAATTATAGTAATGAGTAAAATTTTTGAAAAAATGATAGCTAAAATATTATTAGAGGTTTCTGTTAATTCAGAAGATGGACGTCCTAATATAACAGAAGATTCATATAATCATGTTATAGCACCTTACCTTAGGGAAAATGTTGAATTATCAGAAGAAGATATATTATATATTAAAACTAAATTATTTGAAAAGAAAAAACCGGGTTTAATAAAAGGTGAACCAACTGATGCTGGTACATCTAGATTTTATTATGTAGATGATGATAATGAATTACATTTAGTTACTAAAGATTATGGTACTGATAAGAAAAAATGGAATGCTGCTACACGAAAAGATATTAATACTAAAAGTGCTACAGAAGAAAAACCAACTAATAAAAAGAATAGTACCAATAATTCCAAACCAAAAGACACTTCAAAAAAATCAATCGAAAATGAAAAGAATATTACATTATCAGATTCTGCTAAAAAAGATTTTGAAAAAAGAACTAATCAATTTAAAAATTATACTGATAAAAATAAAGAAGCAGAAAAACGAGTTAGAGAATTTGGAAGTGATTTAGAAAACTATATTAATAATCCTTCTAAAGAAAATGGTTTAGCTTTTATAAAAAAATATGATATAGATTTTCAAAAAGGTATAGATCCTTCTCAAGAAGGTTTGGATAAAATGAAAATATATGTTAATTCTTTTAAAGATTTAAAAGGACAATATTATAAAATATTAAAACAAACTAAATCAAATGTTGAATTGGGAAAACTATTACAATCAACCGGTCACTATGGTACTATATCTAAATGGGCTACAAAAACAATGGCACCATCTAAATTAACTGATTCACGAAAAAATTTATCTATTAAATCTGATAAGAACTCAACAACTATAGGAAATCATGTCATTAAAAAAACTAAACCATATGATTGGAAAAAATTATCTTCTAGACTACAAAAAGAAAAGGGAATGTCACAAGAAGAATCTAATAAAATTATAACTAAAATAAAAATCGCTGCAAATAGACATGACTTTATTATTGATAATATTAATACAATATTAGGATCTGATGAATTAGAAATTATTGATATGGGAGATGTTACTAAACCGAATGAAAGAGAACAAGTAAAACAAAAAGCTTTGAATATGATTAAAGATAAAGTTTTAGAATTAAACGGTGGAAATTCTAAAGATGTAGAAGATGTTATTGAAAAATTAGATGCTGCATCAAAAGCATCTTCAGATAAATTTGAATCCGCGATTACAGAAGCAATATATACATTTTCTAATAATGAAAAAACAAAAATAACATCTGCTGATGTAGCTGAATTATTTGAATATACTAGATTATTAAACGAAGGAAAGGCTGTTTATCTCCCTTCTGCCAGCAATTTTAAATTAGGTGATATATTAGTAATACCAGATGAACAACCTACTCTAAATGATTTATTAAAAGCAGACGATCCATTATCAGCATTTGTTACTATAGAAGACGTTTCTGTTAAAAAAGATGAAGGCGGAGCTTCTGCAACTAAAGATAAAATTTTATTAACTGATTTTTCAAATAAAGAAGCTAAAAAAGATTTAGAAACTATAGTAGATCAATTTGATAATTTATTTAATGTAGATTCTCCAAAAATTAAAGAAGTTAAGTCTTTAATTAAAGATTTACAAAGTAAATATGAAGATGTTTTAGCAAAAGATCCAAGATATAAAACTAATATGAATAGAAAAGCTGATTGGTTAAAAAATAATAAACATAGATTAAACAACGTTGATGCTTGGGAAAATTATTTTGAATTAGGATATATGATGGAAACTATTTATAATAATAATGTTAATTATCAGGCTTTTATAAATTCTAAATATAAAGTTAAAAAGAATCATTCAGAATTAGATTATACTAATGGTATAGATAAATTAGCATTATTAAAATTTGAGCCCGACCAAATTAATCCATCTACAAAAAAACCAAATAATACATTTCCTAGTAGATTTGTTCATACACATAAATAAGAGAAAAATAAAATGAATTCAGATATTCAATTACTCGTAACATTTACTACAAAATCAGAATCTCAACCAATGATAGCTACACTTCAATCTACATATGATATTATAGGAAATAAAATATTCATTTTGGAAAATGTTGATAATCCAGAAGAATATATTTTATCTTATAATATAAATTTAAATGGTGAAATTGATGTTGATAATATTCCATTTAATACAATATCATGTCATAGAAAAAAAGATACGAATACAATATATACTATCAATGCTCTTAATAATTTAATAATGAAATTAAATAATGGAACATTAGATAAACATTATCATATAAATTGGAAAAATTACGAGAATTGTATTTTAGTTATTAAAAATAAAGAATTTAAAATAATACACACTAAACTAAAAAATATATTAGAACTAACATAATTTTTGCGATTATTGGTTACTATATATTAACATAGGTTATATAAATTAAACTCATCGGAGGAAATAAATGACTAGTAAAATTGACTTATCAAAAGTTAAAGAAAAATTAAGTAATCTTCAACAAAAAGGTGGCGGTGGGACCGGAAGTACTGATTTTTGGAAACCAACCGAACCACAAACGACTATTCGTATCTTACCTTATAAACATAATTTAGATTATCCTTTTATAGAACTATTTTTTCATTACAGTTTAGGAAGAGGAATCTTATCTCCAAAAAGCGTTGGTAAAAAAGACCCGGTTTATGAATTTGCTAAACAACTATTCGATTCTGGAGATAAAAATGAATTTAATATTGCTAGACAACTTAATCCAAAATTAAGAGTTTATGCTCCTATTATAGTAAGAGGTGAAGAGGATAAGGGTGTTAGATTTTGGGGATTCTCAAAAACTATATATGAATCACTCTTAGCTCTTATTGCTGATGATGATTATGGTGATATCACTGATGTTAAAACAGGAACTGATATTGTTGTTGAATATCAATCACCTGAAGAAGCGGGTAATGATTTTGGTAAGATTAGTGTAAGACCAAAACGAAATGTTACTCCTTTAAGTGATGATGTTAAACAAGCTAAAGAATGGATAACTAATCAGAAAGATATTTTTGAATTGTTTACCGTTCCGGAATCTGATGAATTAGAAGAAAAACTTAAAAATTGGTTAAGTAAAGATGAAGAAAAAGACCCTTTAGATATATCTTTAGGTTCTAATTCTAAATCAAATAAAGCACAGCCTAAAGAAGAATTAGAAGAAAAAGAAGAAACAAACAAAGATGAAATTAAAAAATCAACTAAAACATTAGATGATTTTGAAAAAATGTTTGAACAAGATTAAAATAGGATATTAATATTATGGCTAAATCAAGTGAAGACAAATTAATATCTGAAATTTTTAATTCTATTAATAAAGAACAAACATTAGCATATGGTCTTGGTACAAATGATTGGAATCCATCTGATATAACAGATTGGATTCCATCTTCTAATGAAATTATGGATTTAATAATTACCAATGGCGCGCCCGGTTTAATTCCAGTTGGTAGAATAACTGAAATAAATGGATTGACTAGTACAGGAAAATCTTTATTAGTTGGTCATTTAATAGCTGAATTACAGAAAAAGGGTGGTATAGCAGTTTTAATAGATACTGAACAGGCATTATCTAAAGAATTTATGAATGCAATTGGTGTTAATCTAAATAAACTAGTTTATATTTCAACTTCACTTATTGAAGAGGTTTTTGAATCTGTAGAAAAGATAATTGAAATCATTAGAAAAAAATCTCCAGAAGTAGTAATTGGTGTTTTTGTTGATTCAGTTATGGGTGCTACTAATAAAGAAGAAGATGATTCTGAATATAGTGTACAGGGTTATGCAACTCATAAAGCTAGAATTATTTCAGCAGCAATGAGAAAGATTAATAAGCTTATTGCTAATCAAAGAATAGCGTTAGTATTTACAAATCAATTGAGAACTAAACTTGGTGCAATGCCATTTTCTGATCCATATACTACCAGTGGCGGACTGGGAATTGCATTTCACTCTTCTTTAAGAATAAGATTAAAATCTGTTGGTAAAATTAAAAAAGGTAAAGATGTTATAGGAATTAAAACTAAGGCAGAGGCTATTAAGTCAAGAGTAGGTCCGTCGTTTAGACCGATAGAATTTGATATCTATTATACACATGGAATGGATTCATATTCAAGTTGGTTTGATGCTGGTAAAAAATATGGTGCTATAATTCCTGCAGAAAAAGAAGATGAGAACACTGGTAAAGTTAAAAAAGTAAAGGGTTGGTGGTCAATAGAAGGCTTTCCAGATATTAAGTTTCAACAAACTAAAATGAAAGAAGTTTTACAAGATCCGGGGGTTAAAACTGCTTTATATGAAGCTATTAAAAAAGGATCGCGTTTGGAATATGTAAATGAAATTCCAGAAGACGTAGAATTTGATGATTCTTCCGATGAAGAATAAAGTAGAATACACTCTATCTATTTGGGGTACTTAGGTACCCCATTTTTATATAAAATTAAAGAGAATTAAAATGAAAGAGTTATTTAAAAAAATGATAGATTCTATTCATAATGATATCGTTGACTCAGAATTATATGATAGAAATTCTAGAGTTCTTATAATAGATGGATTAAATAATTTTATAAGAATGTGGGCAGCAATGCCTTCTACTAATGATAATGGAGATCATGTTGGTGGATTTATTGGATTCTTAAAAACATTGGGAGTTGCTATTAGAACCATTAGGCCAACGAGAGTTATAATAGTATTTGATGGTGTTGGTGGAAGTAAAAGAAGAAAAAAAATATTTCCAGATTATAAAGCTAATAGAGGTGGTGGGCCGCCAAAAAGAAAAAAATATAATAGAAAAGAAGATAGTTTAGATGGTGAAGATGCAGAAAAACAAATGATAGTTCAAATGGGTAGACTTATAAATTATCTTAAATCATTACCAGTAACTATAGCAATGATTAATAATATAGAAGCAGATGATGTTATTGGATATGTTGCTAATGAATGGTTCGGAGAAGATGAAGATAGAAAGTTATATATAATGTCTACTGATAAAGATTTTTACCAGCTTATTAATAAGAACGTTTCCATTTGGAATCCAGTTAAAAAGAAAATAATTGGTAGAGAGATTTTTAAAGAAAAATATGGTAATATAACCCCACAAAATTTTATTTTATTAAAGAGCATGACAGGAGATACTGGTGATAATATTCCATCCATAAAGGGATTGGGTGAAAAAACTATTATTAAGAATTTTCCTATTTTATTAGAAGATAAACAAGTGACTATAGATGACGTTGTTGATTCAGTTAAATTATTAGAAAAACCTTCTGCTGCACAAACGAAGTTATTAAATAGTCTTGATCAATTTGACTTAAATTATAAATTAATAAAATTAGATTCTTCATATATTCCTGCTATGATACGTCTTCATATTGTAGAAATATGGAATTCAGAGACTCCAAAATTAAATCGAATTAATATTATTAGAAGCTTAGCTAATGACCGAGTTAATTCACATTTTAATGATATTAATAAGTGGTTGAATGATCATTTTTTTTATTTAAATTCTTTCTCCAAACCTTAGAAAATCTAATACTATATATTTATACTTAAGAAAGGAGAATTAATGTCTATTAAAGAAACCGCCACAAATATTAACCTAGAATTTGATTCATCGTTTCAAAATAAAGTTATTACTTTATTGTATTCAGATTTTAAATTTTTACAACAAATTTATGATATATTAGACCCAGAATATTTTGAATCAGATGGTCGTAAGTGGATCGTTAATGTTATTAAAAAATATTATAAAACTTATAAAAATTTACCTTCTATGGATGTATTTAAAGGTGAATATGATAAGGTTGAAAATGATTTACTCAAAGTTAATATTAAAGAAAAACTATCCGAAAGTTGGACTGTAAGAGCATCTGAAGATTTACCATATATAAAAGATAATTTTTTAGAATTTTGTATACATCAAAATTTTAAGAAAGCAGTTTATAATTCTATAGATTATATTAAAACTGGTAATTGGGCTAAAATTAAAAAAGAATTTGATGATGCACTTAAAGCTGGCCAACCAAATGATATTGGTATTGATTTATTAAATGATTCAGTTGAAAGAATATTAGATAAACAAGCAAGAATAACTATACCTTCTCCTTGGGATGTTATTAATGATTTAATGGACGGTGGTTTTGGTAAAAAGGAATTATATATAATTATTGCTTCAGCTGGATCTGGAAAATGTGTAGCTGAAGATACTAAAATAGATATTGAATATGAAGAAATTGGAATAGAAATTTTAGGCTATACTATTTGGTTTAAACCCTGGGAATTAATTAAATTAACAGATGAAAATGGTAATGAAAAATTAGTTCCATTATGGAATATAGCAGAACAAATAAGTAAAAATATTAAATAATTAGTATTGGTATGGGTAAAACTATTGAAAAAAATAAAAAGTTATATATTTATTATTATAATCATTAAATAATATAGGACTATAATAAAATGTTAACTTGTAAAATATGTGGTTTGAAAGCAACCAATTTAATTACTCATATAGTACGTACACATAAGATGTCATGTGATGAATATAAAAAAAAATATAATGTTAAAAAAGTACAAGAAATTTCTAAACAAAGTATAGATAAAATAAAAAAATCATTAAAATTATATTGGACTGAAGAAAGAAAAGAAGAATTTAAAAAAAAATCTCATAAATATTCTCAATGGAATAAACAATTTTGGATAGAACGATATAATATGACTGAAGAAGAAGCAATTAAAAAAATTAGCGAGGTTCAAAGAAAAAATGCAAAAAAAGCAGTAGAAAAATTTAAACCATCTCAGACTCAATGGAATAAACAATTTTGGATAGAACGATATAATATGACTGAAGAAGAAGCAATTAAAAAAATTAGCGAGGTTCAGGCAAAAAATAGTATTAAATCAAAAAAATTTAAAGGAAAAAATCATACAAATAAATCTAAACAGAAAATTTCAAATGGTATGAAAAAAGTTATTAAAGATTATGGTTTAACAAAATGGGCTGCCCATTTTAATACAGAGAATCCATATAGTATACCAGAAAAACAAATTTATGATTATATTTTAGATAATATTAATGAAAATGCTGAACATAATAAAACAATTAGATTTGATGAAAATAAAATATATAATGTAGATATTATTTATGATAATCAAATTATAGAATTATTTGGAGATTTTTGGCACATGAATCCTAATAAATATAATGAAAATGACATTAATCCAGTTACAAAATTATATGCTAAAGATATATGGAAAAAGGATAATCAAAGAATAAATGATTTAAAATCTTTAGGATATAATGTTAAAATAATATGGGAACATGATTGGTATAATAAAAAAGAAAAGGTTTTTAATGATTAAAAAAAGAAAAATTCAATCATCTATTCGAATAGATGATTTATTTAATAATATGGGTATTCCTAATAAAGAAAATGCTTCACTTAATTTACCATTTGATTTACATGTAAAAACTCCATTTGGATATAATAAAATAAAAACATTATTTAGAACAGAAAAACAACAATCTGTTAGATTATATTTTGCTAACAATAAAACATTAGAAGTAGGACTAGATCATTTATTGAAAGTAAATGGTGAATGGCAAAAGATTAAAGATATAAAGGTTAATAATGATATTATAGAAACTGAAAATGGTTATACTACAGTAAAAAAAATTAAATATAAGAAAGAAAAAATATTATATGATATGAGTGTTGATAAGGTTCATTGTTATTATTCTAATAATATATTATCACATAACTCGTGGTTTTTAGCTAAAATAGGAAATCATATGGTTAGTCAAGGAAAAACGGTTTTCCATTATACATTAGAACTTTCTGATATTATGATTGCTAAACGTCATTATAGTATTTTTACTGGAATCGCGGGTAATAGATTAATAGAAAAAAAAGATGAACTTATACATAAATTAGATACTATAGTTAAAAATACAAATGGTAAACTAATAATAAAAGAATATCCAACTAAAAGAGCAACTATAGATACTATATCTGCTCATTTAGATACTTCAATTAATAATGGTATTAAACCAGATGCTATAATTATAGATTATGGTGATTTAATTAAACCAATCAAATCTTCTGGTGAAAAAAGATTAGATATTGGATCTGTGTTTGAGGATTTAAGAGGATTAGCCGGTCAATATGAAGTACCAGTGATTACTGCTTCACAAAGCAATAGAGCCGGTGCAACCGTTGATATCATAGACGGTGAACATGTTTCTGAAGATTGGTCTAAAATTATGACGGGTGATTTTATAATGTCTTTATCTAGAAAAACTGAAGATTCAGTAAATCAAACTGCAAGAGCATATATTATTAAAAACCGATTCGGCCCAGATAAAATGATTTTTCCCTGTAGTTTTAATTTAGATAATGGAGATCTAAGAATATTTGATGCATCTTCAACTCAGGGTATTGTGTTAAATAATAATATGAATTCAGCAGATGACATAATAAAGAAAAAAATTAAAAATAAATATTTTGATGATTAATTTAATATAGGACTTTAATAAAAATGAATAAATTTTATAATGAATTTTCTAAAGAATCTTGGTTAATAAATTATAAAGGCCCAGATGATGAAACGATAGATGATACTTTTAAGAGATTAGCAAAATCAGCTGCATCTATAGAAAATAAAAATAATATAATAGAAATAGAAAAAAATTTTTTATCTATTTTAGATGATTTTAAATTTATTCCGGGTGGTAGAATTATGGCTAATTTAGGTATTAATTCTAGAAAAAATACTACTCTTATGAATTGTTTTGTTCATCACCCATCTGATATAAACTTACAAGATCCAGATTCAATCGATGGTATATATAATCTATTAAAAGCACAGGCTCATACTCTTAAATCAGAAGGTGGGTATGGAATTAATGCTTCTTTTATAAGACCAAATGGAATGTATATAAAGGGTATAGGCTCACGAACACCAGGTGTAATATCTTTCATGGGTTTGTGGAATAAATCTTCTGAAATAATAACATCTGGTTCTGATAAGTTATTAGATGAAATAAAACCAGATGAAAAGAAAAAAATTAGAAAAGGTGCACAAATGTTAATATTAAATATTTGGCATCCGGATATATTAGAATTTATTAAAGCTAAACAAAACCAGGGTATATTAGATAAATTTAATATTTCCGTTGGTATTACAGATGGATTTATGAAAGCTCTTAAAAATGATAAAAATTGGAATTTAGAATTTCCAGATGTTGATTTTGAAAAATATAAAACTGAATGGTTTGGTGATTTAGAAAATTGGAAATCTAAAGGATATCCAACAAAAATATATGACACTCTTCCTGCAAAAGATTTGTGGGAAGAGATTATGAAATCGACTTATAATCGAAATGATCCGGGTATTATATTTTTAGATTTAGTTAATAAATTAAATCCATTATCTTATGCTGAAACAGTTCATACAACAAATCCTTGTGGTGAAATTCCAATGTCAACTGGTGTGTGTAACTTAGGTTCTATAAATTTAGTTAAATTTTGGAAAAATGATGAATTCGACTTTGAAGAATTTAAAAGAGTTATTAAATATTCTATTAGATTTTTAGATAATATTAATGATATATCTTCTGTACCATTAAAGGAGTACAAAGATTCAATGTTAATTAAAAGAAGAATTGGTTTGGGAGTAATGGGTTTAGGTTCATTATTATTTATGATGAAAATAAAATATGGATCTAAAGATTCTTTACATTTTATTAATAAATTATATAAAATAAAAACAGAAACGGAATTATTAGAATCTGCTAAACTGGGAAAAGAAAAAGGTTCATTTAAATTATTTAATAAAGAAAAACATTTTAATACATATTGGTGGAAAAATTTAAAAATAGATAAATCTATTAAAAATCAAATAGAAGAAATTGGTTGTATGAGAAATTCTCATACTTCAATGAATGCTCCAACTGGTAATACTAGTATATATGCTGGATGTGTATCAGGTGGTATAGAACCGGTATTTATGAAAGAATATATAAGATGGAGTATAGTTCCTGAATATGAATCTCATGAGCTTAAAAAGAAAGGATTAAAATGGCCAAATGCTCTTAAGGGAGAATGGTTTGAAACAGATATATTTAAATTTAGTAAAAGAGGAACTGATGATATATTAAAAGGTACATATGAATCGGTTGATTATGAAATAGATAAAAATCGTGGATTAATTAAATCAACAAAAATAGTTGATTATGGTTGGCAATATGCTATTGATAATAATTATGATTTAGATAATGAAATATTTTCAACTACTGAAGAGTTAAATATAAATGATCATATAAATGTTTTAAAAGTTATATCTCATTATACTAATATGAATAATTCTAAAACAGTTAATATACCTAATGATTATAATTATGATAATTTTAAAGAATTATATATGCATGCATATGATTCTAATATAAAGGGTATCACAACATACCGTGCCGGCACAATGACAGCAGTATTAGAATCAATTAATAAAAATAAACAAATAGATGAAATTAAAATAAGTGCTCCTAAAAGACCCAAAATATTACCAGCTGATATATTTATTGTAAATGTTAAAAGTGAAAAATTTATTATAGTAGTTGGTAAATTAAATAATGCTCCATATGAAATATTTGGTGGTCAATTAAATGGTTTTAATTTTAAATTTAGAGAAAAACAAGGTATTGTTGAAAAGGTTAAGAGAGGACAATATAAATTAACTATTGGTGAAGATATAGAAGTGGAAAATTTTATTCAACAGTTTTCATCTGTTGAACAGGATTTATTTAGATTAACGTCTTTATCATTAAGACATAATGTACCTATTAAATTTATTATGGAACAGTTACAAAAATCTTCTGATGATGTAGGTTCATTAACCGCTGCAGCATCAAGAGTTTTTAAAAAATATATTAAAGATGGAGAAGAAGTAACTGGTAGCTCTTGCCCAAATTGTAATAATTCTAATCAATTAGTTTATGCAGAGGGGTGTATATCTTGTAAAAGCTGTGGATGGTCTAAATGTTAAGAATAATGTTGGTATAAATATGACAAAAAAATTTAATAAAAAATATACTTATGTTTTCTTAAGATATAGTAAGGGTTTTTTAATAAAAGAAGATAAAAATCAAAAATAGTAATATTTATTTATATTATAAAAATAGGAAATTAATATAATGGCAGAATATGATTTTAAATCAAAAATATTTAATGGAACAAAAACTAAAGCACGTAGTTGGTGGGAACATAAGTTATTACCAGCGATGGTTGGTATAGACTTCTTATTTAAAATAAAATTTAATTTGGATAAAATTAAAGCAAATTATGAAGATGATAGATCGGCATTCAATGATATCGTTCGTCCTAACTTTTTAGAGAGTTCTGTTTTAAGAAAAGCAAAAGGAATTAATATTCCTGGGTTTAAAGCTTTATATGTTACATATAAAGGAGAATTAGATGTTTATTCTCTTAACTTTGAATCAAAAAAACCTCAGGAATTTGGTTATACTATAACAATAGAAGCTACTGATAGTAAGAAAGAATATACTAAAAAAGAAATTGAATCAATGGTAGCTAAATTTGTTAAAGATGTTGAAAAAACTATATTGAAAGACTCTCCATATTATAAAATTACAAAATAATTTTATTATTAAAAAAAAAATGAAATTTATAAATGCTATAGTAATAGACTCTCAAGAGGAGTCTATTCATTTTTTCCAGAAAGTATTTAATGATAATAAAATTTCTAATCATATAGAATATAGTATAGATTTTGAAAAAATAAAAGAATTAATCGAAAATAATAATATAAATTATATTATATTAGGTGATATATTAGGTTTTGACTATGATAAATTAGTTAATTGTGTTAAAAGCTCAGAAAAAAATATCATAATAGCATACTTTGGAAATTTAGAATCTATTTATAATAAATTATTAGAAAATTACTCTAATATAAAAAGAATCAAAAAAACTACAAATCACTGTGAATTCGAAATTAATAGGTTATTAAATGAACAAACAAGATTGGATTAAACACTTCCCTTATACAGATACTAGACCGTCTCAAGAAACATCAATTAATTTTGCTCTAGAACAGTTCAAAAGAAAAAAATTCGTTATTATAGAAGCACCTACTGGATCGGGAAAATCGGCTATAGGAATTACAGTTGCTAAAATGATTGGTTCATCTTATATAGTTACTACTCAAAAAATATTACAAATGCAATATACTAAAGACTATCCTTGGTTAGCTAACTTATGGTCTAAAACTAATTATAAATGTAAAGCCCGCCCAAATTTAAGTTGTGATACTGGACTTATGATTAATAAGTCGACTGGATTTTCTCCTTGTAAATGTCATTATAAAGAAGATAAAGAAAAATATTTAAGAGAATCTATATCATTAACAAATCTTCCTTATTTTTTAAATGTTGTAGAACATTTTCCAATGTTTTCTAAAAGAGACTTATTAATAATAGATGAAGCTCATAACTTAGATGATCAATTAACTAATTTTGTTTCTTTAGAAATCCATCGTGGTGAAATGGAACAACATGATATTCTTTGGCCTAAAAAAAATTTAGATTTATTATCAATAAAAAATTGGATATCTAAAGATGTACTTCCAATATTAGAAAGAAAGATAGAAACTAAAAAAAATATTATGTCTGAAAAGAAAGCAAAGTTTGGGGCTTCATTCGCATCAACACCAGAAGGTCAAACATTACTTAAACAAATAGATTTTGGAAATAAATTAGTAACTAATATTACCAGATTTATTTATAATTCTGCTAATTTAAATGAGTGGGTAATGACACGCTCATATCAAGATGATGAAATACTTATTAGACCAATATACAGTTCTAAGTTTGCAGAACAATGTTTATATAGAAGTGCTAATAAAGTATTATTAATGAGTGGTACAATATTAGATAAAAATACTTATTGTAAAAATGTTGGTATACCAATAGATAATGTAGCTTTCATTTCTTTAGATTCAGAATTTCATAAAGATAATCGTCCGGTGATGATTACTAATGTTGCATCGATGAGCTATAAAAACATTGATAAATCTCTTCCAACAATGGTTAAAGCTATTAAAGGAATTATTAATGATCCACAGCATAAAGATGTTAAAGGAATTATACACACATCAAGTTTTAAAGTAGCTAATTATATTAAAGAAAATCTTAAAGATAAAAGATTATTATTCCATACGTCAGAAGATAAAATTGAAATTTATAAACAACATATTCTTTCTGACAGTCCAACTATATTAGTATCTCCTTCAATGGGAGAGGGTGTTGATTTATTAGATGATTTATCTAGATTTCAGATTATAGTTAAGATTCCATTTGCAAGTTTAGGTGATGAATATGTAAAAACTAAAATGACACGAGTAAAAGGTTGGTATGATTGGTTAACAGTTAAATCGATAATTCAGTCCTCAGGTAGAAGTGTTAGAGATAAAAATGATTGGTCTATTACATATATATTAGATTCTGATTGGAGCTATTTTTATTATAGAACTAGTAAGTTTTTTCCTAAGTGGTATAAAGAATCAATAATTAAATTATAGGAAAATAGAATGAAAAAGGTTAATTATTATACTTGTAATAATACTGGTTATTTTTTTAATCCATTTGATCAACGATATAAATATGATTGTAAAAAAGAAAAGAAAAAATCAGAAAAACGAATTTCAGTTAAACCCAAAAAAGTAACGAGGGTTGAAGTAGTTGATGAAAACGGTAGAAGTTATGTTAACAATCGGGTTGGTGGAGTTGAATTATCATTACAAGATGATGGTAAATCATTAAAAATATTTATTAAATCTAAATCATGAAAGGATTAAATTATTTATTACTACAAAAAGATTACAACATTGTAAAATGATTACTAGTGAGTGTAAATTAGAAAATGCTATTATTACTAATGAATTGGTGTATGAATTATTTAAACCAACTTATACTGAAGAATTATTTTTTAAAGAATTAGAATCTAAATCTAAATTATTGCAGTGTGTATTTATATTAGCTACTAATATGGCAGCTGTTGGTTATGAAATAGATATTAATGTACTTTACGATAAAGAATATATATTTATAAATAAATTAAACTAAAGGTTATAAATGTATCAATATATTTGGTATGACAAAGAAACTCGATTAATTCATTTGTGGGATGATAAAGAAGGTTATCATAAATTTAAATTTAGAAAATATGCTTATAAAAGATCTAATAAAATAACAGATACTAAAGATATTTATGGTAATTATGTTGAAAAGATATGGCATTGGAAAGAAGGTGATCAATTATTAGAATCTGATGTATATCCAGATATGCGTACTTTAATAGACGTATATTATGAAGATGAATCTTTACCAGAAAATAATATAGTTGTATTTGATATTGAGGTTGATGTAGATAAATCATTTCCAGATCCTAAAAAAGCAGAAAATACTGTAACATCTATAGCAGTATATGACTATACTACTAATAAATATTATTGTTTAATTTTAGATGAAGATGATGAAGTTGATGATGGAATAAATGATAATGTAGAAATTAAATCATATCTTTATGAAAATGATTTATTAATGGATTTTGTTCAATTAATGAAGAAATTAAAACCAACTATTTTAACTGGTTGGAATACAGATGGATTTGATATTCCTTATATAATAAATAGAATGAATCGTCAACTTGGACAAACATATACTAATGAACTAAGTCCTATTGGTAAA